>Ga0208980_10003137_pt1 | contig 10024 bp, 8 predicted proteins | sample WetSurMetagenome_3_FD_187993 | JGI IMG/M metagenome (GOLD analysis project Ga0208980, IMG submission 187993) | Wetland microbial communities from Twitchell Island in the Sacramento Delta, sample from surface sediment Aug2011 Site A1 Bulk (version 2) | ecosystem: Environmental > Aquatic > Marine...
TCCCTGCCGCTTACGGTCCTCGCAGGTCATACGCGCCGGCCGCCGGGAGGCGTCGAGTGGGCCGGCGCCGGGGTGCAGCGAGCAGCGCACAGGGATGTGCGCGGTAGCCCGTAAATTCAGGACAGAATTTCCGGGCGGCGAGCTGCACCCGGCGCAAGGCCCGCCATTCGGCAGGCATAGGCTGCCCTTGCTGTCTGCCACAGCGCCATGAGGCGCCCAGGCGGCGCAGCATTCTCAGGGCGCATTCCGGCACGTCCCGTGCATCCGCTGCCCGCAGCGACGACATCCCGTCAGTGTCGCTTCGATGACGGAACGGTAGCCGATGAACGCGACAGCCATCCTCGCCAGCGCCAAGCGCGTCAACCTCGGCGGGCTGGGGCTGGGGGCGCCGCTCCTGCTGGTGATCCTCCTGGCGATGCTGGTGCTGCCGTTGCCGCCCTTCGCCCTCGACGTCTTCTTCACCTTCAACATCGCCCTCTCGCTGATCGTCGTCCTGGCCGCGGTCTACACCCTGCGGCCGCTCGACTTCAGCGTGTTTCCGACCGTCCTGCTGATCACGACCCTGTTGCGGCTGGCCCTGAACGTCGCCTCGACGCGGGTGGTGCTGCTGGAAGGACACCAGGGCACCGACGCTGCCGGCCGGGTCATCGAGGCCTTCGGCGAGTTCGTGATCGGCGGCAACTACGCCGTCGGCCTGGTCGTGTTCTCGATCCTCGTGATCATCAACTTCGTCGTGGTCACCAAGGGCGCTGGCCGAGTGTCCGAGGTCAGCGCGAGGTTCACCCTCGACGCGATGCCCGGCAAGCAGATGGCGATCGACGCCGATCTGAACGCCGGACTGATCAACCAGGACGAGGCGCGGCGGCGGCGCGAGGACGTCGCGCGCGAGGCCGACTTCTACGGGTCCATGGACGGCGCCTCGAAGTTCGTCCGCGGCGACGCGATCGCAGGCATCCTGATCCTGTTCATCAACATCATCGGGGGACTGGGGATCGGCGTCGGGCAGCACGGCCTCGACATCTCCACCGCGCTGCACCACTACACCCTGCTGACCATCGGCGACGGCCTCGTCGCCCAGATCCCCTCGCTGCTGCTCTCCACCGCCGCGGCGATCATCGTGACCCGCGTGGCGGGCACCGAGGACATGGGCGGGGAGGTCACCCGGCAGGTCCTCAGCAACCCACGCGCGCTGGCGGTGGCGGCGGGCGTCCTGGGCACGCTGGGCGCGATCCCGGGCATGCCCAACGGCATCTTCCTGACGCTGGCGGTGCTGACCGGGTCGCTGGCATGGCAGCTCTTCCGGCGGCAGCAGCGCTCCGCGCGCACGGCCGCCGCGCCGCCCCCGGCCGAGCCCGCAGGCGAGGCCCGCGAGCTGACCTGGGAGGACGTGCAACCGGTCGACCTGATCGGCCTCGAGGTTGGCTACCGCCTGATCCCGATGGTGGACCGCAGCCAGGGCGGGACACTGCTGAACCGCATCAAGGGCGTCCGCAAGAAGCTGTCGCAGGAGCTGGGCTTCCTCATCCCGTCCGTGCACATCCGGGACAACCTGGACCTCAGCCCCAACGCCTACCGGCTCACGCTCCACGGCGTGCCGGTCGCCGAGGCGGACGTCTATCCCGACCGCGACCTGGCGATCAACCCCGGCCGGGTGTTCGGCACGCTGCAGGGCGCACCCACGAAGGATCCCGCGTTCGGGCTCGAGGCGGTCTGGATCGACGGCGCGCAGCGCGATCACGCCCAGGCACTCGGCTACACCGTCGTCGACGCGAGCACCGTCATCGCGACCCACCTCAGCGAGGTGCTGCAGCGCCACGGTCAGGAGCTGCTCGGCCACGAAGAGGCACAGCAGCTGCTCAACACGCTCGCCAAGACCGCGCCGAAGCTCGCCGAGGACCTGGTGCCCAAGACGCTGCCACTGACGGTCGTGCTCAAGGTCTTCAAGAACCTGCTCGCCGAGCGGGTGCCGATCCGGGACGTGCGCACGATCGCCGAATCTCTGGCGGCGAACGCGGCCCGGAGTCAAGACCCCGGCGTGCTCACCAGCCTGGTCCGGGTGGCGCTCGGCCGCTCCATCGTGCAACAGCTCGTCGGGCCTGCGGGGGAGATCCCTGTCGTCGTGCTCGACCCCTCACTGGAACAGATTCTGCATCAGGCCCTGCAGAGCGCCGGGGACGACGGCGCCGGCTTCGAGCCAGGGCTCGCGGAGCGCATGCAGCAGGCACTGGTCGAGACCGCGAAGGAGCAGGAGGCGGCCGGACACGAGGCGCTGCTGTTGGTGTCCACCGCGCTGCGGCCGTGGCTCGCGAGGTTCGTGCGCCACAGCGTGCCGGGGATGCACGTCCTCTCCTACAACGAGATTCCGGAGCACCGCCGCATCAAGGTCGTCGCGACGATCGGCAGGTCCGGGAAGGTGGATTGAGGCAGGCGCGGACACTGAGGTCCGGAGGTCCGAACGATGAAGATCAAGCGGTTCTTTGCTCCCGACATCCGCCAGGCGATCCGCCGGGTCCGCGAGACCCTCGGACCGGACGCCGTGATCCTCTCGAACAAGACCGTCGAGGGCGGGATCGAGCTGGTCGCGGCGATCGACTACGACGAGGCCGCCTTCGCCGCCAGGGCGCCGGTTCGTGAGCAGGCCGCGGAGCAGGCACCGGCCACCGAGGCACCAACAGCCGAGGTGAAGGCCGCGCCGCGCCGGACGCGGGTCGAGTGGAGCCAGGACCCGGCGATCGTCGAGATGCGGCGCGAGATGCAGACCCTGCGCCGCCTCATGGAGAACGAGCTGGGCGGCCTGGCCTGGCGCGACCTGGGCGAGCGGCGCCCGGAAGTGCGCGAGCTGCTGCGGCGCCTGCTGGAGCTCGGCCTGCCGGCCGGGATGGCGCGCACCCTGACCGAGCGCGTCGGCGACGAGGCCGACCCGGACCAGCTGTGGCGCAAGGCGCTGTACCTCCTCGCCAACGGCCTTCGCACCGCCGAGGCCGACCTGTTGGACGCGGGTGGTGTGGTCGCGGTGGTCGGCCCGACCGGCGTCGGCAAGACCACGACCATCGCCAAGCTCGCCGCGCGGTTCGTGATGCGCCACGGGGCCAGGCACCTCGCCCTCGTGTCCACGGATGACTTCCGCATCGGCGCGCGCGAGCAGCTGCACACCTATGGCCGCATCCTGAACGTCCCCGTGAAGTCCGCGGGCTCGCTCGAGGAGCTCGACGCGACGCTGAACGCGCTCGCCGACCGTCGGCTGGTGCTGATCGATACCGCCGGGATGGGGCCGCGCGACCTGCGGCTGCAGGAGCAGCTGGCCATGCTCCGGGTGGGCGACCGGCCGGTACGCCGCTACCTGGCGCTCGCCGCCAACACCGAGCGCACCGCGCTCGAGCGCGCGGTCAAGGCGTTCTGCGAGGTTCCGCCGGACGCCTGCGTGCTCACCAAGATCGACGAGGCCGGCCGTCTCGGTGGCCTGCTGGCGACCCTGATCGCCAACCAGCTGCCGGCGGCCTACGTGACCGACGGCCAGCGCGTGCCCGAGGACCTGCACCTCGCCCGCACCCACACGCTGGTCACCCGCGCCGCGCAGCTGATCGAGGAATCGACAGCCGAGGACGGCGTGGCTGAGGCGCACTTCGCAATGGCCCTCGGTGGAGTGGCAGCGCATGCTCACCTCTAATGCGATGACCGATCAGGCCACGGGACTGCGCCGTCTGGTCGCGCCGCGCCCGGTCCGGGTCGTCGCCGTCACCGGCGGCAAGGGCGGCGTCGGCAAGACCAACGTCTCGGTCAACCTCGCCATCGCGCTGGCCGACCTCGACCGGCGGGTGATGCTGCTCGACGCCGACCTCGGCCTCGCCAACGTCGACGTCGTGCTCGGCCTGCACCCGCCCTGTGACCTCTCGCACGTGATCCGCGGCGAGCGCGAGCTGCAGGAGGTCGTGATGCAGGGCCCCGGCGGCATCCAGGTCATTCCCGGCGCCTCGGGGGTGAAGCAGATGGCAGCCCTGTCGGAAGCCGAGCACGCCGGCCTGATCCAGGCATTCAGCGACCTCGGCGCCGATCTCGACACGCTCGTCGTCGACACGGCGGCAGGGATCTCCGACACGGTGATCAGCTTTGCCCGCGCGGCGCACGAGGTGCTGGTCGTGGTGTGCGACGAGCCCGCGTCGCTCACGGACGCCTACGCGATCATCAAGCTTCTCAACCGCGACCACGGCCAGAGCCGCTTCCGGGTCCTGGCCAACATGGTTCAAAGCAATCAGGAAGGCCACGAGCTCTACAACAAGCTGTGCCGGGTCACGGACCGCTACCTGGACGTGATGCTCGGCTACATGGGCTGCATTCCCCACGACGAGGCCCTGCGCAAAGCCGTGCGCGGCCAGCGCGCCGTCGTCCAGGCCTACCCGCGCAGCCGCGTGGCACAGGCCTTCCGCAGCCTGGCCAGGAAGATCGACGCCCTGCCGATGCCGATGGGCGCGAACGGCCAGCTGCAGTTCTTCGTGGAGAGGCTCATCCAGTATTCCACCGAATCCGGGGAGAGAGGACGATGACCGGGCTAGCGACGTATTCGTCGGTCAGGAACCAGAGCTACGACGACCTGGTGGTGCGCTACGCGCCGCTGGTCAAGCGAATCGCCTACCACCTGATGAACCGGCTGCCGCCGAACGTGCAGGCGGAGGACCTGATCCAGGCGGGGATGATCGGGCTCATCGAGTCGAGCCGGAACTACGACCCCAGCCAGGGCGCCAGCTTCGAGACCTACGCCGGCATCAGGATTCGGGGTGCGATGCTCGACGAGATCCGCCGCTCCGACTGGACGCCGCGCTCCGTGCACCGCAAGGCCCGCATGGTGGCCGAGGCGATGCGGGGGATCGAGAACGAGCAGGGGCGGGATGCCCGGGACGTCGAGGTGGCCGAGGCGATGGGGATCAGCATCGAGGAGTACCACCAGGTGCTGCAGGACGCCTCCGGCTCGCGGATCTTCAGCCTGGACGAGCTGCAGGAGGTGGGGGAGGTCGTGCCCGCCACCGAGGGCCTGCCGCGCAACCGGCACACCGAGGGGCCGTACGACGGCCTGCGGCGCGACGCCTTCCGGGACTCGCTCGCCGAAGCCATCGCGTCGCTCCCCGAGCGCGAGCGGCTGGTCATCGCGCTCTACTACGACGAGGAGCTGAACCTGCGCGAAATCGGCCAGGTGCTGGGGGTCAGCGAGTCGCGCGTCTGCCAGATCCACGGCCAGGCGGCACTGCGCCTGCGGGCGCGCCTCAAGGACTGGCTGCCGGAGGCCGGCGACGACTGAATCCGCTTCGCCCCTTCGGAAATTCCCGCCCTGGTCGTTACACCAGAGCGGAAGCGGAATCCTGAGGCGCGATGGACATCCTCAGCATCATCGGCGTCGTCCTCGCGTTCGGCGCGATCATCGGCGGCAACTGGCTCGAGGGCGGCCATCTCGGGTCGCTCGTCAATGGCCCGGCGATGATCATCGTGGTCGGCGGCAGCCTGGGCGCGATCCTGCTGCAGACGCCGCTCACCGTGTTCATGCGCGCGCTGCGCATGACCGGCAGCGTGTTCCTGCCGGGCCTCAAGCCGCTCGAGCCGATGATCCAGAACATGGTCGAGTGGAGCCAGCGGGCCCGCAAGGAAGGGCTGCTGGGCCTCGAGGACGTCTATGAGAAGGAGCAGGACAGCTTCGTGCGCAAGGGGCTGCAGCTCCTGGTGGACGGCAGCGAGCCCGAGACGATACGCCACGTGCTCGAGGTCGAGTTGGAGAACCGCGAGCACCTCGACATGCAGGCGGCAAAGATGTTCGAGGGCATGGGCGGCTACACGCCTACCGTCGGCATCATCGGCGCGGTGATGGGGCTCATCCACGTCATGCAGAACCTGGCCGACCCCGAGAAGCTCGGCAGCGGCATCGCGACCGCGTTCGTCGCCACCATCTACGGCGTCGGTCTCGCCAACCTGTTCCTGCTGCCGTTCGCGAACAAGCTGAAGAGCCTGGTGCGCCGCGAGGTGCAGTTCCGCGAGCTCGTGATCGAAGGCATCGTCGCGATCGCCGAGGGCGAGAACCCGCGCAACATCGAGGCCAAGCTGCAGGGCTTCCTGCACTGAGCGGCGGGGCAAGACGGGTGACCCGGCGCAAGCGACAGCAGGAGGAGCACGAGAACCTCGAACGGTGGCTCGTGTCCTATGCCGACTTCGTGACGCTGCTGTTCGCCTTCTTCGTCGTCATGTATGCAATCTCCTCGGTAAACGAGGGCAAGTACCGCGTGCTCTCGGACACCCTCACCGAGGCCTTCCGCGATCCGGTGAAGAGCTCGACGCCAGCGCGCGGCTCGGAGCCGCAACCGGCGTCCGCCGTGATCGAGCCGATCCAGCCGATGGCACCGGAGGCGACCTCGCAGGCGTCCGGCACCGATGCGGTCGGCGTGCTTCCAGCCGGGAGTGCGCTGGTCGGCGCGCGCCAGCGGGGCCCGACCGAGGACCTTGACACCCTGGCCGAGCAGATCACGGACGAGCTGGAGCCCTTCCTCGGCCAACGGCTCATCGAGATCAGCCGGGTCGGCGACACGGTCGAGGTGGCGATGAAGAGCCAGATGCTGTTCGAGAGCGGAAGCGCGCGCCTGTCGCCGCAGGCCATGCCCGCGCTGGAGGGCGTCGGGCGGGTGCTGGGGCCCGCGGGCAACGCGATCCGCGTGGAAGGCCACACCGACAACCGCCCGATCGCCACCCTTCAGTTCCCGTCCAACTGGGAGCTCTCGGCCGCGCGCGCCGCGAGCGTCGTGCACTTTCTCATGCGCATCGGCATCGAGCCGGCGCGGATGGCGGCGATCGGCTACGGCGAGCACCGGCCAGTCGGCGACAACGCCTCGGACGAAGGCCGGCAGCGCAACCGCCGGGTGACGCTGGTCATCCTCGGCACGAGGGCAAGCCCGGTCACGCTGCCGGCGGAGGAGCGCCCGGCCGCCGAGCCGACCGTTCCACGCGACGCCCGCTGATCGCCTGTCGCGGCACGCTTGATGCTTTGAACGGTTCGACCCGCAGCTTGCGTCAGGTTCGTGACGCGGCGGGGCGGAACTGACGAGCGGAGACGGCCAACGTGACGGCACGGGGCGCAACGGAAGCATCAGCCGGAATGGGGCTCGGCGGTCGGCGGAGCGCGGTGGGCGAGGGCAGCGGGCGTGCCGGAGCTCGGTGACAGCGCCCGCGTGCGCAACCTCATTCCACCGCCGCGGCAGCCGGGTCAGCTGCCCGCGCGTCGAGAGCAGCGGCGTCCTTCGCCGCAATCACCAGACGCGCCGGCTTCGTCACCCGACGACGCCGCCGACGGCCGGCCACACATCGACGAGTACGCCTGAGCCATGTTCGATCTCGCACCGGGCACTGCGCTGTCCCTCTTGACCCTGATCGGCCTCGCGGTCGGCCTGGCCCTGCAACGCTGGCAGCTGGGGCGTCTGCACGCGCGCCTGTCGCTGCTCGAGCAGCGGTCGCTCGTCGCGGATCAAGCGGCCGGCACGCTCCAGGCCCAGGTTGCCGCCCTGCAGGGTGCGCTCGCAGACGCTGCCGCAGCCGATGCGCGGGCGCAGACCCGACAGTCCGAGCTGCGCGCCCGTGTCGAAGTGCTGGAGACACAGGCGACGGGTGATCAGCCGTACGGCGACGCGATTCGCCTGGTGCGCCAGGGGGCACGCGAGGCAAGGCTGGTCGACGAGCTCGGCCTCAACCCGATCGAGGCCTCGCTCATCGTGCGGCTGCACGGCGGCTGCGCAGCGCACTGACCGCGGTAACGCCAAGGCTTTCTCGCTACACTCCTCCCGTTACCGGTTCTGGACCGTCCTGCGTCCCGCGGTGCTCCGCGTCCGCGTGTCGCTGCGCTGCGGCGGTTTCGAGGGAGGGTGTTCGGTTGGGCAGGCCTCTGAAGTGGCTGATCGGCGGACTCGCGGGCCTTGCGGTTCTCGTGCTGGCCGTCGCGCTCGCGGTCGTCCTGCTGCTCGACCCCGTCCGCGTGCGGGACCGGCTCGTTTCGGTAGTGCGCGAGCAGACCGGCCGCGAGCTGCAGATCGCACAGCCGGTGGATCTGGGCTTCTTTCCCTGGCTCGCTGTCGGGCTGCGCGGGGTGACGCTCGGCAATGCCCCCGGTTTCGGCGACGAGCCGCTGGCCAGCGCCGACGAGATCCGGATTCGGGTGAAGGTCCTGCCTCTGCTGTCGGGCCATCTCGAGATCGACGCGCTCGTGCTGCGCGGGCTCGCCCTGAATCTCGCCCGTACCGCGAAGGGCGAGGTGAACTGGAGCGACACGCGCCCGCCGGCGGGCGCGCCGTCCGGTGGCACGAAGGGCCAGACGGCGGCCGTCGAGCAGGGGCTTGCCGCCTTCCTGATCGGGGGTGTAGACCTCAGCGGCGGTCGCGTGGCCTGGCGCGATCAGCGCGCCCGCGTCGGCTACGTGCTGGAGGATCTCGAGCTCAAGACCGGCGCGATCGCTGCCGGCCTCACGGTGCCGGTCAGGTTCGGCGCGCGCGTCCGCCCCGAAGGGACGACGCGCACGTTGGCATTGACGGGGGCGGGCAATGCGCAGCTCGACGACCGATTGACGGCGATCCAGGTGCGGGACCTCGACCTGAAGGCACGGGCCGAGGGCGAGGGGCTGCCGCGGGGCGGCGTCGAGATCGGGGCGCGGGCGGGTGTGCGGTACGACATCGCGTCCCAGGCGCTCACCCTCGCGCCGCTCGAGGTCGGTGGCGCGGGCCTGCGCCTCAGCGGCGAGGTTCGGGGGTCCCGCCTCGCCGACGACCCCGCCTTCGAGGGTCGACTGGACCTCGCCGACGCAAAGCCCCGTGCATTGCTCGCCGTGCTGGGGGCCGCGGACGTGCCGACGGCAGACCCCGCCGTGCTCGGGCGGCTCTCCGCGAAGCTGCCGTTCAGGGCCGGCACGCGGTCCCTCAGCATCGAGGGTCTGAGCCTGACGCTCGACGACACCGCGGTGAGCGGGCGGCTGACGATCCCCGACCTCGCGACGGGCGCGCTTCGCTTCGATCTCGCCGTGGACCGGCTCGACCTCGACCGGTACCTCCCGCCCGAGGGAAGCGGTCGGCCGTCGTCGGCCGACGCGCACGGCAAGGGCGCGCAGCCAAAGGCTGCCGGTGCCGTGGTCGCCGGCGGGGCCGCGCTGCCCGTCGAGACCCTGCGCGGGCTCGAACTCGACGGCAGCCTGCGGGTCGGCTCGCTCAAGGCCGGGGGGATGCGCCTCGGCGAGCTGCGCGTGCACGTGCAGGGGAAGGGTGGGGTGCTCACCCAGAGGGCCGAGGCGAAGCTGTATGGCGGCAGCGGCCAGTCGACCAGCACGATCGACGTGAAGCACGCCCAGCCCGCGATGACGCTGAAGGGCTCCCTCCAGGGCATCGACCTCCAGGGTCTGCTCGCGGACACCACCGGGCAGGGCCGCCTGTCCGGGCACGGCAGCGTCGACGCCGACCTGCGCTGGAGCGGTCTGTCCGAGGCCGAGATCAAGCGCTCGCTGAGCGGCACCGCGCGGCTTGCCCTGCGTGACGGCGCGGTGCAGGGCTTCGATCTCGATGGGCTGGTCCGGAACGCGCTGGCCGCGGCGCAGGGTGGCAAGGCCGCCGGCGTTGCGGGCCAGACCAGGTTCTCCGAGCTGACGGCGAGCGTGACGGCCCAGAACGGCATGCTGAGCAACCGCGACCTGCACGCGACCTCGGCGCTGCTCGGCGTCACCGGCGCGGGCACGCTGGACCTGCCGGCCAACCGGATCGACTATCTGGCCAGGGCCACGGTGCTCGAGTCGGCCAAGGGCCAGCTCGGCGGCCAGCTCGCGAGCCTGAGGGACACGCCAATACCCGTCCGCTTCAGCGGGAAGCTCGACTCGCCCGCGATCAGGCTGGACGTGGAAGAGGTGCTCAAGAGCAGCGCAGGCCAACAGATCCAGCGCAAGGTCGAGGAGAAGCTGAAGGGAGAATGGGGTGACAAGCTCAAGGGCATCCTTGGACGCTGACCGGGCCCGGCCGGAGACGCGATG
>Ga0208980_10003140_pt1 | contig 10021 bp, 7 predicted proteins | sample WetSurMetagenome_3_FD_187993 | JGI IMG/M metagenome (GOLD analysis project Ga0208980, IMG submission 187993) | Wetland microbial communities from Twitchell Island in the Sacramento Delta, sample from surface sediment Aug2011 Site A1 Bulk (version 2) | ecosystem: Environmental > Aquatic > Marine...
AAATCATAAGGCTTACCAGTCCCTTGCCATTTCCATATCCATTGCCGGGAACCCTGAAGTCGGCAGATTACTTTCTGTCAGGGACAGGGAATCTTTAATACAATTGCTTGATTCCACTTTCAAGAGATTAAAGAAGGATTTCAACGTCTCCCGAATCAATTTCCAGATTACCGACGAAAATTCCTTTTTAACCCTTCCCGGCTCGAATAAGCCAGTTGGTGGATTTTCATATGAAAGGACAGTATCCGACGCACTTTTAAATGGCGCTTCCTCTGCCTGTCTTGAAAGGGATGAGACGGGTCTGTGCATAACAGGCGTAACCCCTGTTTATTATAATAACGTTATCGCAGGAAGCCTGATGATATGTATTCCTCTCGATAAATTATTTGTTGAAGGCTATTACGCTTCCAGTCGAGTTAATACAGCCCTGTATGATCTCAAAGGCCCTGGCGACTATCAGCTGATTGCCTTTTCAGGAGAAAAGCCTATAGGATTGTTCGATGAAATTTATCCAGATAAGAAGATCAATGATTCCGCTGAAACACTTATCGGCCCGGATCTTTTTCCGGGAAAATCGATACTTACAGGCCCGTTGAAAGACTGCTCAGGCAATATAATAGCCTTAATAGAATTGGATATTGACCGTTCCGAGATATTGAGCAGTTCTGCTGAAACCGGCAAGATTATTTTAACCATAGCTGTTATCGGAATCGCAGTCTCTTTTCTAATTGCATATTTCATAATCTCCTTTCTCACAAGCCCCATCCGTGAGATCGCCAAAGAGGCTAAGGATATCGCCATAGGAAAAAGAGAAATCAGGCTTGAACCCAGACCCGGGGACGAAATAGGTGCGCTTACAGACGCCCTTAACTCCATGCTTGATTCATTAAAAACCAAACAGGTTGAGATTGAGGAATACGCCAGAACCCTTGAAAGCCGTGTTGAGAAAAGAACTGCTGAACTTCATGCATCAGAGGAGAAGTACAGGACCCTCGTAGAAAACGCCCCGCTTATCGTTTACAGGGTGAGAATCGACGGCACAACAGAATTCGTCAATTCCTACCTGACAGAGAATACCGGTTACACCATTGAAGAGGCGATGAGCGACAGGCGATTCTGGAGAGACAAAATGGCAGGGATCGATCAGAAGGCCTTTGATACTATCAATAAAAGCTGTTTTATTGAAAAGAAGCAGTGCCGTATTGAAAGCAGGGTGATGGCTAAAGACGGGCGCATGCTGACATTTATCACACATGCCATCCCTGCTGAGGACAATGATGGCCATATTAAATGGATAGACGGCATTATGCTGGATATCACCGAGCTAAAGAGGCTGCAGGAAAAGGCAATACAGGCTGAGGGCATAAGAACTATAGGCGAAATATCAGCAAGGATGGCCCATGAGATAAGAAATCCCCTCAGCGCTGCAGGAGGATTTGCCCATAGGCTCAAGGAATCCCTCAAGGATGATGAAACCAACAGGAAAATGGCCGAGATAATAGTTGAAGAGGTTGCAAAGCTTGAAAACTTTGTAAAGATATTATTGTCTTCTATTGAGCCCTTTGACCTCTCTTTTTCCGAGGTGGACGTGAATGGTATCCTTATATTCTGGATAAAAAACCTTGATGCATTGATCAATTCAAATAATGGCAGGTTTATAAATGACTTTGAAACAGACATGCCGAAAATCAGGGCAGACCATGACAGATTAAGTCAATCCCTTGGAAATATCCTGAAACACGCAATTGTATCGACTCCTGGTGGCGAAAATATCTTTATCTCCACATTCTGGCTTAAGGATCAGATACTCATTACATTAACGCACAGAGTGGACAGGAACACGGCAAGTGACATGGATAAATTCTTCTTCCCTCATATTGACCGCGATATGGACAGAAGCCTGCTGGATCTGCCGTTGTCAAAGCTTATAATCCAGAGGCATGGAGGGACGATAGATCTTATCAGGGAAGAGGGAGACATTCTGATTATGAAAATAAAATTTCCCCTGTCAAAATTGACAGGTACTGATTATTCAGATTTAACCGCCTGAGAAAAAACAATATAATCCTTACTTCATTACCCCTTTCCAAAGCCGCAGACAGGGTAACGGCACTCCCCGCAACTGGAACAATACCCCCCGTGGCCAAGGGCCACGATATCATCACGGGTAATCTTCTCACCTGCAACAATCCTGGGCACGATAAGATCAAATATGCTTGCGCGATGATACATCACGCAGCCCGGCAGGCCTACCAGTGTCACGTCTCCCATATGTGCCAGCATGAACATTGCACCTGGAAAAACCGGGGCTCCATACAGGACTACCTTTCCCCCTGCCTCACTTATGCTTGCCGGCGTCTGGTCATCCGGGTCAACGGACATCCCGCCTGTAAGGGCGATGAGTTCTGCCCCCTCATTAATCAGGCCGTTTATGGCATCAACGGTCATGGGAACCTCATCAGATACAAATACCTGTCTTATGATATTACACCCGAGTTCTCCGAATTTTTCCCTCAGCACAGGACCGAATTTGTCGGTAATACGGCCGCTGTACACCTCGCTGCCTGTGGTGATGACACCCACCTTCATGGATCGAAAAGGCATTACTTTAATAACCGGGGTATTGGCTCTGCATATATCTTCTATCTTCTCTATTTTCTCTTTTCTCGATGCCAGCGGGATAATCCTGGCGCCTGCCACCTGTGTTCCTTCAGCCACCTGCTGATCGCTGTGAAGCGTAGCCAGTGCTATCTCTTCTATCGTGTTAATCTGATGCAATGCCTGAACATTGACCTTTAACAGGCCATGGACATCTGCAATAAGATTTACACGTCCCTCCGACGGGCTTGTCATTCTGATGCCATCTCCTGCCGCAGCACGACCTATCCGTTCCGCCGCCTCATTTTCATGGACAAAATCAGCTTTCAGGTCAAGGGCATATACATGTCTTTTCCCCATATCCAGCAGTCGGGGAATATCCTCAGATTTCAGGACATGCCCTTTCTTAAATGCAGGTCCTTTAAATTTGCCCGGTATAATTTGAGTAATGTCGTGTCCCAGGACCATACCTACGGCTTCTTCCACAGGGACGCTCTTGTACATCGTTTCTTCCATATTATCTCCTGATATATTTACGTCGCAAGACGTGGTTAAATTCATTGGCGCGAGGCTCATACATATTTCAGATATTACGGGATCTGACTTTCCTTAATCTATTTGTGAGTTGAATCCCTGTACTCTGAAACCGCCTTAATAACAGCCTCAAAAGGCAACAGCACACATGAGTGCCTGCTTTTATGAAAACGCACAGGGTAAAACAGACGATATCCTTCTGGAAAAGATTCCGTATCATCCTTTGAGGACTTTAATGCCCCATCAAGCTCTGAAATCATTTTTGTTAACTCGCCAAATCCCAGCCCGCCAGCGCGTTCCGCAAGGATAGAACTTGATGCCTTGCACAAAAGACACCCCTTGACCTGATAAGCCATGGATTTTATAAATTCCCCGGATAATTCCAGTTCCACGGAAATCCTGTCTCCGCAGAGCGGATTTGAAGCGGTTGCTCTGCAATGGGCATTTTCAAGCCTGGCAACATGATCGGTCTTTTTTGACCATTCAATAATCTGGTCCTGGTATATATCTTCACTCATAAATTATCTCAATATCCTCAGGCAATCCTCCATGCCATTCAAGAATGCATCCACATCCTTATCATTGTTATACATGGCCAGACTTGCCCTTGTGCTTCCATCAAGCTTTAAAAGATTATGGAACGGCTGGGCGCAATGAAAACCTCCCCTTAATGCAACACTGTGACGGTCGTTCAGCACCTGGCACACATCATGGGGGTGAAGGCCGTCAACAGAAAAGGAAACAAGCGGCAGCCGCTCCATTCCGATTTCAGGACCGAGAATTTTAATCCCGTTCTTCAGTCCTGTGAGCCCTTCCATAATCCTCAGTGTCAATCGTTTAAGATGATTGTGCATACCCAGCAGGTCCTGACTGCTTAACCACTCCAAGGCTGCAGCCAGGCCTATTGCCTGGGTGACCGGTGGCGTGCCTGCCTCAAAACGATGGGGCGGGTCCAGAAACGTGCTTTTTTCAAGCCCCACTTCCTGTATCATCTCTCCTCCACCCAAGGCAGGAGGGATCTTTTTCAGTATATCTTTTCGACCCCATAAGATGCCGACACCTGTAGGGCCATAGACCTTGTGTCCGGAAAAAAGATAAAAATCAGCTTCAAGTCCGGGGATATCAAGCGGCCCTCCTGGAGCGGTCTGTGCACCGTCCAGCATTAAAAACGCGCCCTTCTCATGGGCCATCCTTGCGAGAATCCTCGCATCTGTGATGGATCCCGTCACGTTTGAACCATGGGTTACCGCCACTATCTTTGTCCTGGACTTAATCAGGTCTTCAGCCCGTTCAAGATTTATCCTGCCGTCAGAGGTCACGGGCAGGTATCGAAGTCGAATTCCCTGGCGTTGCTGTATAACCTGCCAAGGTATGATATTGCTGTGATGTTCAAGCTGAGAGATGAGAACCTCGTCATTGCGTTCAAACATAAGACCAAGGCTATGGGCAAGAATATTTATGCCTGCTGTAGTTCCGCCTGTAAAGATAACCTCATCAGGATTTTTTACGCCCAGATATTCAGCGACTGTGGCGCGTGCCCCTTCAAAGGCGGCAGTTGCCGCCTCGGCCAGGCTGTGAACGCCCCTTTTAACATTTGAGCGGCGCATGGTATCATGCTCGACCATCGCCCTTATGACACAATCAGGGATATGGGCCATAGCCGCATTATCCAGATAATGCAGTTTGCCTTCCTTTCCGGAAGACCTTAATATGCTGAATTCATTTGCAGCTGAACTTGGATCAAAGGTCATCTGATATCTTCTCCCTACCCTTTGCGGTGGCTTCTGATTATCTCGGCCAGTATGGCAACGGCAATCTCTGCATGTGTCTTGGCCCCGATATCAAGACCTACAGGACCGTGGATGCGGGCCAAATTCTCTTCACTGAACCCTTCTTTCCTCAGACGATCCAGCCTGTCGGCATGGGTTTTTTTACTGCCCAGAGCGCCTATATAGAAAACCCCGGATCGCAGGGCCTCTATCAGGGCGGCATCATCTATCTTCGGGTCATGCGTGAGCGCTACAACCGCTGTTCTCCAATGCATGTTCATGCCTGCAAGGACCTCATCAGGCCACTCCACCATGAGTTCCATGTCGGGGAAACGCTCTTTTGTGGCAAAGGCCCCTCTGGGGTCTATGATCACTACACTGTAATTGGAAAGGATTGCCATCTGTGCCAGCACCCGTGCAATATCCACAGCGCCGATGATAATAAGCCTTGTACTGGGATAAATCCCATGTATGTAATATCTCTTATCCCCTATATCATAAGCGGCGCAGGCCCCCCTTTTTATCGTTTCAAATACAATTCCCTTCAATTCCGGCGAAACCTTTTTCTTCCATTCAGGATCTCCCAGATCAAGGCAAAAGGCCTCGCCGGTCGCAAGATCCGTGATAATGCATGCAGGTATAAGGGCCTTTTTTAATTCAATAACCCTTTCAAGCATACCCCGAATGATATCCAGACTCTGGATATATATGTCTATCCTCCCGCCGCATATCAGACCAACCACCCATGCCTGTTCATTGCTCACCCCAAAAGAGACCATCTTTGGTCTGCCGCTTCTGATTACATCAAGCGCCTCGGTAATTACAGCGGGTTCAACGCACCCTCCGGATACGGAACCCTCAAAATTCCCATCGCTGTCGACAACAAGCTGACTTCCTGTCTGCCGGGATGCAGACCCCCATGTGGAGACAACAGTAGCTATTGCCGCTTTGCGCCCCCTATCAGCCCATTCTATCGCAAGTTCCAGGATGTCATCTTTAAAATCTTTTGATTCCATGTCTGATTACCATTCATTCTTTCATTATAGAGTGTGAATCTTCATACAGGCAAACTGCTTAAGTCCCAGCTAATACCTTCAGAGATCAATGGTTCAAGGTCCTTCGATGTATCTCAGGATCATGAGCCGGTCGGATGGAGTATCGAACGTTTTCCATTATTAACCTGAAAACGGTTTTCTCAATCCTTTTTTCTCACTCGACCTCTCGACCCCTTGAATCCTGGAACCCTATGTAGTGATTTAAGACTTTCCAGGTCAGCTTCCTCGTCGATGTCCATAAAAGAAGTGAAGTCTTCTATCTCAGCTGTCAGGACATCCATCGGATTATTTCGAATGATCTCCCTTGCGCCCATGTCTCCCTTTACTGCAAGAATGTCCTTATAAAATCTCTTGGTAAAACATACTGGGAGTCCCCTCTTCCCCTTGTAGACAGGCACACAGATATCTTTATCAGATGACCTGAATGAACTGAGGACAAGGTTTATGACCTCATGACTCAAAAGCGGCTGATCGCCCATCAGGACCATTATGGACGGGAACTCATCCCTGACCTCCATCAGCCCGCATTGCAGTGACGTGGACATCCCTTCCTGATAGCGCGGATTCATTGCTGTTATAATTCTGCTGTTCAGCAGTTTATCACCCAGAGAGGCCTTGATCGCATCAGCCTGATGACCCAGCACCACCGCCATCCTGTCAAGATCTGATTTCATGGCCGCATCAATAACCATGGACAGGATGGTTGTATCTCCGATTTCAAGCAATTGCTTCAACCTCCCGAACCTTGTTGACATCCCCGCTGCCAGTATAATCCCCGCTGTAGGTCTTTTCTCCACTAAATCCCCTGATTCTAATCCGGAAATAATTTGTATTCGGTACTCTGACCATGGGTCTTTGTTCTTCATGTCATCCTGCGGCTCGATTGCAGGATCCGTCCAGACAAGCCTGCTGAAATATCACGGCCAAAGGCATTAACCTGAAACCAGTCTCTGCAGATTAATATAAATGACACTCCGTTATATTTGCTAAAATATATCGGGTCAAGATTATTTTTCATTTTCTCATCAAATAAATTTAAAGGAAATCCCAGAAAACCATGGTAAACTTAATATAGCGTTGATATAATTTCTGCAGAATACTTACACGGGATGAAGTCATAAAAAAACCGGCTTGGGCTTTTGCATAACCCTGCCGGTTCTTTTTTACAGGAATAATACTCTCAGATTATTTTACAGACATCTGTTTTTCACTGGGCAAATATTTATCTTCCTCTTCCTTTATTTTAAACCTTTGCCTTATGCGCTCCAATGATACAATGCTGCCTACCCTGGAGGATGGCGTCAGGAAAGATTTCAGCTTCATTTCAAGCATCCTGGGATTAAGTTCACTCCCGATGGCTATCACACCTTCAAGTATAATCTTTTGCAGAAGCAGTTCATTGTCTGTCCTTTCCCTTATATGGGCGGCAAAGGGAATGAACAGGAAGTATGCCAGGACAGCTCCGTAAACAGTAGCGGTCAGGGCCGTTGCAATGGCCTGGAGAACACTGGCGTCGTCATACCCCGTTGAAAACAATCCAAGAAGGCCTACAATACTTCCAATAAGCCCGAAAGGAGGACATACCTCTGCAATAGTTCTCAGGACCCTCTCAGACTCCTGTCTCCGCATTTTAAAAAAATACATCTCCGTGGTCAATATCTCGCGGATCTGTTCTTTCGGAAAACCATCCACCAGCAACCCGAGCGCGCGTTTTAGAAAATTTATTGATGTCTCTTCCTGGTCATCCTGGAGGGACAGAATCCCGTTAATCTTGCTTTTAACTGAAAGATCCACCAGTGTCTCCACTATCTCTTCCGGGGTTCTCACCTTTGTTCTATATAAAGAACGAAGTACCCTGAAAACTATAACAAGACGCTCCCATCGGAAACTGATGAAGGCAGCGCCGAGGACACCGCCCAAAACGATCAGTATTGAAACCAGGTTGAAGTAGAGGCCGATGCTTCCGTTGATTACAAATCCTGAAACAAGAACCAGGATACTTGCTGTAATTCCTATGATAGTGTTTCTTTCCACCTATTAACTCCTTTACTGAACCTCATGATTGATTCCATAGGGTCTTTCTTTTGTTATTATAATTTCAACACGCCTGTTGGCAGCCCTGTTCATTTCATCAGTGTTAGGTTTAACCGGTTGATAAAATGCATGCCCGGTAACATAAAATTTTTCTTCGGGAATATTCATATCCTTCATCAGAAAACGCGCTACCTGACAGGCCCGCGCTGTCGAAAGCTCCCAGTTTGAAGGAAACTCTCCAGTGTTTATAGGAAGATCATCCGTGTGCCCTACTACGTTAACCATATATCCGGTCTGCCGGAGGACCTCCGCAACCTCCCTCAGCGAGGCCTTGGCATCTTCCTTAATATATGCCTTGCCCAGATCAAAAAGCAGATCGCTCCTTAAGATTATCCTGACAGCCTTGTCAGGCACCAGTTCTACTGAAGATGTTGAACTCAGGGTTTGCCTGCTCAGATCATAGATATCCTGAATGCTCTGTTCCCCCTGAGACTGCATATCCCCGTCATCCCGAGGGGTATTATCTGTTCTATAAATATATTCCGTTCTCACTTCCTGAGGGGCCGCCACTGTTTCCTTTGCTGGAGCCTTGAAGATATATAGCGCAGCAAAAATAATAAACATCGTCATCATTACATCGGCCCATGCCACGGACCAGTGCACAGCCCTGGGCATTTCATTGGCGAACAGGATTTCATCCCCGATGGGCCCCTCAAACGGCACTGACATAAATCCGCTCAAACCGGATTGCCCGCAGTCAGCATGTTTTATCCCTGTCTGAAATGAAGTATTTTTTAAATTCGGTTTTGATAACTTCGTTATGGAACCTTCAATTCTTTTCGGTTCAGGGGTCTTTGATCCACTGGAATCCATATTACTGCACCATTAATACTTTTCTGATTACCTTAAAATTCATCCGCTGTTAATTTTAAACGCAATGACTCTGGAGAATAACAAGCGAAAATCATGCCAATGATTGATCTGACATATCTCATCGGTAATATTGGATAAATTTATAAATAAAATATTTTCAATTAGTTGCCGGGGAATTTTTTTCCAGATTTTTAGAATCAGAGGGAAAGATCTTCTTAATGATAGAGGGGTGCTAAAATAAATCAGATGAGTTATAGATGGTACCTGATCGCATATGAATTCTTTCAAAGTATTTTACTGAAAGCCTGACGCTGATATATGACAGCATAGCCGCTTGCCGTTGCCGCGTCCAGTTTGATCCGACAGAAAACTTGTCATTGGGCGCTGGTGATACCCTTTCTTTTAAAGGTGAAACGGCTTAAAGGCGATGACACGGCATAAGATGGTCTAAGGCGGGCGGAGAAGCATAGAAACGTCTTCAAGAATCGCAAGCCCATGTTAGGACTCAGATGCTCCGCCGCCCGCTGCAGCAGGCGTAGTGCCGGAACTTCAGCAGGCCACCCGTTTCACTTTAAAAGAAAGGGTGCCCCGGCGCTTGAGATCTGTGATTCGGATGAAGATCATACAAGCATGAATCTGAAAATGAATAATTTCAGATTCATGTTATCTCAGGTATATCGGGTTTGTAAATATCCAGGGCCGCCAGCCGAAAAGGGCAGGCCGACGGTAAACCTCGACCCTGTAAACGCCTTTTTCGGTTACGGGAAAGACAGCCTCTGTCCCTCTCACACGTCTTAAAAGTACGCCATCCTTGAACAGTCTTATTTCCCCCCTGGCCGGCGACTCTATTATTAGATTTCCCGGGTAAAACGCCCCCTCTTCCCCCATATTAAGATCGGAGCCGTCGTCAGAGACATAATTGAACCTGAAACCTTTGGCAGGATAGATATCATCATTCGCAATAAACAGCCGGCCCTCTCTCATGGCATTATAGATATCCTCTTTTGCGGCTGTAAAATCCTTGAAGATCTTTTTCTTTAAAAAGATATGTATGTTAATAGCCTTTAAAAGAAATCCATAGGGAAGGGGTCTGATGTTAAGCCGCCACCATTTGAAAACAGCGCCGTGCGCATCGGATCCGCCGACAGCAACAACCCT
>Ga0208980_10003141_pt1 | contig 10020 bp, 12 predicted proteins | sample WetSurMetagenome_3_FD_187993 | JGI IMG/M metagenome (GOLD analysis project Ga0208980, IMG submission 187993) | Wetland microbial communities from Twitchell Island in the Sacramento Delta, sample from surface sediment Aug2011 Site A1 Bulk (version 2) | ecosystem: Environmental > Aquatic > Marine...
AGCAACTTATGTTCCAACTTCAACGGAGTCTGCAACTGAAGAACCAACTGTCACACCGACCGAAGAAATTACAGTTACTTCAGTTCCAACCTTGATCACAGAGACTCCAGAAGCCACTGCTACACCTCAGTCAGATGCTACACCTGTTCCATCTTCAACGCCTAAGCCTAAAAGGAAAGCAACGGTAGAGTGTCCTGCACCTAAATGTGAAGCACCATTGCAGGAAGTAATACCTAGTAGCTTTGATGGCATGGCAATCAATTTCTTCATTACGAAACCGGAGACCTTGTGGGTAAGCAAAGATATGCCACTCACATTAAACTGTCCGAACAGCACTCCAATGAGTAACACATATATTAATGAGTTCGGAACCTGGTACTTCAGTTATACTGAAAGAAACTGTATCTCTACCTCTGGTTCATACTACAAGTATCCTGGCTCGTGTAGTATCTTCCCTGGAGATTGGATGATCAACTCAAATAATATTCTTACGAAGAAGAAAGGAGTGAATCAATCAGACGTGTTGCTTTGGCTTATGCAGCAACACGGACTGGCTTACAAAGATGCCTTGGAATTAAGTATGGATTGGTATAACTCATCTGAAGGCGTGATCTTGCCTTGAGTTAGTATCAATGATGTGAGTATGCCAGTAGGAGAAATCCTACTGGCATTTCTTTATTTAAGAAAGAAACTTTTTCTAATTTAGAAAGGAGAATATGATATGAGAAAATATAGTGATGCTTTACATTGGTGGTCAGTATGGGCTTTTGTTCCTATCTGGATTCTTTGTGGTATTATCTTTGTGTTACATGACACAAAGATTATGCTAGCTCTTATTGGAATCCAAATCTTTATTTTAATCACTCAGATACTTGCTGGTGTACTTCATAACAAGTATCGGTAGAAAGGATGAGTGATGTATAAACCTATTGTGGAAAATTTAAGGACGGCAGATTGCTGTGAAAGCTGCCTTCATGCCAAGGACTCCAACTTCAATGAAGAACTAATGGTTAGATGTGTGTATGGAGTAAGACTAACAAAGGCTCGTAACGGTGATAGTATAAGTGATGGAATAAGTGATGGAATAAGTGATGATATGGAGAAATCAGATATCTGCGATGATTATGTAAGGGTAACTGAAGGAGAACCGGAAGGACAGGAATCAAAGGTTCTAAGGTCCTTCTTGCAGAAAAGCACCATGTATGGTGAGGTTGGTGTTCAAGAGAGCAATGATAAGCTCGTTATAATGTTTACTATGATTTGTAAAGGAGCACCTGATATGTTTCTTTACAAGAAAGGAAATTTTGATTCATATTTTAAAGGCTTGAACTTTGATGATTGGCTTACTGAGTTAGTAACCAAGCATATTCCTGATAAGGTGCTTGGTTGGTCACATATGTAGAAAGGAGGAATATGGAAAGACGATATAGGTTATATTCAGAGACTCATTTGGTTGAACTTCCTGCTGGGATTCCGGATGCTATTCGCACTCTTCAAAGACAGCAAACGGGTGGAACCTTTAGCTTAACTAATTCAAATATTGAGGAAGTGATTCAAGAACATGAAGACCTTATTCATGCTGGTCAGATTTATACCTTCATGGATTATGCCATGCTGACTGACTTGAGGCTATCTCATTCTTGAACGAGGACACCGATACTAAACTAAGGAAATTGATATGGAACTTTCAGACAAAGAGATTTATGATATGCTTGAACTTGAAGTAGGAAAGCCTATTGTTCCAAAGGTATCTCAGAAAATCAATAACCAATCTCTTCTTTTAATCTTTAAGGATCAAACTATTCAGGTTATTAATACTGAGTTTGGTTATACAGACTTAGAACATCCAGAGTTCTATGCCAATGCTGCTGACATGAGGAAGCAAATAAATACTTCTCCCTGGGATTATCCTTTTGACGAAACAAACCGTGCTCTTGGTAAGGCAATCAGGACTGCTTATCCTGATGTAGTTAAAGTAAAAACACAACATCTGTAAAGAAAGGAGAAAGTAAATTGAGTAACTACCCATTAATAAGTACTGTTGGTGTAGAATATGAAGTTGAGAATATACACCAGCAGGAAATAGGAAGGAGGTTAGATGGTAACTTTAGGCAGACACATGATGCCTCCATCGAGACTGATGTTATTTCTCGTGGAAATGGTATCTTTATTAAGTCTGCCAATAACCTGCTTCAATCAAGAAGGGGTAATCAAACTCTTGGAACAGAGATTATAACTGTTCCCTTTGATACAGAAAGTAAAAGTATTTTAGATTCCCTTAAGTTTTTAACACAGCTTCTTATGGAAATGGGAGAACCAGAGAAGTCTTTGCGTGCAGGTATTCATGTTCACATCAACATGAGTTATAATCTTAAGATACTAAAAAGTATTTTAAGATTAGGGAGATTCCTAGAGGACACGTTCTTCTTAATTGGAACTCAAGGATATGTGTTTAGGGGGATGAAAGTGAATGAGTCTGCTTATTGCAGACCAATCACAAAATGGGGTCCTCAATGTGTTCGCACTCATTCTGGATCAAACCAAGTCTTCAACATAAAAGACCTTCTAAAGTCAGAAACAGTGGAGGGATTCTGGTGGAGATACGGTTCATTAATTGTAAATGAAGGGTCTCAGTTTCAAAGATATGTTCCACAAAGATACACATGGCTAAATCTTTATAGCCTTCTTCAACATGGAACGCTTGAGTTTAGGCTGTTCAATAAAACCTTATCTCCATATAGGATTGCTGCTGAGATTTCTTTCTGTCAAAAGTTCTGTGAATATGCTATTACAAGCGGATTTGCTACATTAAAACAGGATGATATGCTTGAAGAACATTCTGTCTATGATGAGAGACCGAAGGAAGAAATCATTGATACCTTCCTGCATTTCGCAGAAAAGGTACACTTGGAAGAAAACTACACAAGTATTCTTCTTGATATAATTACTACCGCTCCTCTTGTCAAGTTACCACAGTCTTTTATTTGGACTCATCTTGAACCTGCCAGAGATTGGTGGGGAAGAGGATATCAAGAGTATGTTCCACCAAACATTCCAATAAGTGAGATTCATTCAGTAGATATTCAAGATATTCATACCCTTCGAGGAGAGAGGAGACCAAATTAATGTGTGAATTGATGCTGGTTAGTCTTGGAAACGAAAGACTAAACAAACTGATGCTTTATAACCTCGCTGTGATAGACAGCACAGACTCTACCAATAAAGATGGGTTTGGATTCTTTTCTCCGAAGCTAGATTCTGTTTGGAAAACAAAGTTACATGCGGCACTGATCACCAATCTTGGTGAATTGCTGAATGGAACTTCACTTGGAGAAAGACCTATCATGGGTCATGTAAGATTCGCTTCCTCCTATGCTGTGGGAAGTTTTGCAGTAAATAAACTTGTGGATGATGAGCATGCTCATCCTTTTGATGTTGGAAAATATGTTTTAGCTCATAATGGAACACTTGAGTTCAAAGATAAAAAGAATGAAGATAAGTATAGAGGAAAGAATGTCATTGATAGCCAAGCATTTGCTATGGAATTAGCAGATAATGACAAACCTTTTCTTAAAGCACTCAAGGAAACTGTTGAGTTGTTTGATGGTAAGTTTGCCATGCTGATTTATGATAGAGGAAGTAGAAATCAATACATTGTAAGAGGAAGATCAGCCAATCTTTATAAATCAGACATTAAGATAGGGGGAGTAGATTGTGGTTATGTTATTAATACTGCAAAAGCAGACTTGGAACATGCCCTTCATTTATTTAAAAATCAGTATGAGTTACATGGTGGAAATCCTGTTGAGTGGACAGTTCCGGTCGAGTTAGAAGCAGAAAGTGTTTTCGTTGCAACCTCTAAATTTATCAAAAAGGTTGGAGAAATTAAGGAAACAACTCGTGCTGTTACCTATTCGGATGATGCTTGGACTGGAGCTGCTAATCGAAGGACATATGGTGTTCTTAATGAATATGAAAAGATGATTGAAGCAGCAATCGCCCTTTCTACAAAGAATGGATTGCTGTTAAGACATCTTGATGAAATGTGCATGAGAATCTATGCAGAACCCTTATTGGGTTTGACAGACGAAGAAATAAGGCAGTTTATAACTTTGATTCTTCCTGCAATTTGTGAGAAAAACTTTGATAAACTTCACAATAAATGGAAAGAAATTAAAGAGAAACTTCCTGTTGGAGTTTCTGAATATGAGGCTGCTGTAAAGTATAACATGCAGTATCCTTACTTCTTCAATAGTGTTAAGAAACTTCGTCAAGTCTACAATGCAGTTTGTGTAGATGTGAGAAGGCAGGAAGAAATAATCAAGAGAATGGAGAAAGGAGTGGCTTAAATGATTTTGGCACACTCACGATGTATTCCTTCTGCAAGACTTCTTCGGGATACGATTGCAGAAATCTCTGGAACAAGACTAAATATTACGACTAGTCCAGAGATAGCAGATAAGGGTAAGGGTGTCTTGATTAGGTATGGAAATTCAATGCCAACAAAGATAAGTACACCCTTCAACTCAGATGAAATGATTGAAGTGTGTGCAAGTAAAAGATTATTTTCTGAGTTGATGGTAGAAAAGGGAGTGTATACCCCCATTTACCATTGGAGAGGAAAACCCGAAATCTATCCGGCACTCATCAGAACAACCCTATCATCTTTCGGTGGAAGGGGAATCATTATAGTAAATGATGAGAAAGAATTTGATTCAAAGTTTAAGCAGGGTAATTGTTGGACTGACTTTATCTTTACCAAGTCAGAATACAGAGTTCATGTATTGGGAGGTAAAGTTTCTAGGATATTCAAGAAACTTTATGATGGTTCTGAGGATGAATCGAAGACACCGATACGCAACCTGGAGAATGGGTATCACTTCTCATTGAAAGAAGAGGAAGGAAGGTATGAACTACTGAGAGAAACCATTCATGATATTGATTGCATCCTTAAAGGTAGTTTTTATGGTGCAGACTTAGGATGGGACGCTAAAAGTAAGAAATATTTTGTCTTTGAAGTTAATAGTGCCCCAGGTCTTAACCCAAACACGGCTAGAGATTATGCAGAATATATAATCTCTAAGCTGAAAGAGAGATAATTATGTTTTATGGACAGGAGAAAATAAAGAAGGAGTTAGTTCCACTGCTGGCAGAGATTAAAAGTGGAAAGAATTATAATGTTCTTTTAGTCGCTCCCTCTGGATATGGAAAGACAACGCTTGCATATAGAATCTTATCTTTATTTTCTACAAAAGATTTTGAAGTTTCTGAGCCCCCTAATTTCTCCTTTAATAGGGGAGTAAGGATACACTTTCTTGATGAGGTTCATGAACTTACCAATCCAGAATACTTGTATAAAATGATGGATTCTAAAAGGTATGTTGTCATTCTTGCTACTAATGAAACAGGATTGCTGAAAGAACCCCTAGTAAACAGGTGCATCCCTCTAATATTTGAGCCTTATGATGGCTATGATATGAAAAAGATAATCTATTCACTGCTACCATCCTTGAGGGATGAGTTCGTTAATGAACTAGTTAGAATATCAAAGTTCAATCCTAGGATAGCAACTATCTTGTGTCAAAGACTTGAATACATATTTAATGTTAATGGCAGTCCTCAAGATATTGTTGGATTTAAAAGGGTTCTAACAGATATTCTTAATATTTCTGAAGAGGGGTTTAATCCCCTAGAAAGGAAGTACATTGAATTCTTAAGGACTTCTGGTGGAAGAGCTAGTCTTGACTTAATTGTGAACGCAACAAGAATTGATAAAAATACTGTTTTAAGAGATGTAGAACCTGCTTTAGTAATGGCAGGAATAATCTCAATTGGTTATGGAGGAAGGAGGCTAAATGTTAGTAGTTAACAAAGATTATATATCAGTAGAAAGATTCATGAAGACAACCTATGATAACTTAGAAATAGATAAGCTTATTCCGGCTGCTTTTTATATTCCCAATGGTGAGCCAGTTTTTCCAATTGAAATCAAGGAGAAACTAGCAACGATGCATGTAAGGAATGGCTATTCCTACCAAGCAAAAGAATCTGTCATAGATGATTACATTAAGGAGCATCCAAAGACAACTTTGATTTACTTTGATGCCAGATTAGATAAGGTTGTTTATGATGGAACGGAGTGCAAGTTCATTGATCCTAAGAACTGGTCATATTACATCCCTGCTGATAAGACAGTATCACCAGAGGAACGTGTAATTCTTGGTAAAAATGGACAAATGTTTAAGCTGTATGGTTCAACAAACGCTCCCTTATTCATATTTTTGGGGTATATGCTCCAAAAGTTAATCACACCAATAGACTTGCAGCCAGCAGGGTTAAGGTTTGTTTGCAACTATATTTCAAGATACTACGGAAGGGGTTTCATAACGGAGTATCAAATGAAGGATAAATATCCTCCACTTTTTGCAGCCCCTATGGGAGATACTCCTGCCTATTCTAGTGAGGTTCCTTGGCGTGATTTTGATAAAGTCACACTTAAAATTCAAGAGAAGAATGCTGTAACACATGCTGAAAAGGAAGCCCTTAAACAGGAAGATGATGATGATGAAGACGAGGATAAAGACACTCCTTCAGAAACAAAATCTTCGGAAACAATCATGGAGAGAAGGGCTATTGGAGGTCAGCCATCCCTAAACCCTTTCGGGGGCTTGCCAATACGGAATCAAATGACATCTCGGGTTGCTATTACTAACTCAGATACAATCAGTTTGCTTGAATTGGTAGGTCAAGAAATAACAGAAGAACTGGAATATTTCTCTGTTATTGTTCCCGATGATTTCAATAAGAAACTCTACAATGGGTATATTCTTGAAGGATTTCTTTATCTAACCGTTAAGGTTGGAGAAACACTAACATCCGCAGAACAAGAAGAAATTGAAGAGGCACTTCAAATAAAGTATAACAACATCATCTTTCTCGACAGTACCCATAGTTTTCTGCAAGGAGGTGGATAATGCTTTATCATGAAAAATGTATGAGTAATGTATACATTGATGCAACCGAAGGAGTTAGGGTTCTTTCCTACCTATCCCTCTCTCCAGGAGGAATAAAAACTGGTGTGTTGGAATTAGCACAGTTGAAGAAAGAGATTAATCTTTCTTTTTACTGTATTGATTGCCAGTGTCCAGTAGCTTTAGAAGAGGTTGTTGGAATATGTGGAATATGTGGAGCACATATTCCGATAATCTCGGGATTTATTACTCCCTCGAGTGGTGGTATATATTGTGAAGAACATGCAACAGAAACATTTGGTGCTTCCAATATCATCGGAATAAAAACCTTCGTAGAAGGTGGACTGATTAAACTTAAATTATAGAAAGGAGAATTATGAAATATAGTCTTATGTTGGGTGCTGACCCCGAACTTTTCGCAAGCTATACACAGGATGGAAAAGAATTTGTGTATTCCCCTGCTGCCTTGGAAAAATTTGAGGGAGTAAAAAGAATTGGTGGAACAGAGAAACATCCTGTTTTCATTGAAACGGAGGATACCCGATGGATTATGGATGGTGTTGCTTTTGAATTGAACTTCAAAAAACCATTCACTAATCTGAAGGAATTCTTCTCTTCCACAGTAAGTGCAACAGATCAGTTGCAAGAATTTGTGGGAAAGTATGGATACTCTGTATCAAAGAAACCAGTCATTAACTTTGATTACAAACGATTCTGGACAAAGGAACTATCTAAAGATGAATCCTTCATGCAGGGAATTATCTTTGGTTGTGATCCTGATCGAGATGCTTTTGATGTGGACTGGCTAGCAAAGGTTCTGGATGTTACTCGTCACCCACGAAGGTATGGGGGAGGACACATTCACATCTCTGGTGATGAATCTATTCAAGAATTTCCCATTCCATTTGTTAAGCTATTAGCCTTAACTGTTGGAAACTATTGTATTTCTCAAAGTCCCTTTGAAAAAGAAGAGACGCTACGGGCTAAGTATTATGGCAAGCCTGGGAAGTTTCGTATTCAATCTTACTCAACAGGTGTTGGAATTGAGTATCGAACTCCATCCAATTCTTGGCTCAACTACACCTTCGAACAATTCGAAGGAATCTTTTTCTATATCGAAAAAGCCCTTGATTATCTGAAGAACCCTTCGATTGGGATGAACATGCTGGAAGAATTTGTAACACCAACAGTTGAAGCAATTACCACTGCTAATAAAGAATTAGCAAATAAAATCCTAGGAGGTTTAAAATAATGAGTGTAAAAACTATTCGTTTCAAGACCGTAGTTCGACTCGCTTCTGCAAGCGGTATGCCCAATTATGAAATTGGTGCAGATGAAAGGGTATTTACAAGTAAGCGTCTTTTTATTGAGGCTTCCCTAAAGGGAACATCAACTAAAAACCTTGTTTATAGAGGAGGAGGGGATGCCACTTGTAGAGAGGCTGTGTCACGGTCGATTGAATCCGAGTATCTAGTATATTACTTCCTTCGGAACCTCGGACTCAATGTTCAATTCTTCTACAGTCTTAATGTAGAACCTCTCACAAAGTTTGGAATTAATTTACTCACGTGGTCTAGATTCTATTTAGGAAATCTTCAAAATCCTTTAGATCAGGAATTAAAAGAAGGAGACACAACCGTTTATTTTCCAGCAAGGTTTGCTTCTGTTGGAATGATAAGTTTTCTTGCCATGATGTGGAGATACCAAGAAGATTTAGAGTTAGCTGCTGCTACAAATAAGGAATTAATACCAGCTTTGCCAATCTTTACTGAATCTAAGTTTGTAAATAATTGGAATGACTACACTCGTGGACTAGGCAAAGATATCCTAGAAAAACTAATTTTAATGGGGGTTCCTTTCACCTTGAATTGGAGAATTTTAACTGCATTCTTCCTGCATAAGTCTCCAAATATGGTTCCTCCTTTTGATGGATCTTCTGGATGTATAACACTCACTCAGAAATATATCGTCCCAAACAATTTTGAAGAACTTGCCTTATTTGTTAGAAGGCAAGCCACTGAATTAAAACAAAACAAAATAACTTGGGCAGATGCAACACCCACTCCCAATGGGATGTTCTTTTCAAGTGAGTTTAGAAACTTAATATTAAAGGAGAACAAATAAACTATGGCAGGTAAAAAGAAGCAACCAAGAGTTGCACTTGCGTATCCAGCATTCTTTGGGGCAGTGGCATCAAAGATACCTAATTTAGAATGTCTCAAAGTTCCAAAGAATATGAGTACAACGGATGCACTCGAACTTATAAAACCGTATGATATGATTGTATTCTCTGGAGGAGAGGATATTGATCCAAGTCTTTATGGAGAACGCAGGGAATTTGCTGATTCTCCGAACTCTACCAGAGATGCAATCGAAAGACTTCTTGCACAAGTATCTCTACATCTGGACAAGAAAATATTTGCTATATGTAGAGGACATCAACTAATGAATACAGTGGAAGGAGGAAGTCTTTGGCAGGATATAACCTTATCCACAGGTGCTCCAGGTGGACACCCAGGGAGCCATCCTTTAGAATGGGTTGCACCTCATCCTATCATAGATGCAATAAAGAATCTTAAATTTGTTAACTCTATGCATCATCAAGGCATAAGGAATTGGGGAAACAATGTAAAGATTATTGCAAAATATAAAAATCTAGCCGAAGTGACTGTAATGCATCAGAACAAAATCCTCACTGTTCAATGGCATCCAGAGTTTATGTCAAATACTGAAGACTTGTTCACATATCTTTTGGAAGATTGGGTATTTGATGATAGAAAAAATCCTGTGAAGGTATCAGATGAAGTTACTGATAAACTCAGGGATGCACAGCCGATACAAACTTATCGTATGCAAGATAACTTTGGAAACCCCGGTGGAGGTGGTAGAGGAAGTGGATCCATTCGCTGGGAACCAGGATCGGGAGCTTCATTAATAGGAACTTCTTATACTAGTGGTTCAACAGGGACTGTCTCAGCCAGCGTACAAGAATTTTTAGGTGCAACTGGTGGAACACCTCGACCACTCAGAACATTTGCAAGAATTGAGG
>Ga0208980_10003142_pt1 | contig 10018 bp, 8 predicted proteins | sample WetSurMetagenome_3_FD_187993 | JGI IMG/M metagenome (GOLD analysis project Ga0208980, IMG submission 187993) | Wetland microbial communities from Twitchell Island in the Sacramento Delta, sample from surface sediment Aug2011 Site A1 Bulk (version 2) | ecosystem: Environmental > Aquatic > Marine...
GGTCGAGATCCTTACCGGCAATAGTCACATCAATTCCGATCTGCGCCAGTTGGGTTTTCACCGCCTCGGCAACCTGTTCCATATCCGGAAGCGAGGGGTCATTGAGATTTGGGTAATACAGCGTGACCGGGAAACCACCAGTGTATTTGGTGCTGTCAATCAAATTGACAGCCTTTTGTACATCCTGCGGATACCAGGAGAAACCAGCCGAATATCCCGGGTAAAGCGACGGAGGCACCAGTTGGTCCGCCAGGGATGCCCCTTCCGGGAGTTGATCCCGGACAATTGCGTCGCGGTTAACCCCCATGCCTATGGCTTTGCGGATGCTTTCATTCTCAAATGGCGCAATGGAATTGTTGAAACCGAGATACAAAGAGTTTAAGCTTGGCCGGAACTGAACAGCCAGGTCCTCACTTGTGCGGATCGCAGCAAAATTCTCGGGGGGGATTAAATCGACCAGATTCACACTATTCGTATCGAGAGAATTTAACCGCCGGGTGGGATCTTTGGACCAGGTGATATTGAGCAATTTAGATTGCAGTGGGGGACCCCAGTAATCGGGGTTGGGTTCAAGGATGAGATAAGCCCCTTTCTTGTATTCCTTAATCCGGTATGGTCCGGTTCCCACTGGATCGGCAGCCAATTTCTTGGAGGCGCCGCCATTATCCGTCAATACTTCATCATCCGCGATCGAAAAGGCTGGATTGGCCACCTTCACTGCAAAAGCCGGGTCTGGATGGCACAGGGTAAATTTCACCGTGGTTTGATCCACCGCTTCTACCGTTTTTAAATTACCGCCGTAATTACAATCGGCAGCGGAGACGGAAAGCGGCGAGAATTCCGGCTGGGCGTCACCCTGGCAGGCGGACAGGGTTATAAGAAATATCATTGAGGTGAGGAAAATTCCTCGCATATAGTTGATTTTCAAGGATCCCTTTCCTGTTCGATAAAGCAAGATGTAGAAGCCATTTTTCATTATACGTGAAGCGTGAAGCATGTCAATTTACAAAATTGTGAATTGAAGTACCGAAGAAAGGGATAAGACGCTATAATCGGTCAGGGTTTTTAAGGTCTATTTATGAAAAAAGCAGTCAGTATCAGCATTGGCTCCTCCAAACGCGATAAAAAGTTCCCGCTCCAAATTCTGGGCGAGGAAGTTGTCATCGAACGTGTCGGCACCGACGGGGATATGGAAAAAGCTGCAAGGTTGTTTAATGAATTGGATGGAAAAGTGGATGCTTTCGGTGTGGGCGGAGCGGATCTGGGTTTTTTGATCGACGAGAAGTTTTACCGCATGCATTCTGTCACGAAACTGGTCCGCGGAGTGAAGGTCACCCCCGTGGTGGATGGGAACGGCCTGAAAGCCACCCTGGAATACAAAGTGCGTGCCATGCTTGAAAATACTCTGTCAGATCAAATCCCTGCCCGGCGGGTGCTCCTAACGGCGGGCATCGATCGCTGGGGGCTGACCAGCGCATTCATCGATATGGGGTGGGAATGCACCTTCGGGGACCTGATGTTCGGGTTGGGTCTCCCCTTCCCGATCCGCACCGAAAAAAGCCTTCGCCGCCTGGTCGGATTGCTGATGCCAATCGTCAGCCATTTCCCCTTTTCCTGGCTTTACCCGGTGGGCAGCGAGCAGGAGAAGCACACCCCCAAATGGGAAGAGCAATTCGAATGGGCGTCGGTGATCGCTGGTGATTGTCACTACATCACGCGATATATGCCCCCGCGCCTGGATGGCAAGATCATCATCACCAACACCACCACAACCGAGGACGTGGCACTCTTCAAAGCCGCCGGGGTGCGGACGCTGGTCACCACCACGCCTGTTTTGGATGGACGATCCTTCGGCACCAATATGATGGAAGCGGCTATTGTGGCAGCCACCGGGCGCAAGGAGCCAGTGGATTATGCCCATGCCAGGGAGTACATCGCATCGCTTGCCAAATTGGTCGATCAAATTCCCCTTACCCCACAGATGCAGGTGCTGAACCCATGAATGTATTGATCACTGCCGGCGGTATCCCCGCCCCGGAGGATACACTTTATCAGGCTACACAGGGCGGGTATAAAGCCCTCATTCCGCTGGCAGGTAAACCAATTATTCAATGGATAGTGGATGCCTTCTCCGCCTGTGAAGGGATCGGCGACCTGGTGATCGTCGGGCTCCCGGCGGATACTCCCATTTGTTCATCTCATAAAATTCACTTCCTTCCCGACCAGGGGGATCTGGTACTTAACACCCGCAGCGGGTTGGAAGGCTTGCGCCAGATCGCTCCAGGGGAGGAATATGGCCTGATGTGCGCCGGGGATGTCCCCTCCATCAACCCGGAGATGGTCGCCTGGTTTTTGAAAAACGTCCCTGCGCTGCAGGCCGATCTGGTTTACACCATCGTCGAGCGCAAGGTTATGGAAGCAACCTTTCCGGAATCCAAACGCACATATTTACGCCTGAAGGACAAGGAAGTTTGCGGAGGCGACATGTTCGCCATCCGTACAGACCGCCGTATTCAGGATCTGCCCATTTGGGAAAAGCTGGTCGCTGCCAGAAAAAACCCGCTCAAACAGGCAGCCATGTTTGGGTTCGATACCCTTTTTCTCATCCTTACCCGGCAGATCACCGTGCAGCAGCTGGAGGTGAAATTGAGCGGGAAGCTGGGGCTCAACGCGCGCACACTGCCCACCCCCTTTGCGGAAATGGGCATGGACGTGGATAAGTTATTCCAGTTCCAAATTGTGGAAAATTTTATGCAGGATCGGAGCAGGGCTTGATCGCCAGGTTTTCCGCGCTTGATAACCGCTGGACGGATGCGCTACGGCTTAAGCAGGATGGGAAACCCCTCTGGCGTGTGGCGGTTTTCTTCGCACACTCGGGTGATTCCTGGTTTTGGATGATCGGTCTGGCTGTTGCCTGGCTTTTTTCTGGTCCTGAATGGCGTTACCGCGAAATGCTCATGGCAGTGGGTATCGTTTGCCTGGCGCTCTTTGTCTTTGGCATCAAAATGCTCATCCGCCGACGCCGCCCCGAGGGTGAATTCGGCGCCATCTACAGAAAGACGGACCCACACTCCTTCCCCTCCGGGCATGCCGCCAGGGCGGCCATGCTGGCCACGCTGGCATTCGGGCTTGGTCCGCTTTGGTTCACCGTGACGATGCTCATCTGGGCGCCGCTGGTCTGCCTGGCGCGGGTGATGACAGGACTGCATTATGTTTCAGATGTTCTGGCTGGAATCCTTTTTGGGATCATAGCCGGGTTGATCATCCTCGGGCTGCAGCCGGCTTTCCAGGTGCTGCTTCCCCTATTGAATATCCCCTAGTTTTTTACAACCCAATCACGTCTGCATTCGTTTGCCCATCCGGGTGCTGTGCTGATAGATGATCTCATCCACATGGCCAACTTTCTCCAGGATGGCAGCCTGCAGCCAGGCGGCGCCCTTTTCAGCGGTCGCTACTGAGCCAGCCCCGTACGCACCGGTGAGAGTATCGTCCTTCCAGGGTGGATTGGCAACCAGCGTGCCTGTCTCATTCCAATCCATATAATAGGAAAGAGAGCTGATGAAATCGACCTCATCCACCACCCGTTCCATGTGCACCAGGTCCGGGCGCAGGTGCAGCATGAGCGAGGTCTCCAGCTCGCAGGCATGCCCCATTCCGCCTATTTTGGATTCCCGCAGGTTCTCCAACGATGCAGCTCCCTCGGGACCGTTGAGATACAGCCAGGTGGTGGCACAGAAGCCCCCAGGGTGACGTTCGCCCGAGTACTTCACCACGTTTACCAGGAAGGAAACATTCCCGCCGTGCCCGCTGTTGAGGTAGATCTGCTGGAAACCCTTCGCGTTGAGTGCATCCACCACCGCCAGGAAGAAATCCTCAAAGGCTCTGCCGCCCATATTAAATGTGCCTGCAAAAGAATTGCGGTGGGTGCTTACACCATAAGGAAAAACCGGCAGACAGACCGTCTTATCAGGCGCCGCATCGGCAGTGCCCTCGATCACGGCATGGATGCAAAGCGTGTCCACATTCAGCGGCAAATGAAGCGCGTGCTGCTCAGTGTGCCCGATGGGAACCAGGATCACCCGGTCGCGATCAATGGATTCCAGGGTCACCGCAGCCTGGGGTTCGATCGCTTGAAGCCGAATTTTTGACCCTTCGAATGGCAATGTGTACCCATCCGGTAGAACGACATAGACCTGCCTGAAACCATCCTCCACCAGACACTTCACCAAGTTCGAAACACAGGCGGAAAGAATTTCGGGAGGAACTTCCAATCCACTGCCCTGCCAGCCATACGGAATGGCAGGCAACCAGGCAACTCTTGCAGGCGCGCCAAGACTTCCTGCAACCTCCATCTTGTCATACCCAGCTCCCAGAGGCAACACGATGGGAATATCTCTATCCAGCGCTGCGACTTCCGGCCATGTGAGGTTTTCGAACAGGAAATGATCGGTCATATCAATCCCGGTCCTCTCCAAAATCCGGCAACAGGTACCAATCCAGGAACTGCTCCACTCGCGGGAAATAATCCGCCAGCGTCGTGCTTAGCAGATATCCATGGCTTTCGCCGGAGTAGGTCTTATATTCGAAGGTTTTCCCCACTTTCCGCAGGGCATAGGCCATCTCTTCCGAGGCTTCCGGGGGAACTACAACATCTTCCAGCCCGTGCGTTATTAGCAGCGGGCTTTGCACATCCTTGGATAAGCGGATTGTGCTGCCCTTTTCATATCCAGTCCGCTTGCGCGCTGGATGTCCCAGCTGCATTTCGGTATAGAGCCGCGTGCTCTTTTCCGTCAACGCCCAGGAATTAAGGAGATCCGCGTCCCCATAATCGGAAACACCGCAGGCGAAGTTCCGACCCGGATCATTTGCCAGTACCGAAAACGCGAGGTAGCCTCCATAGCTGCCACCCATTACCCCGATCCTTTTGCGGTCCACCCAGCCCAACCCCGCCAGGTAATCTGCAGCGGTGAGGATATCCTGCACGTCCCCACCGCCCCAATTCTCCTGGTTCAGCATCTCAAATTCGTAGCCGTACCCCGTGCTGCCGCGGTAATTTGGCTCAAGATAGGTATAGCCTTTCGCCAGCAGGTACTGGGTGAAGATATCCCACTCAAAGCCAGATTGCCCGCGTGGACCGCCGTGAGGATTCACCACCGCAGCGCGGTTTTGTTTCCCAGGTTTGTACAGCAGCGCGGGGATATCCAATCCATCAGTACTCTTATAGGTCACCACCTCGGGGGAAACAAGGGTGAGCGCTTTGAAAGCGGGCGGGGAAACCGCGGTGAGCGGATGGATGCGGTCTTCCTTAATATACCCTGGCGATCCCGGGTCGATCTCAGCCCGGTATAGCTCAGGTGGATTGGTGGGGCTATTAAAAGAGAAGATCAATGATCGGCAGTGCGTACCCCATCCGGGAAGCGCGTGCCACCCGCGGGTCTTGCGAAGTTCTTTGACCGCGCCGCTGGCGGGATCCACCAGAACCAGGTCATTCATACCGCCATTATTAATCGTGGCAGCAATCCAGCGCCCATCTGGTGACCAGACAGGGTCGGCGAGATCTGCACCCGCGTGGGTGAGCTGTTCATCCGAGGCAGTATCGAGTTGAAAAAGCCACAATTCATGATACTCCGTGCGGTTCGAAAGATAAATGATCCGTTTGCCATCCGGGGAAATCCGCGGGTTCCAGCAACGCCGCCCGGGCATTCCGCTGATGATCCCACCTCCGCCATTCTGGAGGTCGGCGATGCAGATATCCTCGCGGTTCAAATCCGCCAACGGGCGGTGAGTGTAGATAACAAACTTGCCGTCCGGGGAAGGTCTGGCATCCCCATTATCGCCTTTATTGGCAGCCAGGAGCCGAGGCCAGGTGCCTTCCCGGTCAGTGAGCAAAAGCTGGTCCAGCCCGTCCCGTTCGACGGTGATCACCAGATGCTCGGAATCCTGCATCCAGCGAGGCGCGGAGGCGCTCTCGGCGAACCCACTCACTTTGCGGGGCAGCCCCCCTTCCAAATCCGCGGTGTAGGCGTGGTGATCGATACAGAAAGCCAGTGAGCGGCCATCCGGCGACCATTGCGGAATCTCTTCCCACCAATATTGAAACGCTTTGCGTCCGTAGGAAATTCGCCGCGGAAAGCCGCCCTCGGAAGACATGACACACACCTCGCAGGCAGCATCCCGGTGCCAGATGAAAGCCACCCATCGCCCGTCAGGAGAGACGCTCGGATTGAACACCCGCTCCTGGTTGCTCAGCAACGGATAGGACCATCCCTCCGGAGGTTTGGCATCCGGGCGGGGCATGGAAGGCCAGCCGTTGTATTCGAATTTTTCACTGAGGCTGATCTTTGTTTGCATTATTCACCTGTCTTATATTGAGATTTCCCGGGATAGTTCCTGAGGGTCAGCCAGCAAGCGCAGGCATGTTCACCCCTAACAGGCATCAACTCAGGGTCGTCCCGATCACAACGATCAAACACTTGCGGGCAGCGCGGATGGAAGCGGCAGCCTGTGGGAATATCGATGGCATTCGGTGGCGCCCCCTGCAGAATGGTCCGCTTTCGCCGGCTGCGCGGGTTTGGGATGGGGATTACCGAAATCAGAGCTCTCGTGTAGGGATGCTGGGGGTGAGCGAGCACCTGGCGGGTGGGACCCGTTTCTACGATCCTCCCCAGGTACATCACCGCGATACGATCGCAGATGTTCGCCGCAGTAGCCATATCGTGGGTGATGAAGATCACCGAGATGCCCTTTTTCTGGCGCAGGTCGGAGAGCAAATTGAGGATCTCCGCGCGGATACTTACATCCAACATCGAGACCGGCTCGTCCGCCAGCAGCAGCACTGGATCCAGCACCAGCGCACAGGCCACCACCACCCGCTGCCGCTGACCGCCGGAGAGTTCGTGCGGGTACCGGTTGATATACGCTTCTGCCGGTTTCAAACCGGCATCTTCCAGCGCTGCCCGAACACGCACTTCCCGTTCCTGCGGATTTGGGTAAAGTTTGTGGACTTGCAGTGGTTCCGCAACCAGGTCGCGGATGCTCATCAACGGATTGAGCGACTCGTATGGATCCTGAAAGACCATCTGTACCCTGCGCCGAATCTGCTTGCGTTCTTCGCCTGCGACCGAAGTAATGTCTTTGCCTTCAAAGATGACTTTCCCGGAAGTAGGAGATTCCAGCAACATCAGGGTCAGAGCCAGGGTGGATTTGCCGCAGCCGCTCTCCCCCGCCAGAGCCATGATCTCGCCTTTCTTTAATTCAAGGCTGATGCCATCCAGGGCGTGCACCAGTTTTTCGCCCGAGCTCCAGATACCAGTCTTCTCTGCCTGAAAATCCTTTTTCAGGTTCTCCACCTTGAGGATCAATCCATCAGGCATGTTTCCCCTCTACTAGAAAGCAGCTTGCACTATGAACGCCATCCAGGGAGTAAACCGGTGGCTGCTCCGCATGGCAGCGGTTAAAAGCTTTGGGACAGCGGGGAGAAAATCTGCAACCCCGGGGAAGGGCATCCAACCTGGGAGGGTACCCGGGGATGGATATCAAGGAATCCAGAGGGTTCTCCAGGTTCGGAAAAGCACGGATTAAATCTATGGTGTACGGATGCATCGGGTGGTTGTAGATCGTATCCACATCCGCGTATTCAGCCGTCACCCCGCCATACATCACAAGAACATGATCGCAGATCTCGGCCACCACCCCCAGATCGTGGGTGACAAGGATGACCGCCAGGCCCAGCTTGCGGCTCAGATCCTGTAGTAACTCGAGAATTTGTGCCTGGATCATTACATCCAGTGCGGTGGTGGGCTCATCAGCGATGACCACCGAGGGGGAACAGGCCAATGCCATTGCGATCATCACCCGCTGGCGCATTCCGCCTGAAAACTGAAATGGGTATTGGCTGCCTCGTGCAGCCGGGATACCTACCAACTCGAGCAGATCGTCCACCCGCCTGGTCAGTTTTTCCTTTGTTGTCTTCAACTCGTGGCAGGTGATCGCTTCGGCTATTTGATCTCGTACTGTGCGTACCGGGTTAAGCGCGTTCATAGCTCCCTGGAAGATAATTGCGATCTCTTTCCAGCGGTAAACGCTCATCTGTGGTTCGGTCAGGTCAAGCAAATCTTTTCCGCGGTAAAGCACCCTGCCTGAAGTGATCCTGCCTGCCCCGGGCAGAAGGCGCAGGATGCTGAGCATCATCGTGGTCTTCCCACAACCGCTTTCACCGACCAACCCGAGCAATTCCCCCTCATGTAGGTCAAAGCTCACGTCTTCAACCGCTCTTAAATGGGTCTTTTTATCCGGCATAAATTCTACCGAGAGGTGCTGGATCTCCAGAACGGGAGGAATCACCTTTTTACCCTTCATTCCCGGCTCCCTTGCTCTCACGCACGACCATATTATTCCCCACCGCAAGGTGATGCGCTTCAAGCTGGGGGTTGAAGACCTGCTCCAGCCCATGACCCAGGAAGGTAAGCCCAAGTACAACCCAGACGATCCCGAGTCCAGGCGCCAGCAAGGCCCACCATGCGCCGGAGCTGACCCCACCGCGGGTAAAAGCAAAATTTAGCATCTGCCCCCAGCTGATCATCGTAGGGTCACCCAAACCCAGAAAGCTGAGAGTACTTTCTTCCAGGATCGCGAGTGAGATTACCAGCACCGAATTCGCAACCATCAGCGGGAGAACCAGCGGAAAGATGTGCCGCCGGATTATGTGCGTATTGCCAGAACCAATGGCTTTGGCCCGCAATACGAATTTCCGCTCCTTAACCGAAAGCGTCTGCGAGCGTACCAGGCGGGCGGTGCTCGTCCAACCCAGGATGCCGATGACGAAAATGATGTTTCCCAGGGAGGGTGACGTGAGCGCCACCAGCACCACAGCCAGGGGCAGGTCCGGGATCACCAGCATAATATCCGTAAAGCGCATCAGAATGAGCTCCACCTTGCCGCCAAAGAAACCTGAGCTGATCCCGATCACACCCCCGATGACAACCGAGATGAATGACGCAAAGAAACCTACGATCAGCGATACCCGTGCGCCGTACACGAAATTAGAGAATACATCCCTGCCAGCATCATCCGTGCCCAGCCAGTGCTGTGCGGAGGGAGGTTGGTAAATATCGTCGATGGTCACTTTTACAGGCGCGTAGGGGTCAAATGGTGCGATGACTGGCGCAAAAACTGCCATCAGGATAACTGTCAGCAGCATCAAAATGCCTGCCCAGGCCATCCAGTTTCCGCGCAGCTTAAGGTAGACCGCCTTTGCACCAGTTGGTGGGATGAAGGTTTCCATGGCTAACTAGCCTGCACCCGCGGATCGAGGTAGGAATACATCAACTCCGCTACAAGATTCGCAAAGATCACGCTTATGGCGATCATAAAGAATGTCCCCTGCAGCATCGGGTAATCCCGCCTCCCGACCGCTTCAAAAATGGAAAGCCCCAGCCCCGGCCAGGAAAACACAGTTTCGATCTGGATCGCCCCTGCCACCGTAAACCCCAGATTTAGCGCGATGATCGTCACCATTGGCAGCATCGCGTTCCGGAGCACATGATCCTTGAGGATGTTGAAAGTCTGTAATCCTTTAGCCTTCGCGGTCAGGATGTAATCCTCTGAGAAGATCTCCAGCGAGGTGCTGCGCATGATCATCATATATTCCCCCAGCATGATCACACTTAGGGTCAGCGTCGGCAGAATGAGGTGCCGGCCAACATCCATGATCATCGGTAAGCCAGTATCGAGTCCACCTCCAGGGGTGAACTTGCCCACAACCGGCAACCCCAGCCAGGTGGAACCGGCGAAAAGCAGCACGATACCCAGCCAGAAGGTTGGCAGCGACCAGGCAACCAGGCAGAACCCTAGCGTGGCGAAATCGATGGCCGTGTTCGCCTTCCATGCGGCGATCAACCCCAGCGCCATGCCAAGGAAGATGGCGATCATCTGCCCGAACCCGATCAGGATGATCGTATTCACCAGCGCGTCGCCGATCATATCCTTCACCGGGCGGTTTGTGTGGTAACTGGTCCCC
>Ga0208980_10003143_pt1 | contig 10018 bp, 7 predicted proteins | sample WetSurMetagenome_3_FD_187993 | JGI IMG/M metagenome (GOLD analysis project Ga0208980, IMG submission 187993) | Wetland microbial communities from Twitchell Island in the Sacramento Delta, sample from surface sediment Aug2011 Site A1 Bulk (version 2) | ecosystem: Environmental > Aquatic > Marine...
GTCAAATTTTCTGAAATACATGGCATGCTTTACAAGCCATATTCTTGTATCAGTATCAAACAGAATATTTGAATATTGCAATCCGGAGGAGGTTCCTGCCGTGTATGCTTTATATCTATAGTACATCTGGTGATCATAAGTAAGATCCACCACAGGATCAACAGCCAGGCTATATGAGATTGGTCCGCCCAGACCAGGAGCAGCCTTTGTGTAAATTGTTTCCATGCCCAGGTCAGTCGTGGAATTATCAAGGTCTGAATGAAGGTGCACTGTATGGCGGAAAGGAATATCTGTCCATTTGAATGTCATACTGTCGAGATCATCATCAATCATAAAAGCAACCGGAAACCTGTAAACCAAAGTATCAGCCGGTGATGAATGAAGGATTCCATCATTGTCATAATACCACAGATTCAGCCTGAATTCTACTTTTCCCCCTACAAAGGAGGAGTCGACAAGACTTATAGAGTCCTTGCTGGTATAGCTCCTGGAGAAGTAATGATATAAGGCGGAATCATTGACTTCAATCTGGTAGGAGTGGAAAAAAGGGCTATCAAACTTTTTCCAGTGAATCTTAAGAAATCCGTTTTCAACAGAGGTTCCGGTAAATGAGACCTTGAGATTATAAGGCCTCTGAATTATCAATACCCACTCTTTTTTTGTGGTGTTCAATTCCCTGCCAAGATAATCTGAAATACTGCCTGTACCTGATTTTGTATAGATATCCAATGAGAGTTTGTAAGTCCCGTCATTATAATCTTCCGGATTTATTATGAAGTAACCGGTTGAATTGTAATACATAAAAGATTTGTCTATATAAGAAATCTTTACTCCGGTGACTGGCTGGCCGTCGGTGGTCATATCAAAGTCAAACCGGGTTGTTGTCCACAGATAGATGGTATCCCTGGCAAGGTTCAGGGAAATGATATTAATGTTTGGAGGAGAAGAATGAGGATTGACATAAGTCATCTCTTCGGGAGGATAATAGATGCAGGAGTTGAATGTTTCTGTTACAGTAACAGTCAGCATTGACCAAAACATGATCTTTAAGAATAGAGATTGTCTTTTATTCTTTATAATAAGCGGAATAGTCTGTTTAAAAAGCATGCAAAACATACTCACACAAAAATCATATCTCAAAAATCGCTATCTGCCAGAATTCTTCTGAGGCAGAGGTAATATAAGGTTATCTTTTCCGCTGTATTTTTTCGGAATTATTTCACTTAATTCCGGAATTTCGACAGGTTTCCTTTTGCCGGTTCCGGCAGGTTGCCCATACGCCATCTGGGCAGCCTGTGAAATCAGTGGATCGGAAATATCTCCCAGAGGCGGTGCTGCCAAAACATTATCGTCTATATTGTAATTAGGTGAAAGACCATCAATAAAATCAGTAAAGCCTATTGAGTTTGAATATTTTGCGACTATAGGCATCATGGCCCATTTATTATCATCATCCGGAATAACCCACGAGCCGACATATTTCCCATATGTTAATTCCCCTATCTGAATGACATTCATATATGGCTGCAATCCAATTATGACAAGTTCACTTGCAGAGGCTGTACGTGAGGTGGTAAGAAAGAACACCCTGCTCATATCTAAATTGAAGTTGCTGTTCTCGAATTTGATGCCAAGATTATCTTCATAATTATTCGACTCCAGGAATGCCTGCAGTGAATCATTATAGTTGAGAGTAATAAGGGTATTGCCTGCTGATACTGCCGAGGACGGTGCTATATTGGATGCAAGGTGCAGAGCAGCGCTTATCTCACCTCCCGGATTATACCGCAGATCCACAATCAGATCGGAGATCCCGGCATTCTTGAATCCAAGGAAGATAGTGTCAAGTGAATGAAGGTAAACGTCATTGTTGCCGCATATGAACTCTACGTAAGCCAGGTAACCGATTTTATAACCATTGAGATCGATTATTGTATGATAAACAGATGGATCTGCTGCGATCGAGACGGCGTGCATGTTCAGAGATTCCCCTGTTTGATCAAATGAAGAGCCTGACCATTGTCCGAACTGGACAGAATAGTCATTTCCTGTAAACAGGCTGTAATAATTCGTAGTGTCGAGCATCGTATTGTTAATGGAAACAATTATGTCGCCACGTTTCAGTCCGGCAAGGGCTGCCGGAGATTTGGGATAGACATAGGCCACGCCCATAATCACCTTTGTAGGTCCTACAAGGTAAAACACGGGAGAATAGCCCATCGTCAGAGGAACTCCCGAAAGCTCAGCCTCAAGTGTGGGATAATCGTCAGTAATATATGACCACTTGTCCAGAGTATTGTAGAGGAGCTTGTTAAAAAAGATCTTTGAATCTGCTGCAATGACCGGGTCGGCATAGGCAGGGATGTATTTGCTCCAGTAGTAGTAAGCCTTCATGTTCTCCAGGATCCAGTTGTTCGTTTTCTGAACTGATTCCGGAGCTGGATTGTAACCATAATTGTCATCCTTATTCCCGCACCCGGTAAAAAGCATAACAAACGAAAGGAGAACTCCGGAAATTATAAAAACTCTTTTCATATTACTCGGTTTAATGATAAATGATAAACCGTGGATCCGGTCCATTCCTCCGAAATCTGTACACTTTTTTCAACGCTGGATCAGACAACAGTTGTTACATTGAAATCAGGTAAATTTAACAATATTTTCCTATCGTCCAAATGACTTTTTAAGTGATAAAAATTTAGGGTTAAATGTTATTTAGAATCTTTTTCTCAATCACAGCTTTAAGATTATCCCAATCATTTGTTCCGATCAGAATCACTCTCTTACTGTTTTTAAACGTTTACCTGACAGCATGATTACCACTCATATTGTACAGGATTCCATTAGTAATCAGCCTGATTCCATAACCATAATATGATGGGTATGTTATTGTTTCAACTGATTTTATTGATGAAAGATCAATCTTCCTTTTGTATAATCCAATCCCGAGCTTTATGATAATTTGCTTAACATCTACAATCACTGTAATTCCATAGAAAAAGAGTATTGTTCCGAAGAAAAGCAACAGGAAAACAATATAAGCGGGTTTAGGAACAGGATTATTGCCCCATTGAAAAAGGTAGAATGTATAGATTTTACACAGATTGGCGTAAAAAAAATTTACATCTGAGGAAAACCGGATTTTTTATACGATTGATAATCAGTGTTTAAACTGTCTGGCATGATCTTGGGAATCTAATTTCAATAAAGATAAACCTAGTTAAAGTCATGAAACCAGCATTTGCCACCAAACAGAATAATCCTTCAGATTCTTCCTTTGAACTCATCCAAAGATGCATGAGCGGTGACCATAGTGCCCAGCTCCAGGTTTATAAGCTTTATTATAAACCAGTCTTCAGAACCTGCATGCAAATTGTAAACGACCCGGTTGTAGCTGAGGAGTTGATGCAGGAGTCTTTTCTTCTTGCTTTCGAGCATATAAACGCATATATAGGTGATATCAGTTTTACATCCTGGATAAACAGGTTCATTAACGATGCCTTCCGGTACAGTGGAAAAGCCAGACCAGGTGACCACTCTTAGCCTTAATTTAATGAACTTTAAAGACAGGAGTTACAAGTTAGCTTTGCAAAGAAATAAAATTATAAAAATCTGCCTGGTAATCAGGGTTAACAGATCCGGTTTTTGCTGAAAAACTGCCCATAAATAAAAACCCCAGGATTTCTCCAGGAGTTTTTCCTCACTGCTTCAATCTTTTACACTAAACCGATAAAATAAATAATTGATCTGATTAAAAAAGCGGATGTTATTTCTCAAATAATCTGAGGAAATGCAAAAAATGGATTAAATATCTTATGCTGTTTTGTATTAATTAACATTTGATATGATTAAATATGCAAAAGCAGGGTGACTTTAAGATATTGGAGGCAGGAAAGCTCATTCATCAATGGATGGTAACCGGTTCAGAGATTGGGTATTTATTCATCTTTCAGTATTTCAACAGGTCTTATTCTGACAGCTTTTACAATCTGATAGGTTATAGTGGCAAGAGCAACTAAAAGTATAATAAGAGTAGCGATCAGGAATTCCCATAGCTCCAGGCCATACTTATTTGCTCCGGGCAGCATGCGATAGAAGTAGAACGCAGCCGGCCATGCGATCAGAATTGATGCAAACAGAAGCTTGATAAAGCCCGAAGACAAGGTCAGATAAAGGCTGCCGAACGAGAAGCCGAGCACCTTACGCATTCCTATTTCTTTCATTTTGCGCCTGGTAAAGAAAAGCATCAGTCCGAACAGACCGATTGAGGAGATTATTATGGTAAGGATGGCGATAAAACCGCATATCTGACGGAAACTTTTCCATGCCCTGACAGCATTTTCATTCTGTATAAGAACCTGTATATTCTGAAAATCAAAGGCATCCTCAGGGAAAAACTGCTGGAATTCTGTTTTTACTATTTTCATAGCTTCCCTCTCTTTGCCCTTATTGTATTTAACTGTAAAAACCTTGTCATTTAAAACCGAATCCTGGATCAACCTGTAAAGGTGTGGTTCAAGCGGATTATGGACAGAAAATGCAACATAATCCCTGATGACTCCGATCACTTCATAATCTTTATTGAATACTTTTATCTGGTTGCCTATCGGATCCTTCCATCCGAAGATCCTGGCGGCAGTTTCATTTATAAGGCATTTGTTTCCGTCTGCAGGAAAATCCTTTGAAAAATTTCTTCCCTTAGCTATCTGCATCCCAAAAGTCGGTACAAAATCATAACCGATATTGCTGAATCTTACAAATACCTTATTTGTCGGATCTGATTTATCCCAGCTCAGATCGTCGCCTCCCGGAAGAATGAACGGAATATAATCGGATATGCAGACATCGGCTATCTCCGGATATTCAAGGAGCTTGGTACGCAGCGGGTCAACAGTACCTTTTTTATTGGTGATGATATTTGTAAACAGGAGCTTCTGGGTATCGAATCCCATATCTCTGGACAGCATATACTTCGTCTGGCGATACACAATGAATCCTGCCACAAGCATAAAAACCGAGATACTGAACTGAAGGGTAACAAGTATTTTCTTCAGGTTGATTCCGTTCGATTCGTCAAGGATGAATCTCTGTTTAAGCGCCGCAACCGGGCTGAATGAAGAGATGACGTATGCAGGATGTATCCCCGACAGGAAACCTGTAATCATGGTTGCGCCAAGTATCACAGCTATGAGAGTCCAGTTGCCTTTAATATCTGCGAGCGTTTCTGCCCCGATCATGCGATTCAGCGCCGGAAGAGCGGCCTGAGCTGCAATGATTCCGATAACTGCAGCCACAACTGAAAGAGCAAGCGATTCAGTCATGAACTGGCTCCATAAACGTCGCCTGTTAAAACCAAGAGTTTTCTTGACTCCTATTTCCCTGAAGCGCGTTGAGGCATTGGCAGTCTGAAGATTAATAAAATTGATTGAAGAGAGCAGAAGGATGAGCAGTGAGATGAAGGAGAATATAACTATGGACAGGTAAAGATCATTTTCATAATAAGGGTTTACGTGAAGTGCAGATAAAGGACGAAGGTAAGGGTAATGCTCCTTTCTGTAATCATGAAGGGCATCATGGATCTTCCTGTCTACCGAAGCCGGGTCTGCATTTGGCTTCAGCAAAACATAAGTCCAGAAGGAGTAGGCCCAGTAATTGGTTTCATAACCCTTCCAGCCTGTCAGCGGTGTAAAGAGTGACATCGGCAGGAGGAATACGGGTCTCCATGACGACCGGGGAGGAAGGTCTTCATAGACGCCGGTTACTGTGAAAACAACTTTGTTCTCTCCATAAACCTGCTTGCCAAGAGCCTTGCCGGAAGGGAAAAGCTTATCTGCCACAGTTTTTGAAAGAGCTATTGAATAAGGCTGGGCCAGAGCCTGCTCTTGTTCTCCTTCGATAAAATTAAAGGTAAAAATATCAAATATTGCGGGATCCGAATAGTAGCCATAACGTATCAAAAGCTGATTATGCCTGTCAACTGAAAGGAATACTCCGCTTTTATTGTTGTCGCCAACATCATGTATTAGGGCTATTTTTTCTATCTCCGGCAGATTAACAAGATCATTCCGGCTTAAAGCAGCAGTTACACTGGATGAGTGCATAATGGAATTCTCTTTCTGGTCCATAAACAGCTGAACCCTCCAAATACGATCATATTTTATATTCTGTTTGTCCCAGTTCAGCTCTCCGCTTATGAACTGGCTCAGAATTATGAATGCGCAATATCCGATAGCCAGGTTGGTTATGATTATAAGGTAAAAAATTCTTTCCCTTGCAATTCGTCTTAGCAGTATTTTAAAGTATTGAAGAATCATGCGGCTGATAATTTAATGTCAGTGAGTTAAATTTTGATCACAATAATCCCGATGGCTCAAATATTCTGTCGCTGCGTTCCATAACCAGCTGTCCGTCAAAGAGGTTAATTACCCTGTGGGCTCTCTCAGCGTGATTCACAGAGTGAGTGACCATTACAATGGTTGTACCTTCAGCATTCATCTGCTCAAGCATCTGCATCACCTGTTCCCCGTTAGTCGAATCGAGATTTCCCGTAGGTTCATCCGCAAGGATCAGTTTTGGTGAAGTTATAAGAGCCCGGGCTATTGCTACTCTCTGCTGCTGCCCTCCCGAAAGTTGCCTCGGGAAATGGTTTCTGCGGTGACTGATATGCATATGGGAGAGTATATTCTCAACCTGATCTTTTCGCTTTGATAAAGGCACTTTAAGAGCAATCAGCGGCAATTCAACATTTTCATAAACGTTCAGTTCATCAATCAGGTTGAAGCTCTGGAAAATGAATCCGATATTTCCCTTGCGCAAATTGGCACTTTGCTTTTCGTTGAAGGAAGATGTGTCAATGTCATCAAAGTAGTACTCGCCTGAATCATAGTTATCAAGAAGCCCGAGAATATTGAGCAGAGTAGATTTACCACATCCTGACGGTCCCATAATGGCTACAAATTCACCTTTACGAACCTCAAAATTAACATTCTGAAGGGCTGTTGTCTCGACAAGCTCCGACCTGAAGATCTTGTACAAATTAACTGTTCTTATCATAAAAAGTAATTTTTAAACGAGCATGCCAATATCATGCCATATGCTGTTATGTGCTAATAATCAATGATATAAAATTTTGGCTGATTATGAGAAGTAAATTTTTTTTACATTGAATGGTATAAAATGTTTACTTTTAGTGAATAAACAGGTCTTATGAAAAAAGGGAAATTGCTGATTGTCGATGACAATAAAGCAATGCTGAATGCATTGAGCCTTCTGCTTGCTCCTGAATTTGAGGTGATAAGGACAATAAGTAATCCTAATCATGTCTATGCTGAACTTGAAAAAAGCGATTTCGATGTTATCCTGCTTGATATGAATTTTACATCGGGAGTCAATACAGGCAATGAAGGATTATTCTGGCTGAAAGAGATTAAAAAAAGGGTTCCCAATGTAGAAGTGGTAATGATAACTGCTTATGGTGAGGTGGAGCTTGCCGTCAGATCACTTAAGGAGGGTGCATTTGATTTCGTAATAAAGCCATGGGATAATTCAAAGCTCAAGGCTACGATCGAAGCCGCTTACCGGCTTCGAAACTCAAATCTTCAGATAGTGAAACTGAGATCGAGCGAGAAAATGCTCAAGCAGGATTCCAACAGGAATAAGCCAGTGATAATCGGAAATTCCCGCGCCATGCAGGAGATAATGAATCTTGCCGGTAAAGTTGCATCAACTGATGCGAATGTCCTGATCACAGGCGAAAATGGAACCGGCAAGGAGTTGATTGCAAGAGAAATACATAATCTTTCTGATCGACGCGATGAAATGTTTGTAATGGTGGATCTCTCTTCACTCACGGAATCATTGTTTGAAAGTGAACTTTTTGGTCACAAAAAAGGGTCTTTCACAAATGCATTTGAAGATAAGACAGGCAGGTTCACAATGGCTGACAAAGGGACCCTGTTTCTTGACGAAATCGGAAATATCCCGTTAACACTTCAATCCAAAATTCTGACAGTATTACAAACACGCATCTTAACGCCCGTTGGCTCAACCAGGGAAATCCCGGTTGATTTCAGACTGGTCAGCGCCACTAATAAAAACCTTTCCCAGATGGTTGTGAACAACCAGTTCCGACAGGATCTGCTCTACAGGATGAACACAATCCAGATCCATTTGCCTCCGTTGCGCGAAAGACCTGAAGATATTGATGATCTGGCACTGCACTTTCTTAATATATACAGCAGAAAATATAATAAACCCGGGCTTGAGATAAATGAGGAGGCTCTGGCAAAGCTTAAGAAGAATCAGTGGCCCGGAAACATAAGAGAGCTTCAGCACACGATTGAAAAGGCTGTTATTCTTGCAGACGGGCAAAGACTAAAAGCGTCCGACTTCTTATTCTTCGAAAATGAAACAGTTCTTCACAATCAGACTGAAACACTGGAAGATATGGAGAAAAGAGTGATAATAGGCACTCTTAAAAAAAATGAGTATAATCAGAAAACTACTGCAGAGCAACTGGGTATAACCAGGCAGACCCTGTACAATAAACTTAAGAAATATGGAATCTGATTTGATTTTGCATACACGTTCAAGATTTGTCCTGCTCATATTTGGAATAATTACACTGATAACTGCAGGTTATCTTTTATCACATAAATATTATCTTGTATCGTTCTCACTATTGATTGCAGGGTTGATCATTATCCGTCTTATTGTAAGGATTTATGAATCAATCTATCTCACGACTGCCTCATTTTTTGAATCCCTGCGCAATGATGATACTTCCATTCATTTCCCTGCAAATTCTGATAATAAGACTTTTGCCAGGCTTTATGAAAGTATGAATCTTCTTAATGATCATTTCCAGAAGATAAAACTGCAGAATGAATACAATGAGGCTTACTACAGATCTTTAATTCAGCATTCAGCAGCAGGATTACTTGTGCTGAATGAGAATAACCATATTGAGCTTATCAACAGGACGGCATGCATTTTCGCAGGAATCTCGCCTGATTCAACCAATCCTGATATTTTAAAGATTAAACATCACGCTTTCTATGAAGCCATTCGCGATCTTAAACCCGGCGAAAATATCACTTACAGGAATCTGATGTCAGACAACCTTCAGATACTCTTGTTCAGGGCAACTATGATAAGGAGGCAGGATGCACTTTTGAAACTGGTCTCAATTCAGGACATTCGCAGCGAACTTGAGTCAAGGGAGCTTGAGTCTTACAGAAAGCTTATGAGTGTAATGACCCATGAGATCATGAACCTGCTTACACCTCTAACGACGGTTGCAAATGAGCTTTTTACACTTTTCAAAAAACATGAGTACCAAGCAGGAACCACTGAGTTTGACGAGGAGACAATCAAAGCCACAACAAATGGATTAAGACTTATTGATGAACAGGGTAACGGGGTATTGAAATTCGTAAACAGCTATAGAAAAATTTCGAAATTGCCGAAGCCTGAATTTGCAGATTTCAGTCTGGACGAGTGGGCAGAACAGCTGAAAATTGTCTTTATCGGAAAAATGAAGGAGCACAATATAATGTATACAATTATAATTGATAAAGCATTACGCCAGATTACTGCAGATAAAAAACTCCTGAACCAGGTGATGATAAATATTATCAATAATGCAATTGATGCTGTATTGGAAGTTGATAGAAAGAGGATGATTGAGATCCGGTTCACTAAATCCCTTCAGAATAAAGTAATTATAAAGATTGTAAATAATGGTCCTCCAATCCAGAAGGGTCTTCAGGAGAAAATCTTCGTACCGTTTTTTACAACTAAAAAGAATGGATCCGGTATCGGATTAAGCATTTCACAGGAGATAATGAAGCTGCATACCGGATCAATCCATATTGTGCCTGAAGGGGGAGGGCTAACCTGTTTTATGATCGAATTCTGATCAAGTTATACGTATATTTTATAGACTCTTTGAAAGCTCACTCTCAGTAATTAGAAATCCTTCCCTGAAAAACAGGGGATTAATATTAAACAGACAAAT
>Ga0208980_10003144_pt1 | contig 10017 bp, 10 predicted proteins | sample WetSurMetagenome_3_FD_187993 | JGI IMG/M metagenome (GOLD analysis project Ga0208980, IMG submission 187993) | Wetland microbial communities from Twitchell Island in the Sacramento Delta, sample from surface sediment Aug2011 Site A1 Bulk (version 2) | ecosystem: Environmental > Aquatic > Marine...
CACCATGAAATAATATTTTAGCACTTTAAACCCATTCCCATTTTCTGGCAAGATAATTATTTTGGGAAAAAAGAGACCACAAGAGAACGTGGCTTATCATAAACAAAAAAAATAAAAAGAACTATTCGAGTAAACCCTGTTAGAAGGCTTTCACACGGGATATTTACCTCGTTTGCAAAAGTGTAAGAATCTTTAGTTTTACCCCATGCTTCTTCACCCCGTTAGATATTTGACATCTAACAGGGGCAAGCGGGGCTTTTCTAACGGGGTAAATTAAATCCTCAAGGGATGGGAGAAGGAATTTTACGTGAAAAGCCTGAGGTTTTAAACGAAATAATTACAAGTTCCTATGGAATCATCCTCGATCTGGATGGTAACGTGTTCTATTCCATAACATTCCTGCAGGGTCTTCTGGAGTTTTTTTAAAATCACCATGCTCTGGAGGACATTTTCCACAACCACATGAGCACTGAGCATTTCCACATGTGAGGTTAAAGTCCAGACATGAAGGTCACAGATTGATTTTACTCCCTCAACGTGCACCATCGATTTTTTTATTTCTTCGAGATCAATATGTCCGGGAACTCCCTGCATTAAAATGTGGACGGTATCCCACAAAAGCCGCCACGCGCTATAGATGATGATGCCTCCGATAACAAAACTCACCAAAGGGTCGAACCACATCCAGCCTTTAAGCCAGATAACCAAACCGGCGCTTATTGCCCCCAGGGAACCGAGTGCATCACCAAGCACATGAATAAAGGCTCCCCGGATATTAATGTTTTCTTTTCCCCCCTTGGAAAGAATATATGCCCCGATAAGGTTTATCATCAGACCGGCAGAGGCAATCACTAACAGGGGAATGCCTTTTACATTTACCGGGACCTGCATTCGTTCATACGCTTCACGAAAGATGATGATGGCGATTACCACCAGGACTGCTCCGTTTATGAAAGCTGCGAGGACTTCAGCCCGATAGTAACCAAAAGTTTTTTTCGCATGCGCTGGTTTACCGGAGGCCCAAAGAGCAAAAAGCGCCAACCCGAGCGCAGCAATATCGGAAAGCATATGCCCGGCGTCAGATAAAAGGGCTAAGCTCCTGGTCCATAGACCACCGAAAAATTCCACAAAGAAAAAGATAGCGGTGATCGTCAGGACGATGATGAGGAGGTTTTTGTTTTGATGGTGCCGATGAGAAGGATCATGGAGCTCTAAAACCTGATTGTTTTTTTCCTGATGGTGGTGGTAATGAATTGTCATGATGAATATGCTTAATGACGTTATCTTATGTTCGCGGAAGATAGCCCGGTGTTTCTTAAAGGCGGGGTATCATTTTTTGGTAAAAATTCTCCCCAAAAGATTTCGCGCGTTGTTTTTCATTGCCTCCCAATCCGCCTCGGTAAGTCCCGCGCCCAAAACCACGCGAAGGGCTTGGGTGTGATCAATGAGGTCTTCTGGGGCATGAGCATCAGTATTGAGAATAAGGGGGGTACCAACGTCTTTGGCAAGTTTGGCAACATGGCCATTGGTTAGGCAGTGGCCTTTCCGAGACGAAATCTCCAATAAAATTCCTTTATCCTTGGCTAATAAAACTTCCGTTTTGGAAATCAGTCCTGGATGCGCCAATATATCCACTCCTGCTTCCAAAGCTGCCCGGTTGGTTCCTGGCTGCACTGGTTCCACAATGGTTTCACCGTGGACCACGACCACTTTAGCTCCTAACTTTCTCGCCTCCTGAGTAAGGGGAAAGATTGTCTCAGGCGCAACGTGAGTAAGCTCAATTCCTGGGACAACCTTAAAATCGCTTTTCTTTTTAAAATCTTCACAAAAACAGACTATCCGGGAAATGATCCAATCGAGGTTGGAGCGATCAGCGTGGTCAGTGATTGCGAGTGCCTCATAGCCTTTGGCTTTAGCCCGCTGAACCAGCTCCGCGGGGATCAAAACTCCATCGCTAAAAAGAGAATGCGTGTGTAAATCAATCATGATAGGTAACTTTCTAAAATTTTAGGCGAAACCTTTTTCACCCCATGAAGATAAATAATTGCAAAAAGAAAAAGCGGGAACCTTGTTGACGACTCATCACATCTTGTATTTGCCAAAATCATCCGGGGATAAATTTTCTAAAATCTCCCGCCACTTTTGTTCTTCATTGGTAGCTTCGTTGAGTAACTTTTCTTCTTTGCCTAAATTGACTGCACGAGAATCTTCGACCACTTTCTGATTGACGTAGATCGGTGAATTTGTTCGTAAAGCGAGGGCAATAGCATCACTTGGACGCGCATCAATACTAAAGCTTTTGTCAACCATGGAGAGGTAAATAGTAGCAAAAAAAGTGTTGTCCTTTAAATCGGTTACTTCGATTTTTATCACCTTGGCATTCAAGTTTTCAAGGATATTTTTTAAAAGGTCATGAGTCATGGGTCGAGGAGGTTTAACGTCACCTAATTCAGTGGCGATAGCGCTTGCCTCTAAGATACCGATCCAGATCGGTAAGGCGGTTTTACCCTGAACATCTTTGAGAATGACAATCGGAGTATTGCTGAATGGATCCATCGTGATACCAGCAACTTTCATTTCAATGAGCATCATGACCTCCTTTGGAATAATGCCGTAAACTTATTAACTTAAACAACCAAACAATGAATGAGGGTGAGCGGTTAAGATTTTTACCAAGACAATTTTACCTTGTAAGCCCAATGGTCCTTCAAAATTGACCACCTTATTAGTCCCGCTCCGGCCGCTCACGTGGAGAGGGTTTTTTTTGCTTTCTCCTTCAACCAGCACTGCTATGGTTTTGCCGACCAGGGTTCGATTTTTTTTAAGGGTAATGGACTTTTGCTTCTCCTGAAGGATAGAAAGCCGACGAGCTTTTTCTTCTTCGGGTAATTTATCTAAGTATTGTGAAGCTTGGGTTTTTGGACGATCAGAATATTTAAACGAAAAGAATTCATCATATTCAACTTCACTTACCATATCCAGTGTCGCCTGAAAATCTTTTTCGGTTTCTCCGGGAAAGCCGACGATAAGGTCGGTCGTAATACAAATCTCCGGACAAACGGTCCTTAGCCTCTTAATTTTTAAAAGATAGTCTTCTCGGGTATAACCCCGATTCATCATTTTTAAAATCCGGTCAGAGCCTGATTGCAACGGGAGATGAATATGGGGGCAAAGTTTTGGTTGATCTTCAAAACAGACGATTAATTCTTCACAGAGGTCTTTGGGATGTGAGGTGGTAAATCGGATTCGCTCGAGTCCGTCGATTTTATTTAATTCCTTAAGAAGTCCGGAAAAACTTAGCTCTCCTGCCACATTTGTGCCGTATGAATTTACGTTTTGTCCCAAAAGAGTCACCTCTTTAACTCCTGCGGTTACGAGTCCGCGAACTTCTTTGAGGATTTCGTCACTGGGACGGCTTTTCTCTCTGCCCCGCACAAAAGGAACAACACAAAAAGAACAGAAGTTATCACATCCCTCCATAATGGTTACATAGGCTTTCACCTGAAAAAGTTTGGGGAGTTCGGGTAAGGGATAACACGGGGAATCTTCGTGGAATTCCGTGGCAACCTGGGGTTTTCCCGCGTGTCGAGCAGTTTTAATCAATTCGGGCAGACGGTGGATATTGCTGGTTCCAAAAATCAGGTCTACGAAAGGAGCCTTTTTCAGCAGTTTTTCTCCTTCTTGCTGGGCAACACACCCACCCACCCCCAAAAGTACTTTCCTCCCCCTTTTATGCCTTTTTAATCGGCCAAGTAAACTATAAACTTTTTGCTCAGATTTTTCTCTCACGCTACACGTATTAATAAGAATAAGGTCGGCTTTCTTGGGGTCTGGTGTTGGTTGGTAATCAACGGATGCCAACAGGTTAAGGATATTCTCAGAATCATGTTCATTCATCTGACACCCAAAGGTTTTTATGTAAACTAAATGAGACGCCATATTATTTTAAAAAAAGTATTATTACTATCTCATAGTATAGTAAAGTACAATTTCTTTTTCAAGAACCACCCCTTAAATATAAGTTAATTATGAACGGCCACGGCGGTTGTATATTGCCGGGTCTTTAACAACTCATTATGTGGCAAATATCTTCAGAACGCCAGGAAGATTTATATTTTTCCTGCGCATAATGCCAGAATACCCAGGAGAATGAACAGGGTTGCAGCGATCCAGCGCATGATTTTCATGTTCACCCGGTGTGCTAACACTTCACCCATCCAGACCGCCGGAATATTTGCGATCATCATACCCAATGTGGTCCCAAAAACCACAGCGACCAGTGAATCATAACGTGCCGCGAGTGCTATGGTGGCCAGTTGGGTCTTATCGCCCATTTCCACTAAGAAGAAGGCGATGAAAGCAGTTAAAAACACGCCCGTGCCCCGCAGGGTTTTGTTTTCCTCCAATTTATCAGGCTTGAGGGCCCAGAGACCAAAGGCGAAAAACGAAAGCGCAACGATCCATCTCATAGTTGTGGGTGATAACAGGCTGGCAAGCCAGGTACCAACATAGCCGGCTAAAAAATGGTTGGCGAGGGTGGCTACGAATATACCAAGAATAATTGATGTTTTTTGCTTAAATTTCGCAGCCAGCACAAATGACAGCAGCTGGGTCTTGTCGCCCATTTCCGCAAGCGCTACGATCGCAGTAGAGATGAATAAAGTTTCCAATTGTAATCCGCACTATATATTTTAGGCAAAAGACCACAGCTGTGATCTCCTGGGCCGCTTATCATGCGGCATAAAAAAGTTGGTGACTATACCTGCATTTGAGCCGGTTTGCAATGAAGATGGAATTACTTATTTGTAACTATTTCTTTAGGACCATTTCTCTGCGATGATCTCTTCAAATAATATCAATTTTACCTTTTTTTAAGAAGAGCTTTGAAAAAGCAGGAAGGATGTCCTGCATTGCCCTTAATCTTTTCAAAATTATCCTAGGCATATTCCCTGATTTTTATTGCCGTGCTGGCCATGGAAGAGGTAAATTACACCGATGCGACTATTAAAAGGAATGTACTTGCCAGCAATTTAAAATCCATCAGGCAATGTCCTCCTTGTCAATTGACAAGTCTCATGAATTAAAAAATATCTCGAAAGCTTATGTTGATGGCCTCCTGGGTACCTGACAGAAGTTTGTCGAATTTATCAATTAAAGCTTTTCCTTCCTTGGTTAACGCCGTGCCACCTCCACCTTTACCACCAACCTGTTTCTTTACCAGGTTGACGCCCAGGCGATCTTCCATACTGGTGATATAACTCCATGCTTTTTTATATGAAATGCCGAGTTTTTTCGCGGCTTGAGAAATGGAGCCCTTGGTTTCGATATTATTTAACAGGTCTCTTCTTCCCTCACCAAAAAAAGGAAGACCTTGGATTTCAATCCACACTTTGGATTTTACCGTCATCCCAGTTTTTCTTTTTTTGGAAATATTCACGCTATCCATCTTAAAGTTTATTCACCGCTTTGAGTTAGGCGTTATACCATACGATTTACCCCGTTAGAAATGCCCCGCTTGTCTTGTTAGATATCAAATATCTAACGGGGTGAAGAAGCACGGGGTAAACTTAAAAATTTTTACACTTTTTCATACGGGGTAAATGCCCGTGAAATCCTTCTAACGGGGTAAAAAAGACGCTTTTTTGCCCCACGCGCACTCCTGAGGCAATTCAATGCATTAGTCATATCAAAGTTGGCAAACCCAGTCAAACGCTTATCGGCTGTTTTTTTGCTGTCGCTTAATTATTAAAAAATTATTGGCGCTTACAAAAGATTGGACTTGACTCGCCCGGATAAAAACAATAAAATATTAAGAAAAAAAGTTTTTCAACAAATTGGGTTTTTCATTTTTATCCTTAAAATTATGAGGGGATAACGTGGAAAACAATGGTAAAAAAGAAAAAAGAAAGATGAAAACGATTGAGTGCAAAATACTCAATTACGAGATCCCCTTTTCTCGGTGTAAGCCGGTTCGGGAATATAAAAAGTGTAAATCTTGCGAAGGTTATTTATTAAAACCAAAATCGAAAAAGAAAGCTAAGGATAAAAAAGATGATCCTGATAGTTAGTTTTTTCAATCGAAAAACTTATCCTCCTTGGCTGACGTGATTACAATGACCTGATAAGAAGATGACTGAAACGACCAATACTCTTGAAGAGGAAACGATCCGGAAAGAAATCCATAAACTCCTCCAAGACTTTTCTTCCACCAGAGAAAATTTAATACCTATCCTCCAGGCCATTCAGACTACATTTGGCTTTATTCCTCAGGAAGCACTCCGGGAGACAGCCACATTTCTAAAAATCTCTCCTGGTGAGATTTTTGGGGTGGCAACCTTTTATAACCAGTTTCGTTTCACTCCGCCGGGCAAACACCCGGTTAAAGTATGTCTGGGAACCGCCTGCCATGTGCGGGGGGGAAACATTATTCTGGAAGAATGGGAGCGAAGGCTTCAGATTCAGGAAGGCAAGGTTACGGAAGACCGTGAGTTTAGTTTAGAAAGGGTCGCGTGTGTGGGGTGCTGCGCCCTCGCTCCGGTCGTACAAGTAGGGGATATTGTTCATGGCAAAATGTCACCGAGCGTTGTCAACGGTATTCTTTTGCAATGTGAACTGGCAAAACGAGAAGAAGATAAGACTCATAATGAAACTGAATGAATCAATAAAAAAAACCATCCAGGAAGCTTTTCGGAAAATCAAAGCTCAGGCATCTGAGATTTGGCAGGGGACGCGAGAAGGAGATGCCCCGTACATTTTAGTAGGCACAGCAACGTGCGGTCGGGCTTCAGGAAGCTTTGAGGTTTTTAAAGCCTTTAAAGAGGAAATAACCAAACACAACCTGAACGCTCACGTTATCCCCGTTGGTTGCATGGGGCACTGTTATGCTGAACCGCTGGTTGCGGTCCGCAAGCCCGGGTTGCCTTCGATCCTTTATGGTAATGTCAGCCCTCCGGCGGCTACCACGATAGTAAAACATTTTCTGCGGGAAGATAATTTTCTCCCCGAATTAATGCTTGCGGCCCTTGAGCCAAATGATTTTCTCCCCACAATTGCCGACCTTCCCCGCTTTGCCTTGGAAACGAGAACGATCCTTCGTGACTTTGGCATTATTGATCCTGAAAATATTATGGACTATCTTGCCCGGGGCGGGTACGAAGGGCTGAGCGTGGTGTTACAGAGGGATCAAGAAACGATCATCGCCCAGGTGCTTGCTTCTGGCCTCAGGGGTCTCGGGGGGGCAGGGTTTCTGACCGGAAAAAAATGGGACATTTGTTTTAAGGCAGACGCGAACGAAAAATATGTTATTTGCAATGCTGATGAAGGCGACCCAGGGTCTTTCTCTGATCGGGCAGTCATTGAAAGCAGTCCCCACCAAGTCCTTGAGGGGCTGATTATTGCGGGATATGCCATTTCCGCCTCCCAGGGATATATTTATATTAGAAACGAATATCCGTTAGCGGTAAAACGGATGAAGACCGCTCTCCAACAAGCCAGAGATTTAGGATTGCTGGGGAAGAGGATTTTAGGGAGTGATTATAATTTAGATCTCAAGGTATTTGAAGGTTCCGGAGCTTTTGTCTGCGGTGAAGAGACCGGCTTGATTCATTCTCTTGAAGGAAAACGGGGTATGCCCCGCCATCGTCCGCCTTATCCCGCCCTTTTTGGACTTAAGGGTGTTCCTACCCTGATCGACAATGTTAAGACTCTGGCCAATATTCCTTTTATCATGCTTCATAGCGCCCAAGCCTTCGCTTCTCTCGGCACGGAGCAGAGTAAGGGAACTGCTATTTTTTCCATTGCCGGAAAGATTAACAACACGGGCTTGGTTGAAGTGGCAATGGGCACCACATTAAAGAAACTTGTTTTTGATATTTGCGGAGGGATCCCGAAAGGTAAAAAATTTAAAGCGATCCAGATTGGAGGGCCTTCAGGAGGGTGCCTTTCCCATGACTTTCTTAACACCCCGATTGATTTCGACTCACTAAAAGAAGCTGGCGCGATGATGGGCTCAGGAGGTATGGTTGTTTTAGATGAGGATGACTGCATGGTAGATGTAGCGAGATACTTTCTGGACTTTACTCAAAAGGAATCGTGCGGAAAATGCACTTTTTGCCGAATCGGGACTAAACAGATGCTGTTAATTCTTCAGGATATCACCGAGGGAAAAGGGCACCCGGAGGATATTACGGTCTTGCTTGATTTGGCAGAAGCCGTTCACCAGGGTTCACTCTGTGGGTTGGGGAAAACCGCACCCAATCCTATCCTCACCACAATCAAATTTTTTCGGGATGAATATGAAGCCCATATAGCGGAAAAACGTTGTCCGGCAAAAATGTGCCGGAAGCTCATTTCGTATTACATACTTCCGGAGAAATGTGAGCGATCGTGCGAAGTGTGTGTGGGCAGTTGTCCAACGGAAGCAATTTATACAGCCAAGCGGCGAATAAAAGCGATTGATCAGACCAAATGCGTTAAGTGTGGGGCTTGTTTGGATGTCTGTCCTCCTCAGTATAGCGCGGTGGTAAAGTTTTCCCCGGCTGATTCAGTACCCCCCGCTCCGGAAAAGCTCGGAGAAGAAAAATGAAGACCATTTCGCTTATTATAGATAACCAAAAGGTTTCGGCACAGGAAGGAGATATCCTTCTTTGGGTGGCTTTGGAAAATAATTTTTATATTCCGAATGTATGCGCTTTGAAAGAAAGAGCTGTCCCCTTTGCCGGCTGCCGGCTCTGCTTTGTAGAGATCGAAGGCTATCCTGAACCGGTTACGGCGTGTACGGAAACGGTACGAGAAGGAATGGTCGTGAAAACCAAAACCGCAAAGGTCCAAAAACTCCAGCGGACCGCCTTCGAGCTTATTCTTTCTGCACATCATGTTGACTGCGGACACTGCGGGAAAAATAAAAAGTGCGAACTCCAAAAGATTGCTTTGCACCTTAAAGTGAAGCTAAAGTCAAAACGGTTCCGACTGATTCCGAAAAATCTTCCCTTGGATGAATCGCATCCTCTCTTCACCTATGACCCGGATAAGTGTGTGCTTTGCGGACGGTGTGTGTGGGTGTGTCGTGAACAGCAGAAGGTGGGAACATTAAATTTCGCTTATCGTGGGTTTGACATGCTGGTTACCACGTTCGGAGATCCTCTGGTGGGGGGAGCAAACTGTACCCAGTGCAAAAAATGCGTGGAGGCCTGCCCGGTAGGAGCTTTGTTACTAAAAGAAGAACAATTAATAAAGGAGGAGTACAATGCCTGAACCCTGGCCAACGATCGATTCTCAACCGGGTCCGTCGTTTCGAATTTTTTCTTTGCGGATTGATACTGCCCGCGCACCTCACACCGGGAAAGAACATGAGTTTTGTGTTATTGATTCTCCGGATTGGGTTAATATTATACCGCTTACGTCAGATGATCAGGTGGTAATGATTAAGCAATTTCGGCATGGAATAAAGAAAGTGACCCTGGAGATACCCGGAGGAATGATTGAACCAGGGGATTCACCCCATGAGACGGCAGCACGCGAACTTCTTGAAGAAACCGGGTACAAAACCGAAACATTAACTCTCTTGGGTACTGTGCATCCTAACCCTGCTTTTATGACTAACCAGTGTTATACCTTCTTAGCGCACAATGTGCAGAAGATTGATGGGGGAGAACACTTTGACGAAACCGAAGATATTGAAGTGGAGTTAATGCCCTTAAACAAAATTCCCACGCTTATCAAAGATGGCAGTATTACCAACTCATTGATCGTTTCCGCGTTTTGGTGGTTTTTCAACAATGAAATTGATTATTAAAAACTTCTTTGTTTAACAACCCACGAACTTTTGAAACCTTACACCTTTGAACCTGAAACTCTTGACTTTCGAATCACTGTTTCGATCTGATAAAACGAGATCAAAAAACAATGAAAACCGGCACCGCCCACCTTCCCCTTCATTATGGCAAGGCCCCTTCCTGGCTTTTTCAGCGGATGAAAGAGCTTTCGAGAGAGATTACTCTTTTTATCATTGATTCTTAC
>Ga0208980_10003145_pt1 | contig 10016 bp, 8 predicted proteins | sample WetSurMetagenome_3_FD_187993 | JGI IMG/M metagenome (GOLD analysis project Ga0208980, IMG submission 187993) | Wetland microbial communities from Twitchell Island in the Sacramento Delta, sample from surface sediment Aug2011 Site A1 Bulk (version 2) | ecosystem: Environmental > Aquatic > Marine...
ATTTCGCCCGGTCCACCCTGAACGTTCTGGATTGTATTCTGGGCCATGCCGGAACTGCGGCCGTACCCCCAGCCGGAGTAGTAGGACCAGGGCGATCCGCTGTAATTTTCGCTGATTTGCACAGGCGAACCGATAGATTGACCCAGTACAGCGGCCATTTTCTCCGCCTTCTCCCTTGCCGCTTCGAGCGCAAGCTTTCTGGCCTGCTCGCGGTAATTCTTGAATTCGGTCGTCTGAAAATCAATCCCGTGTATATAGTTCACGCCCGATTGCAGCGCTTTGGTAATCAAACCTTCAACCTTTTCGGTATCGGTCACCGTGACCAGAAGTGTGTTTCTTACGAAGTAGCCCAGAAAATCCTCTCTTCCGTAGTTATCTCTGTACCGGGGCTCGATGGAAAGGTGATCGGTCTGTATTTCCTTGTCCGGGACACCGGACTCGCGAATGACTGCCAGAGCCTTTTTCAGTATCTCGTTGTTCTTCTGCTTCGCCCCCATGATTTCCATGTCCCGCGTCTCAATCCCGAGCGCGATGACGATCTTGTCCGGCTGCACGTTGACGGTCGCCTCACCGTTCACAGTGATTCTGGGGCCGTCATCGGATGCCTGCGCCTGCGGGGCCATTAGCATGGCCGAAAGGATCGCCGGAATTGCCAACGCAAAAGCTGCTTTCATTGCTCCTCCTTTTAAAGACCACCGGAAAACGGCAAACGATTAAAAAAATGAATTTGACCAAGGTTAATGGAAGCCCCATGGGTGAGACAAGCATGAAATGGCTGAAGCTCCCCTGACAGGAACGCCAAACCGGATAAGTGCAACGCTAATCCATTGGGAGAAGCCACCGGCTCTGCTGGTGGGGCAGCATCAGATTGAGAAACAATGAAACATGGCTTTCCTCGCTGTTCTGACAGCAGCCAGGAAAATACTCAATATCGAATTTCGAATGTCGAACCGCAGAAGGACTTCGAAATTCGACATTCAGTATTCGATATTCTGCGGTTCCGAAAGATTTAAAAATTTTTGTTGGGCGTGAAACCGGTCTGATCTTTTGTCTGTTGGGATCAAGCCCTTTTTTGCAGCCGGCAACGGCAAAGCTACAGGCTCTGCAGCGAATTGCTGACTGACTTGCCCTGGATAACTGCCTCGCGCAAAATGAACCATGATGGAGTCTGCGCCATCCAATACAGTGTAGAATGGGACATTGTATTTCCCCGGGGCTGCTGAAATGAAGAGACATGCGCATGCAGGTGCCATATTGCTCGCAATTGCCGTTTTCTGCGCTGGATACAGCCAGGCTATGCCTGCAGGCCCGCAAGCGGAGGCGTCGTCGGACAACGGGCCCGCAACCATCCCGTTAGGCCATAAATTCATCATGCAGCTTGAAACCCCGCTTCACACGCGCACCACACGCGAGGGCGAACGGATTGAATTCACCACCGCCGCCGAAGTGGCCGTGGACAACCAGGTGCTGATTCCCAATAAGTGCCTGATACGGGGTACGGTTACAAAATCCAAGCGGGCGGGTCTGCTCTTCGGACGGGCTGAAATGCGGCTGCGTTTTGACGAGGTCAAGCTGCCCGACGGAACCGTGCTCCCTTTCAAGGCAAGCATTACGCGCATGGGCTTTGACCCGGTAGATCCGAAAACAGGCCAGGATCCCGAACTCAAAGGGGAAGCGGGAGCCGGGGGGGATGTCAAGTCGGTGGCGAGCGGTAGCGCCCAGGGTGCCATCATCGGAGTTCTGACCGGCGGCACAAAGGGGGCCATGTACGGGGCTGCCGCCGGGGCGGCCGTTGCTGCGGCCGGAATGCTGTTCCGGCGCGGCCCGGATCTTGATCTGCCCAGGAGCACGATGTTCGAAGCCCAGTTCGATCAGCCGCTGGAAATTCCTTTAGCTTCTGTCCGGGCACAAAACACACCCCATGCCGCCCAGACCGAGGCGGCTCGAGCGGAAGCGAGCCGTCCCGAAGAGTCTGAGATGCCCGGCCGGCCCGTGCTCAAAAATCCTCGCGGGGAACAGCCGCCGGAAGATACTGCTGCTTCAATTCCTCCCGAAACCCCTCCTGAAGAGCCTGAGATGCCCAGCCGGCCCGTGTTGAGGGATCCGCGCAGAGACAGGCCACCGGAAGAAACGGCTGCTTCGATCCCTCCGGCATCCTCCCCTGAGACATCCGCTCCGGCGGGCTCGCCGGCTTCGACGGCCGCAGATCCTGTCCCGGCTGGCGGACCTTCAGGGGGTGGGCTGACCCTCAGTGTCAAGGTTCGCATGGTGCAGGTGGACGCGGTTGTCCGGGATAAGGCCGGCCGAATGATGGACAGACTTGCGGTCGAGGATTTCCGGGTTTATGAAGACGGGGTCCTGCAGGAAGTGCAAAGCTTCTCGCGCGACGAGCTTCCTCTGGCGGTGGCTCTTGTGGTAGACCGCAGCGGAAGCGTGGCGCCCTATATTTCCGAGTTGCGGCGGGTCGCAACCCGTGCCCTTGATCAACTCAAGCCACAGGACGAAGTGTGCCTCTTTTCATTTGCGGACAATGTCAACCGTCTGGAGGATTTGACGACCGATCGTGCTGCTATAGCGGACGCCATCGACAGAATACGGGCGGGCGGGGGAACGGATATCACCGATGCCCTTCATGAAGCCGTCAACTACCTTGCCGGCAGCGCGCCGGGAAAACGGCACGCAGTGATTCTGGTTTCCGATAACCAGCAGACGGTTGCTCCCAGCGCGAGCGAAGCTGAAGTTATCAAAACGGCGATGGAGACGGAAACCGTCGTATACAGCCTCAAAACATCGGGAGATCCTCTCCAGCTGGGAGCGCAGCTGCCGTCGTTGATTTTCGGCGGGGATACGGTCAACAAAATAACGCGGGAAACCGGCGGCGAAATTATCAACGTGGGGCGGGTTTCCTCTGTCAGCTCCGCTCTGGCATCGGTGATTTCCCGGCTCCGCATGCGCTATTCATTCGGCTACTATCCTACAGGCACCGGCCAGGGCGGCATGTTCCACTCGATTACGGTCCGCTTGACCGACAGCCACGGCAAGGCAGGCAGCGACTACTTCATACACGCCAAGCGCGGCTATTATGCTACCGGTAGTTCCGGAGGCACATCAACAGCCCGCAATCCATGAAGCATCGAATGTCAGCCAGGCGGCTATTGCAGGCAGATGGAGCGGGTCTATATGCTTGAAGCGATTTGCAGTCAAGACTTGGGCAAAGCCGGAGTCTGCTGATTGGCTGGCTTTGCCTGGGCGCCGGGTTGAGGTCACCAAGTGTATAATCCCCGCGCAGACTAAGTTGATTCTATGAAAAGGGCAGGATGATGGCAAAACTGCAGGCGTTTCTGGGGGTGGCCAGAGGGCCATTCCTTCTTCTACCTGTAACACTTGTGGCTTCCGGGACTGCTGCCGCCTGCCATGCCGGAACCATCAGCATTTTCCGGGCGTTGCTTACGCTCGCGGGGCTCGTGGCCCTCCACGCGAGCGTGAATGCTTTTAACGAAGTCAGCGATATGAAAACGGGCATTGATCTGCGTACTCAAAGAACCCCTTTTTCGGGAGGCAGCGGAACACTTCCCTCGGGTCGTATGCGGACCGAGACGGCCTATGCGTTCGCGCTGGCAATGGCCCTGATCGGGCTTGGCATAGGAATTTACATGTGGATGCAGGCTGGCATGATTCTGCTGCCGATTCTCGTGATGGGTGCGCTGTGCGTCCTTGCCTACGCGGATATTCTTTCGCACACCGGCGTCGGCGAGATCGCGGCCGGTCTGGGGCTCGGGCTCCTGCCTGTGATGGGAGCGGCGATTGTGCAGGACGGTCGCCTTCCCGCTTCGGCTGTGGCTGCCGGAATCCCGGCTTTTTTCATGACATTCAACCTTCTTTTGCTCAACGAGTTTCCGGATGTTGCGGCCGATCTGACCGGAGGCAGAAAGAACCTCGTTATTCTATTCGGCAGGCGCCGTGCCGCCCTGATATATGCCGCAGCGGGATTGCTGACTCCCCTTTCCATACTCGTGGCCGTGGCAGTGCGAGTACTGCCCGCAATCAGCCTTGCTGCAATGGCACCGTCGCTTTTCCTGTCTGGCCCCCTGCGGTGGGCGCTCCGGGATGTCGAAAAGCCGGTTCCTATCCCGGCCATGGGGGCCAATGTGACCTGGAACCTTCTTACCAATGCCGTCCTGGCAATCTCTATGGCTGTTGCCGCCAAGATGTAGGCCATCCCGGGCTGTCAGCCGCCATAGTCCGGCGCTGATAAATGTTCATCGAGGCTCCGGCGGACGGCAGCTGGCGGTAAATCATCAAGAACTTGAAAAGGAGGCGAGTTTATTCTATGGGATGTTTGAACGGCTGTTCTGCCTCAATGCCACGAGACAGCGCACCGTGACCGAAAGCAGGACAATGATCCCGCCGGCAGCAGCCCAACGCCCGGGCTTTTCTCCAAGAAGCAGGAAAACCCATAGGGGATTGAGAATTGGTTCAAGAACCGGGATCAAAATACCTTCGATGGCCGTCACATGCCTGATGGCTTCGGCGTACAGAAGATAGGAACATCCCAGTTGAAAAACCCCCAAAAAAACAAGTCCCAGCCAGCCGGCGCTGTTGGGAATGGCATGGAACGAGAAGGGAAGCCCTATCAGGAATGTCAGGATGTTTCCAAGGAACACCGATTCCAGAGGGGAGCCGTCTTTCTGTTTGCGAAGGAAAAGAACAGTGCCCGCAAAAGACAGGCCGCTCATTATGGCGGCGATATTTCCCCAAAATCCTCCCCTGGACAAATCATCCAGAAAGAACAAAACCATTCCCAGAGTGGTCGCGGCAATGGCCGCCAGATCCAGTTTTGTGATGCGTTCTCTCAAGAACCAGTAGCTGAGTATCGCAACGTAGATCGGCGCCGTGTATTGCAGAAGGATTGCGTTCGCGGCGGTTGTCAGTTTATTGGCTGCAACAAACAGGATTACTGTGGCGGCGTAGCAGGCGGCACCCCCCAATTGGGCGGCGCTCCAGTTGAATGTAAGCCTGCGGCGGTATCCCAGCATCAACAGCGCGGCGATCGCGCTGCGCGTCCCGGCGATGGCAAAAGGATTCCAGGTTACGGACTTGATCAAAAATCCGCCCGTGCTCCACAGCAATGCGACAATAATCAACAGCAGCATTGCGCGGCGCTGATGGCTGCTATCGGGATTCATGCGTTCATCCAATTCCCAAATGAAAATGAAGCTTATCGGACTGCCGTCCAGAATCCGAGAAAATAAATGCAACGTTAAACCCGCAGCTTTGCTGGGATACTCATGAGGTTGGACAGCTCCGGTATTTAATAACGCCGACACACGCTGACGAGAGCACTGATGAACTCGGATTTTTGGCTCCAAAGTCGGCGGATGCATTCCCTTTTTGTATTTTGCCGGCAAAAATCGGATACTATGCCTGAAAATCCGCTGCGGCGGATTCTGCTCAGCCATTGACAGGAGGTTCTGGAAATGTCTCTCCGATTATGGGTGCGGGTTCATTTGTTTTCCGTTTTGATCCTGTGCATGCTCTTAGTCGCTTGCTCAAGGAATCCGGTTACCGGGGCACGTCAGCTGACTCTGATAAGCGAGGGCCAGGAGATTGCCATGGGCCAGGAATCGCATCCGGAGGTGTTGGCCCAGTTTGGAATGGTCGAGGACAAGGCGCTTCAAAGTTATTTTTCCAACATAGGGAATGAACTGGCCAAAGCATCCCATCGCCCCAATCTGCCCTGGCAATTCACGGTCGTGGATTCTTCCGTGGTGAACGCTTTCGCGGTGCCCGGCGGCTTCATCTACCTCACGCGTGGAATACTGGAGCATATGAACAACGAGGCGGAAATGGCCGGTGTCCTTGGCCATGAAATCGGGCATGTGACGGCCCGCCATTCCGTGACACAAATGAGTCAGGGACAGTTGCTCAATCTCGGCCTGGGATTGGGTTCCATCCTGTCGCCTGCCTTCCAACAGGTCGGAGGCCTGGCCCAGTTGGGTCTGCAGATTCTAATGCTCAAATACAGCCGCGACGATGAGCGTCAGGCCGATCAGCTCGGCCTGGACTACATGGCCAAGTGCGGCTATGACCCCATGCAGATGAGCAAGTTCTTTCAGGTGTTCGTGGGGATGCGCGAGGAGAGCGGGCAGTCGATTCCGAACTGGCTTTCTTCTCACCCTTCACCTCCGGACAGGATTCAAAAAACCTCGGAAGAAGGCGCCCGCATCAAGCGCGAATCCGGACGGCAGGATTACAAAATAAATGCCGATGAGTTCCTGCCCCGTTTGGATAGCCTGGTGTACGGAGACAATCCCCGGGAGGGTTTTGTGGAGCAGGGCAGGTTCGTTCACCCCGATTTGCGCTTTCAACTGGATATCCCCCAGGGATGGGAGGTGGAAAACACCAAGAGTGCCGTGATTTTTGCCGAGCCGCAGGGCGGGGCGATGGTTCAGCTCAGCCTGGTTCCGCCCGAAGCAGGGCAGTCGCCTGATGCCGTGGCCCAGAAGATCGGACGCCAGGAAGGGCATCAGCTGGTGTCGGGAGGTTCGGCGCAAATAAACGGGAATCCGGCGTACGTCGGACTCTATCGTGTTCAAAGCGAAAGCGGCATCATTGGCGTGAGAGCCGCCTTCATCAGCCACGGCGGGAACATATACCAGGTTGCGGGTCTTGCGCCCGAATCTGCTTTCTCCCGCTATTCACGCGCTCTGGATGGGGCGCTGGCGAGCTTCCGCACATTGACGGACCAGAGTCTGCTCTCCGTTCAGCCGGACAAGGTGAAAATGTATCGCGCGCGGAGAGGGGAATCGCTGCGCAGCCTGGCAAAATCCATGGACCAGTCGCGCATAACCCTCGAGGACCTTGAACGCATCAACCGGATTGATCCGGACCAGCCTCTGAGCGCAGGAACCTGGGTCAAGCTCGTGCAGCCGGGCAGAAGGTAGCGCCACACTCCGGGATTCATCATTCGTTATTCGACATTCTGCGGCTGCAAAACATGGATTGCGCATGGAACCTTTTTTTCTTTTTTTCGGATGCAATCGGGCCCCGTTGATGGGCCAGCCACGGCAAAGCCTTCGGCTCTGCCGGAGGATGCTCACTTGAATGGTCCGCGTTCATCGGCGCCTTTGTCTGCGGATGTCGGCAGTATAGAACGGAGCTATTGGTCTTATATCCATCCTCGCTCTCATCCCAAGCTTGATAATTGATGTCATCGCCTTTTAATGTCCTCAGTCCTGTGATACGTCCATAGAGGTAATAATCAATTTCTGTCCCCTGGCCATATCCACGCTTGTTGACATAAATTCCATAGGGTTTGCCTTCACGGTCCTTTCCGTCGAATAGCCAGTGCAGCAATTGCCTCTTTTCATCGAAGCTCATTTTCTGTAGGCGGTCCTTACCACTGAATTGCTCAAGCAATTGTCGCCGGATCTGCTCCGCCTCTTGCTTGACTTGGTGTATATCGGGCATTGAACGAAGCGTCTCCCTATGTTCATTCAATTCATCAATCAGATTCGTCTTTGTTTTTAACAAAGCACTTTCCCTATCCCTAATTGTGGCCCTTTCCAATGTGCCCGATAAGGCTGCGCATAGCGCGAAATTTCACAATCAAAAACCGGCCCGCCAGAGCAAGAACAAAGAATACGTGGCAGATTACCGTCGCAAAAAAATGCGAGATGAGCGTGCGCCAAAACTGCGACAATTCGTGCATAATCTCAAACTGACGCCAAAAGATGACTGGTCATCAGCAATGGACGCCTGGAATCAGAATCACAGCAGGAAGAAAACCTGGAAGTTTGAAAGCGTTGCTAAGTTCAAGTGGGAATATGAGTGGGTGCGGGGCCAGCACCTTGCTGTGTAATCGCTCGGGAGATTCCACCGGGAAGGCTTACCTGGCAGCTTTTACATCAAATATATCCAAATAGGACCTATTCCCTGGGATTCGTTTCGTGGGCTCCTTGGAGCCATCGGGCAGGGCTGAAACCTCGCAGGCCTGCCCGGATGAGATCCTTTTAAAGGCCATTTAAAACTGTACCAAAGTGCTATTTACATCTTGTCAATAAGTGTTGGAAAATCTTAGCAACTAAAAGTGTAAATGCAGCACCGACAATAGAATTTTGCATTGTAGGTCGGAGCCTAGGTTTACCTAGTTCCATTTGGCCTTTTGAACATATCCCAATCCTTTCAAAAGCCTCCGATAGCTTTTCCAAGATGGCGTTAAGCTTTTGACCCCGGTTTCACGCATTAAGGAAATAGAATGCATTCAATTCGAGGAGGAGATTATGAGAACGAAAACAATCGTTGCGGTGTTTACTGTCCTGTTTTTGGTTGGAACCGTCTTCGCTGGTGGCAATTCAGATAACGCCAACAAAGTGGAAAAACGGGCATTTACTGCCACCGAATATCCGCTTGCGGTACTTGATCCGGGCACATTGTTTGTATCGGATGGAATCCTTCATCTTCGCGGAATGGTAACGCTCGCTCTCGACGTTGTGAGTGATCCGCGTGGAGGAGGCTATTTCAGGGAAGTTTTGAACGGCAATGTAACATATGTAAACGGCGTCATGGGATCCGGTACAGGTTGGGGCACTTTTCAAAGCTGTGATGAGGCAGGAAACCCGATTCCGGGATGGGAGGGAACATACGTTATTCAGTTTTTTGACCTCGCGAACCTCAACTGGATCGGTGAAGTCAGGGCTCAAGGTACGGGGCAAAATAAAGGATTAAGATTTAAGAGTACAAGTGCAACCAATGGTGCATACCCATCAATAATTGTGGGTGTAATGGAGGGCAGAAGTGAATAGCAGCAGGTTCCTTGTGGCTTAAACAAAGGGCCATTCTTCGTGGCGGCCCTGCTGGGAAATATTGAAACACGCACAAACGCTTGAACACGCAGAAGTTCCATATTGTCCAAGTTCCTCTCCCACACTCCGCTTTCCGCGTCATTAGGGAAACCAAGCGCGGCTAAACCTCAAATTGCCCAGCATAGAATCTCAGGCTTTAAACCCAGCTTCATGCATTAAGGAAATAGAAAGCATTCAATTCGAGGAGGCGATAATGAGAATCACAAAAGCATATGTGCTGGTTTTTGCAGTAGTGGCATTGCTTGCTGTTTTACCAAGCCAGGCTGCGGAGAAAACTTCATTCACTGCGACTGGTGGCTCGGAAACAATACTCTTTCCTGGGATCATTACATGCCCGGGATCTCCAGATTACCCAGATCCATTTTCCTGCCCTGACAAAATGAATGTTCGAGGACGTATTATGACTCGGAGAATTGACGCATCGGATCCCCGCATAGATGGCGTGGTAACTTGTGATATGAACTTCAACTTTGATGCAAATATAGAAGGACATTACTGGGCAAAATGTGCTTTGGTTTTTGATCTGGGAGGCGTTGCGGAGGGCAGCGGTACGGGCCAGATTGCATGGACTGGAACTCCATGGGTGTCTGAATTATTTGCGACAGATCAAGACGTAAGCCACGTTACGGGGGGGCCACTCGATGGCTGTATGCTCAAATTTGAAGCCGTCTCCGATTTGTTCACGGGTCTGATCAATATCAAAGGATACATTCTCGATCCGCATGAAAAAAAGTGAGGTTGGTGTTGAGATAATGCTTATCGCCTATGGGGAGGAATAAGGGGCGCATTATCGTTTAAATAAAGGGCCGCTCTTCGGAACGGCCCAGCTAGGATATTGTTACACACACAATCGCATGCGCACACAGAAGCTCCATAGTGCTCAAGTTCCTGTTCCACACTCCGCTTTCCGCGCCATTAGGGAAACCCAGCGCGGCTAATGCTAAAGTTGGCCAGTCTGAAGTCTTACATTTATGGCTCCAATTTCACGCATCTCGGAAATAGAAATCATTTAACTCAAGGAGGCAGAGAGATGAAAAGGTCAGCGATTTGGGGCGTGTTTGCACTGGTGATAGCAGTATCCATCATGAGCCTTCCCGCGCTGGCGCAGAGCGGCAAGGCCGTTTTCGAGGCAAACCTTGTCCCCGGCATATT
>Ga0208980_10003146_pt1 | contig 10015 bp, 5 predicted proteins | sample WetSurMetagenome_3_FD_187993 | JGI IMG/M metagenome (GOLD analysis project Ga0208980, IMG submission 187993) | Wetland microbial communities from Twitchell Island in the Sacramento Delta, sample from surface sediment Aug2011 Site A1 Bulk (version 2) | ecosystem: Environmental > Aquatic > Marine...
AAGACTGCTTGGATATACTGCGATTGCGGTAGTGGGGCCATAGACATAAGAATCTGCTGTCATTCTTGAAAAGCTTGAATAACGGCCAATTCCCTGGTTACCGTTCAAGCCGTAGGAAGTTCTGAGCTTTAAATAAAACCTTTCAGCAAAGTCCATAAAGGATTCATCTGTAACCACCCATCCCAGTGATACAGAGGGAAAATTTGCAAATTTATTGTTTGGCCCGAATCCCGAAAAACCATCTCTGCGGATTGTAGCAGTCAGCAGGTAGCGGTTCATGAAAGAATAGTTGATACGTGCCATGTAAGAAATACTGTGTTCTTCCCATGCTGTCGATCCGACTGTAATAGTAGTACCCAGACTAACGTTATTATAACCCAGCACGGGATTGTCAAATCCCTGTGCGTTTATGGTCGAGCTTTCTGCATTACGGCCCTCCTGGCTATAAAGTAATGTCGCATTTACCTGGTGATCTCCGAATGTCCTTAAATAGGTAATGATATTATTATAAATCCAGTTTCTTTCCTCTGATGGAATCTTATAAGCCTGACCTTTATTACCGGAACCTTCAGGGACTGTAACAGGATAGAACCTGTTATATTTCCTGGTGTTGTAATTATTGGAATAATTAAATTCATAGGTCAATCCTTTTACCCATGGTATCGTCACCTTGGCATTTCCTACAAGTAACAGGTCGTTCCTGGTATCTACAAAATCAACATAAAGATTATTAAGAGGATAAGGCATATAAGCTTCCCCGGTGAGATACATGTCATAATTTGGTGAACCGATCTTATTGTTTGCCAGTGGACTGCAGGCTCTTGCATTACCAAGACTAGCTTCAAGGCCTGAATAATCCCGGACAGAATATGATGCATTTAATCCTATTGTAAGCCAGTCGGTTACTTTGCTCTCAACATTTGAGTGAAGGGTGATCCTGCTGAATTCATCATTCAGAAGAATACCTTCCTCATTGGTATATGAGGCTGAAGCAAAGTAATTTACCCTGTTGCTTTTGCCTGACATGCTGAGATTGTAATTCTGTATCGGAGCTACCTGCAATACTTCATCCACCCAGTCTATTTCATTCCCTGCCATATAATTATCCCGCTCCTCCTGTGTCCTGAGCCGTGCTGCAACAATTTCTTTATTAGTGACATCTGGTCTGACAGGTTTTCCCGCATCAGTTGTGGGTTTTGTTTTATACCACGTATAAAGGTCCTGCTGATAATAATAATCAGTAAGTCTTACTGCATATTCCTCAGCGTTCATAACCCTCATAGGATTATTTGTCATATCCTGGTAACCATAATACATATTAAAGGATATGAGAGGTTTTTCAGATTTCCCCTTTTTTGTGGTGATCAGCATTACTCCGTTCGCCGACCTTGAGCCGTAAACGGCTGCTGCGCTTGCATCTTTCAGTATATCCACTGATTCAATATCACTGACATTGATATTATTTATTGATCCATTATAGATAATACCATCAAGAACTATCAATGGAGCGTCGCTTGCTGATAACGAAGTCTGACCTCTGATTGAAAGGCTGGGATCGCTGCCGGCAAGACCCATTGCCGTTACATTCACACCGGCAGTTGTTCCTGACATAGCCTGGGTAAGGTTAAGGTTTGCAAGAGTTGCTTTCTCATCCAGAGAAACTCTAACAACAGAACCAGTCAGATCACTTTTCTTCTGAGTTCCATAACCTGTTACAATAACCTCTTCAAGTTCTGTTGTCGCTGAGGTAAGTGATACGTTTATAACAGTTCTTCCCGAAACCGGTTGTTCTATCGTGTTGTAGCCAATAAATGAAAAAATAAGAACAGCATTCGCATCGGAAACTGCCAGGGAATACTTTCCGTCAATACCAGTAAGCGCACCCTGAACGGTGCCCTTGACAATGATATTCACTCCTGGCATAGGATCGCCTGTTGATGCATCGGTTACTGTTCCGGTTACAGTTATCTGCTGAAGATCAAATCCATAAATGGTATTTGAGGCACACAGCAGTACAATTAGGAGCAGTGTCTTAACATCAACAAGCATTTTTCTTAGGTACCGGAAAACAGGTACCCGACAATGTTGATTTTCTTTCATAATGTAAAATAATTTGTAAAGGAAAAATTAGTTTAAAACGGGTCATAATCAGACAAGAAGAGTGGTTTTATACTTTCCTGCCTCATAAAAAGAAAGGGGATTTGCATAGGCATCTGAATAAGGTTAGTAGTAAGTTCGGGTCAGTTGTACCGTAAATTTAATAATTTGATTCAAATTTCAAACTCTAACTTATTATAATATTTTAATGTTATTGACGTTTAACAGTAACAAGGGAGTTAAACAACTTAAACCTGTCAATTTATGGGAAAATCGGAATATACATGGAACAAATTTGTTTTGCTATTTGCTTTAATGACAATATTCCCTTTTATGGCAAAAAGCCAGACCACCATGCCTGAAACTCTGGTTAAAGGCTCAATTAAAGAGCAGATGGATTATATCCAGGATAAAACCAGAATTTATGAAGATTATCGGGCTATCAGGGAAGATATGTTCCAGAAAATCAAAGGTAACTCACTTGATTCGCTTAAAGCAGCAAGAACAGAAATCAATACTTTAAAATCTACTTCCAGGGCACGTAATCTTACTATTGACTCGCTGAATAGCTCAATTGCAGCAGTAAAGACTGATCTTGATAAAATGACAAAGACCAAAAACAGCATCCGTCTGTTAGGTATTGAAATCAATAAACTAGCCTACAATGCATTTATGTGGACATTGTTAGCAGTCCTTGCAGGTATTCTTGCGATCGGATTCCTGGCATATAAAAGAAACCATACGGTAACGGCACATACAAAGAAAGAAATCGAAGAGCTGAAAAAGGAATTTGAAGCATATCGCAAAGCTTCACGTGAAGCCAGAGAGAAAATGTCAATGGCCCACTTTAATGAGCTTAAGAAACTGCGAGGAGCCTGAATAGCTGAAGCTGAGAGCTAAGAGCTGAAACCTAAAATCAGTTGAGTTCTATTTCAATTTATTTCAACTTTATCTCAATTTTTTTCCCATTACCTGTCTGAACACTTATTACGTTTTTTCCGTTTGAGATAATATCGATTTTAATTTTTTCTCCTGACCGCGAAATTTCGATATCGATTTTCCTTCCTCCAAATGCTATAATATTCTTAAGGGACATCTGATCCCATACTTTTGGCAGCTGCGGCGTTATCGTGAATGAGTTCAACCCGGTCGGACGGAGACCAAAAATTCCTTCGGTAACCACGCGGCAATACAACGCACTTTCAGCTGATAAGTGACGCTGGTTTCCCTCGGGCCATGCTTCAACAGAGTAGGGAACGTGGTCGCCAAGAAGTCGCCTGGTTGAATAATCTGTGAAGTATTTTAGTCCCTTGTCAATTGCCCCTGCAGCAAATACCCCTCGTAAGCCATACAAAGTCGACCTGTCCCAGAAAGTTTTTGTCCCTGCCTGAGTTAATAGTCCTTGTTCGGTCCATAGTTCAGGTGAAAAGAGGGCATCGGTAGTTCCCTCAGCCCTGTCAAAAATACCTACGGTAAGGGGGATGCATATCCAGGAACGAAGAACATCATTTCCTGCATAATAACGATAGGTTTCAAAACCGTCCATTGTAGTTCCGAAATGCTTTTCTATATTATTTTTCAGATTCCTGGCCATGGTCGTATATCCTGAAACAAGTTGTGATGGCTTACCAAGCTCCTTTCCCAGGAAGGAAGCAGAAATCAAGGCATCGTAAAACAATGATGATGTACACAGATTGGCTTTTCCTGCAGGGAACCTGCCTTCCAGTTCATCGCTGTCTGATGCGACAACGCCATCATCATTAATTTTTCTTTTACAATATTCGATACACCACTCAATCAACGGCCAGATTTCTTCGGCCGATTTCCGGTCACCCAAAGCCAGCGCAAATCTTGATGCACCGTATGCTATCATTGCCTGATCTCCCCTGTCTCCGGCCCCATTCCAGAAATCAGTTCCTTCTGCAATTATTGAACTTGGGATAGGCTTATATTCAGGATTCATATATTTTGCAAACCATCTCCAAGAAACCATACCTGCTTCAATAGCAGTCGGATATCCGGTGTAGGCAAAAAAAGGATTTGCATATTCAGCCTGATCATTCGCCCATATTGCTGCATAATAGCTTGCCCCTCCAGGACTGTGAACCAATCCTCCCTTTGTCTCATAGATACTCTCCATGGCCCGGATTTTGGCAAAATCAAACATCCTGTTAAGAACCGGATCAGGCGAAACAAAGGTCAGGCTGTTAAACATCAGGTTTACAAATTCTTCCCGGCTGTCCAATTCTTTTTCAATATCAACAACCTGCACTTTTTCAGATATTTTACGGCCTGTGAACAGGACAGCAAAAGTGAGGCTTTCATTCGATTTTACAGTATATATACCTGGCATAAAAGATTTTGCAGATATTTCATAGACACCGTAGAGGCTCTTTTCAGGGTGACTCCTGCTTTTTTTTTCAAAATCTTCAATATCCACCGTGATATCACGTCCTGAAGAATTTGTCAGGGTATATTTTTCAATTGCAAGAGGTTTATCAGTCGATGGAAAAAACTCTCTTTTTAATAAAATGTTATCATTTACCGTGCTTTCAAATGTCAGCATTCCGCGAAGAACAAACCGGTTAACCTGTTCATTTACCGGACGATTGTTGATTTTTATTACCGGTGCAATTTCAGAACCGAAAGTGTAGATGATATTTGCATGAGTATCATTTGGAATTGTACGGAGCATAGGGAAAACAAGTTGCCTGGAAAGTACCGGCTTTCCCTTTTCATCGACTCCATAAGTAGCTATAACTGAGATAAAGCGCCCGCTCATCTCTATATTGTCAGTATGTATATCCCCTTTTTTAACTGTCCATGATATACTGCCATCAGACTCTATATTCCAACGATTCTGGGCTTTAAGGTCACAAAAAGAAAATATAAAAACAAACAGAACTATTAATTTGATGTTCATAAATCGATTGTTAAAAATTGGATTTTTTTAACCGCAAAGAACGCAAAGATTTACGCAAAGATCTCTAAGTCAATACATTTGCGAACTTAGCGACTACTTGGCGTACTCCGCGGTCATTGATTTTCCGGCACCAGGCAACCGGCACCCAGCAACAAGTAACAATTATTCCGTTTCCTGTTACCTCTACATGTTATAATAACTCTCCCATCCTTTTCGCGGAGGTCTGTCAGTAAGCATGGAATTTGCAAACTTATCGTTGATAATCTCCCTGGTATCGCGGTTGAAAATCAGTTTCTTATTGCGCCTGAGTGCAATAATCCCCAGTGAAAATATCTGTGCCAGTGGTGCAAATGTCTGGAACGGAGAACGGGTCTTCTCCTCTCCCATGCATGCTTTCAGAAAGTTGACATAGTGATCCGAAGGACTTTTGGGAACTTCCGGCAATTTTGGCGCCATCTCCTTTGCCTTCTCTGCTGGAATGATAAAGAGTGGTGCTGAGTGTGTACCCCCCTTAAAGGTCAATTCCTTACTGTAGATTACTTTGCCTGCCTGTTGTCTCCTAGGCTGTCCCCCCTGACCCTGCTGGCCCGGTTGGCCCTGAGGCGCGCCCCCCTGCGGCTGCGGTCTTCCCTGGGGTGCGCCACCTTGCTGGGTTGCTCCTCCGGGAGGCGGAATGGTTTTATCGACTGTTGCAGTAACTGAATCGTAACCTTCCGGAAGTGGCGGAAGGTTCTCTACCCCGTCATACCATGTTATATCACAGGGCGGCATATCTCCCCGGCTCGGAAAGCGGAAAAGAAGTGTTGTTTCGAGAGGGAAGAAATAGTCGTTAAGGTTTCTGATGTGAACAGGTTCTATCTCATACGGCAGGCCAAGATCGAGGAACTCATGGATTGTGTCGAGGATATGAGCACCCCAATCGCCGAGGGCTCCAAGGCCAAAGTCGTACCAGCCTCTCCAGTTTCCGGGATGATACTTTTCGTTGAAGTCGTGAAATGAAGCAGTTGTGAGCCATGTATCCCAGTCCTTATCTGTCATTCCTTTTGGAAGCGGCTGTGCTTCAGGGAATTTTGTGATATTGGGGTCGTAGGGATGCCATCTGCGGCTTCCGTTCATGAATGCAGTAACTGCCGTAACATCCTTTATGATGCCAGCCTCTTTCCATGCCTTGAATTGGAAGTAGTTCTCCCCTGAGTGTCCCTGGTTGCCAACCTGTGTAACCAGTTTCGGATTCTTTTCAGCCATCTGAGCCATCAATTCTGCTTCAAGGAATGTACGGCACATAGGTTTTTCCACATAAACGCTTTTCCCAAGCTGCATGGCCGCCATGCAAACCGGAAAATGAGCAAAGTCGGGGATGGCTACCTGGACAGCATCGATATCGCCAGCCATCTTGTCGAACATCTCCCGGAAATCCCTGAATTGTTTTGCTTTAGGGACCAGTTTGATTGTTTCCTGACAACCCTGGGAATCCAGGTCCACGTCACATACAGCAACGATATTTGCCAGACCTGAGTTTATAAATTGCCTTGCGTCACCAGCTCCCTGATTGGCAATGCCTATCAGAGCAAGATTTACTTTCCTAGCCGGACTTCTGACTGCACTGACCGGTACAATCTCAGGAGCGGTCGCCTTTGCAGAGATATTCTTTCCAAATACAACACCGGAAGCAGCCAATCCTGCAGTTTTTAAAAATCTAAGTCTTGATACTTTTTCTGCCATGATATTTAATTCTTTATAAAACAGAGTGAATATACAGATTTATATAATTGTTGATCGCTTACCTTATTTATTTAATTCAATTAATTAATCCAAGTTGCTAGTTATTGGGTGCTTGTTGCTAGTTGTTTGAGAATGAACATTATAATTTTATTAGTATTAGTTCAAGGATTATTGAAAATATTACTTATTTTTCTATTAATCAGAAATTTAACCAGCAACCAGAAACAAGCAACTAGCAACCTGAGTTAATTAGTATAGTCAATATTTTCGGGCGAAATCGTCTGCCAGATTATTAACCTCCTTATCATCAATATAAAATCCTGATGTGATTATAGTCCTATATCTGAAAGTAACCGACTTACCTGATGCTAGAGCAAAATTGACAACCTCTTTCCCATTAGTAAAATCATTTCCGCCAAGCGGGTTTGCAGAGAATAATCCATAACCTCTTGCGTGCCAGTAAGTCGGATATGAGGGATTTTCGGGATGGTCGAAGATTACTATCGATATTTTTTCATTTCCAATTGTTCCGTACAGGTCCATCCATTTTGCCCTGGTTCCCCAGACTGACTCACCTGAAATTCCTTCACTGCTCCTGTAATTGCCTGTTACTCCTCTGTTCGACAATGCCTTCTCAGTTCCAGGATTGCCTTGTGCATCAATCAACGGTACATCTTCTTTTGAAGGCAGTTCAAGTTGCCGGGCGACCCGGATTGCAAACATACCCTCCTTTGTATCTTTCATTAAAACAGGCTGGCTGCCAGCTGTCAATGTGGTTATTCTGTCTATACAATAACTGGAATCCTTTACAATGAAGTGAAATGAGGTCTTTTCTTCCAGAAGCTCTTTTCCGGCAGGATCCTGCCAGCTTGCTTTTATAGCCAGTACACCCTCACCCTCACCATTTTTTATCTGTTCTATACCCAGATGTTTAATAACACCTCCATTTTCACTTTTTTTGCCGGTCGAGCCATTACCCCAGAAATCGAATCCATTTACATTTCCGTAATTAAACCACATGCCAACCTGGTGAATGTGATCATTTCGTTCCCCTTCTCTTGGTCTTAAAGGAAATCCACGGGTGATTTCAGTGCCGGAAAGAGTCCTGACAGGATAGAGCACAGGTTTATAAACATTATCAGGCCAGCAATAAGATGTAACTATCTTGCCTCCAATCAATACATCAACTTTCTGATCTGATTCTCTTATATTGAACTCAACCTCAGGTTTAATTTTAGTTTTAGCATCCTGTCCGGCAATATTTATAAATGGTTGGTTCAGCAGCAGGGCATAAATGAAGGTCAGGAAACTAATTATTCTCATGATCTGAAGCAATTAATAATTATACAGACTCATTTTACTTGCAGCTTCCTGTGAGGCTTCATTAATCACACTCTCTATAAGAACTGTCTCTCCGTTAAGCTTTTTACTCTCTGCAGCCGCGGCCATAAAGGCAAAAATCTCAATCGTTTCGGCAGGCTTTACAGGAGTTACACCTGTCTGAAAAAACCTGATAATTTCGATGAGCAGGGGATTATAACCGCTGTATTTGCCGAGAGTAACAATACCTTTCTCTCCGAAAACAGTGCCTCCGTAATCAGATTTCCCTTTCCGTATTCCCCTGAAGGTACCAATACGATCCTCCGACCACAAACCCGTAACCTGATCAGTATCATTTGTAAAAGTCCCTGTGACGCTTTTACACCCTGTACCCATTACGGTGAAAAGAGCCTCTACACCATGAACTCCGTACCAGAATAAGTCAGGGTGTGTTTTTTCAATTGTTGCAGGACTAAAAGTATCAGCCCCCAGTACTTTTCCCACTGAACCTTTGGCAATTTCTTCGGCTCCGGAAATGTATCGCAACGATGATGACGAAAAAACAGGTACATTGTAATGCGACGCAGCATTATAAATTGCTATTGCATCTGATAATGAAGCAGCTATGGGTTTATCAATAAACATTGTTTTTCCTGCTTTCATCACTTTTAATGCCTGTTCAAGATGGAGGCGGCCGTCATTTGTCTCCAGCATGATCACATCACTTTTTTTTAAAAGATCTTCTATTGAATTTACGATCTCAACACCAAGTTTTTTAACATCTTCTGTATATCCTGGAATTCTGTCAGCACTTGACTTAATGTCACTACTCCCTTTAGGATAAGCTGCAACTATCTTATAACCACCGAATTCGGGTCCGGCTGAAGGATCGTTAAGAGCACTGGTAAAAGCAACGCTGTGAGAAGTATCAAGTCCGATTATTCCGACTCTTTTTTTCGCAGGATCCTGGTCTTTTGAAAAAGCTGCTGACTTTCCGGCAATGCCAATTCCCAGACTTCCGGCTGCTGCAGTTTTAATAAAACTGCGGCGTTTGATTTTGTTTTTTAGCGACATAATTAAATAATTATTCCCTTTTCACTCCCTTCCCGCCAGGGGGGGTTCTAAGACCATAGTAATCTTTTCAGCCCCCCCTCCGGGGGGTTGGGGGGTAAAAATCCTTTATACAGTTTCAGGAACAATATATGGTTTCCTGTATTTTCTTGTCAGCATTGCATCAGCTTCTTTATCCGTTACAAATTTCTCCTTGGCTCCATCAAATGTCAGTTCCCTGCCAAGCCTGTAGGAAATATTTGCCAGGAGTGGAAGAGCTGATGAATAATGTCCTTCCCTTATCTGGCAGTTGAGAGTTTCATCTTTCCCTGAGCGAATAGCATCAAGGAAATTAGCAAAATGCTCAGTTCCGCCCGGGGCTGCCAGGAATGTAGGATCGGCGGTTTTGGTATCACCGCTCGAAGAACCTGCAAATGGCTGCTTTTCCCTCTGATGGAAAGCTTTCCACGTATCGCCATCCAGTTCCAGATACCCCTCAGTGCCATAAAAAGTATTTCCAATACGGATCCCGAGGCTTGATTCATCATTTGTGTAGCGACCTCTTGTTTCAAACTCCAGCACTTTGCCATCCTTATATTTAAATAATGAGGTTTGTGTATTAGGGGTCTCCTGTGCACATTCAGCAGGATTAATGCCGAATATGCCACCCATTGAAAATATTTTAACCGGGTGTTCGTTTTTATTCAGACCCCAGCGAGCAATATCGAACTGATGAGGTCCCTGATTGCCCGTATCTCCATTACCTGTATCCCAGAACCAGTGCCAGTTATAGTGAACCCGCTTTTCATTATAGGGACGGTAAGGAGCAGGCCCGAGCCACATATCATAATGCAATGATGCCGGAGGAGTCCCGTCGGGAGCAATTCCAAATGAATCGCGTGG
>Ga0208980_10003147_pt1 | contig 10015 bp, 8 predicted proteins | sample WetSurMetagenome_3_FD_187993 | JGI IMG/M metagenome (GOLD analysis project Ga0208980, IMG submission 187993) | Wetland microbial communities from Twitchell Island in the Sacramento Delta, sample from surface sediment Aug2011 Site A1 Bulk (version 2) | ecosystem: Environmental > Aquatic > Marine...
ATTGTTATTCCATGAATTGCTGTTGCTTCACTCGTTATTCTTTTTCTCTTGGTCGGCTTAATAAGTGTATTCATTAATACATTACCATCTAAATCTAATAAGCCAATCTGAACAATTACATCATTCTTCCCCAATCCAGTTGTCTCAGTATCGAAGATTACATAATCAGACTTATTGTTGAGTATATCTTGAGCCACGACAATTGCGTCATCTCTATCCTGAATAGTGGTTTTGACCATATTTCTTTATGAATTACATTCAATATTTCGATTGTAATAAGCGGTATCCCCTATTCATGACTCGTTCTGAGCTCGCTGTGCTGCGAAGTTGAGTGCTAAAAGGGAATGCCACTGATATCAAATGTCAGAAAGATTAATTGTTTACGACTTTGACTCTACTTATTTCACCTGATGTTTTAACAAATTCCAGGATATAAAGACCGGAAGCATATTTTGAAAAATCAATTTGTTGCTTATTCATAATGGCCTTCTCTTTCGTCAATAGTAAACCCTGTGAATTCAAGATACTAACAGTTTCAAAATTTTCATCCTTATATTTAATATTAAGAACTCCGGAAACTGGATTTGGGTAAATTTCAATAGTTATAGTTGAAGCTAAAGGATTTGTAACAAGTGTAGCAAGTTCATCCCTCAAACATCGAATAGAAAATCCAAATTTGGGGCTGTTATAATCAAGCATTGCATAGGAAAAACCGTAGTTCATATGACAATACCACCTCGATGAATTGTTCTTTGAAGTACTCCAATATTCCCCGTAATTTGTGATGGTACTGAATGAGCCAGCTGCGTAGTGACGACTTCCACCAGGAAGAGCTGTAAAACCAGTTTCGTTGGTTGCTCCAGTATTAGGACTTAACCAATGGGTTGTTCCAGATTCTTTCAATTTACCACCAGCAACATCTTCGCCTCCCAAATAATCTGTAAGGGTCATCCACTCCATTACAGTGGGGACATGCCATCCAGTAGGACATACATTTTTACCACCGTTACTAGATACATCCACGGAATACCAGTTGTACAGGGCTCCATAAGTATCTTTATAGGTAGCTTCATCATTATTATACCAGCTGTAACCAGGTGTCACTAAATTTACCCACGCAATGTTATCTGTAATAGGTGGGATGGATGTATTATCATTATACCTGGTTGTTTTTAGATTTTCTGCCATCCAAACCTGAGTACCTATGATTACAGTGTTGTAGACATTCCCATTAATATCTGTGACTGTTTGAGCCTGCACTCGTATCAGTCCTACTTCAAAAAATAGTACTATACTTATTATTTTTGTGAATTGCATATATGCACTCTGTTTAAAAACTAAATTCCTTGATGAGTTTTTCATTTGTTAAGGTTTAGAGTATACATTAATTACTTAACAGGTAGATAATTAAATTCTGAAGAAGATCGTTAAGAACCGGCACCTACTGATTGAAATGTCTCGCTGCGTTTCGTGCTATCGCTGCTGTGTAGGAGTAGGTGCCCCAAGAGTAAATTTCAGAAATAATTTGATATGGTGCAAATAAATATTCTGAATCCCTGTCTTAGTCTCTAGGGAGCTTTTTGATAATGTACTGGTATGTATAAATTAGAATCGGAGACAAAAATTCTAATTGTCTGTAATTGTGATATATAAACGAATTTGCTTCGTATTGTAACATTTTATTATTAACAATCAAAATATATTATTTCTTGCCATTTCTTATTCTTTATAGGTATTATATCTTTGATATAGTGTGCATTACGTTTCATATATAGACATATTATTGCTTATTAATATTGGTTGAAATATTGTTTATAAAAGGAACATTATACGCTTGCAATGAGTAATATACATAAGTAATTTAGTGATTAATTCTTCTTACGAGTTCTTTAAAATAAAAACGGGGTGCTGCAACATCCCGTTCTAATGGTGAAAATGTGTTTGCCAGTTTATGCGGCAGATTTCAGTTGGGTTCATTTACCCTCTGAAATTGGAAAAATCAGAAAGTCTCATTTACTTAACTTATTGCGTTCCCTGTTCATCATTCTATTAAAAATGGGGTTTTTTAATCCCCTTTTTTTTCACTATAAAGATATACTCTCCCAAATAAAAATGCAACTTCAAATCATAACAATTCAACTTAAAAATATCACAAGTTTTCAACATGTTATAAAAATAAGCAGCATTCCCCATTAAATGAAACCTCCAAAAAGATGTCTGATAAACCTGATAAGAGTAAATGGTATAGGAAATGCCACTGAAACCAAATTTAAGAAAAATATATTTCACAAAAACATCCTCATGGCCATATTAAAGTTTATAAGGCATTGAAGACAGTTGATCCAAGCATTGAAACGAAGCGACTACTTTCACTCATCAGTAGATTATGAGCTTTTATTCCAATCTGGCTCATAATCCCAGTATTTCCATTCCATTTTAGCTTGCTTTATTGCAACTTGCACACCATCTGCGGACCTGGCTTTTCCTATGTAATTAAGGGATACCAAGACCATGATGATAGAAAACATTAATCCTAAAAATCTCAATTCTGGATAATCAGGAAACTGGTGGATTGTCAAAAATAAAGTGAATCCAAGACCAAAAAGACTAAATAACATCTGACTAATACACATTTTAAAATAGTGACGAATGCAATGTTGACATACAAAACTGCTCATTTTAGTCGGAATGTAAGTAGTCTTATATATTCTTTCACCAGGCAAAATGCCAGTAGATTCTTTGACATCGACTACATCTTTTCGAATAAAGTTATAATATTGTCCAAGAGCAGATTTTTTACAAGAAACACATAATCCCTTAATATAATTATTACTTTTTGTCATCATACTTTTTTATGTTCTTATTCCAGTTGCAACAGTAAAGATAAATAATCCCTAACAATCGAAAGTACTACAACAGTAATATGTAGATCTTGGCACTAATCTTTACTGAATGGTATTTAAGTCACCAAACGGCAGTAAGTTGTCTATGCAATATATTTCAGGAATTTAATGAGGAAAGACCTTTGATTATATCCAGATAGTAGGCAAACTCTTAGCTAGCATTGTGTTTCCGGCACCGAGAGGCCTGATCATAATCAGATTATGGCCTCCCGGCGTTGTTAAATATTTTTAGCTCTTCAATATAATGTGGTAATTTTACATTGTCAAATCGTGACTACTATGGACGAGAGCTTAAAAATTAAAATTTCCCGATGTGTAGAAATAGGATTAATAGCTGGGGTATCTGCAGGATTAGTAATTCCATGTAAAGAGATTGAGCCACACCTTCAAGAAAATTTTCCTCCTGATCCTGTTATTCACAATGGCATTCAAGCCGTAACAGGAACTCATGGCCCAGTTTTAATTGGCGGTAAGGTTGTTGAAAGTAATAATTTTGGAAATATTTCGAATAACCTGCCTGAATCGTTTTTTGAATAGTATCTTAAATGACTAGTATTTATACTATGAATACGTTCAAAAACATTCTTATCCTAACTATATAATTTGATTAAATTAGAATAGTCGCAAATGTTCTGACTAACATAATTTTAAGTTTATTAGCACATTAGGAAACCACTATCAAATATAGAATAAATCAGGATAAAAGACAAAAGGAAGAAGATAAAAGTAGAAAAGAGAAAGTCTTTTATTTCCACCTTTTAAGAATTTGTCATCCGGTTGAGCAGACAATTACTGTTTGATTTACGAATATACTTGACTCAGGTTTAAATAAGGTTTAACTTTGATAATGAATTATTAATCAGCTTTGAAGGCAGTAATAATCAATATATAAGCTATGGCAAGCATTATTTCTGGTTATGAATATGATATTTTCATAAGCTACCGTCAGAAAGACAACAAGTACGACGGCTGGGTCAATGAATTTATCAATCACCTCAAAAGTGAAATTGAAGCAACTTTTAAGGAGGATGTCTCGATATATTTCGATGAAAATCCTCATGATGGATTGCTGGAGATTCATAATGTGGACAAGAGCCTTGAGACAAAACTTAAATCGGTGATCTTTATCCCGGTCATCTCACAAACCTATTGCGATCCGTTAAGCTTTGCATGGCAGAAGGAATTCGTCGCATTTAATAAAATGGCCGTTTCAGATCCGGTTGGAAGAGATATAAAGCTTGCTAACGGCAATGTCTGCAGCAGGATCATTCCTGTGAAGATACATGATCTGGATGCATCTGACACTGAACTCATTGAAAATGAAATGGGTTGCAAGCTCCGCGCAATTGAATTTATTTACTCAAGCGCAGGAGTAAACAGACCTTTAAAACCAGCTGATAATCCCGATAAAAATCTGAATAAAACATTCTATCGCGATCAGATCAATAAAGTAGCAAACGCAGTAAAAGATGTAATATATGGTGTTCACCCCGACCCTAAGAAACGGGCGTCAAAATCATATCAGACAAGTGGCACTCACCGATATACCGATGTTCATGCTTCAACATTTCCTGAAAAAACAGTTCGCGGAAAAAAAGTAGCTTCAAATACTTTTCTCTGGGGTACGCTAGCTATCCTGCTTTTAACAGCACTCATAATTTTTGTCCCAAAATTAATCATCAACCCGAAATCGGGTCTTTCCTCCGTTGAAATAATTAAAAAAGCAATAGCTGTTTTACCTGTATCAAATCTCACTGGCAATTCTGATCTTCAATACATAGCTGATGCAATCCAGGGTGATATCAGCGGCAGATTAAATGGTATCAGCAGTCTGATAGTACGGCCAGATCAGTCCACATTTCAGTTCAGAAATAGCCAGGAATCTATCCAGGCGATAGGTAAGAAGCTTAGCGTTAACAATCTGATTCAATCCACAATAAAGGGGACTAAAGATAATCTGCAGGTCGAGGTCCGGTTAATTGAAGCGTTTCCCGAAGAAAGAAATATCTGGAGTTCAATGTTCATCTATAACTGGAATAACATTGGTGAGATTTATCGGGATATTCTTAATAAAATTGTTGAAGCTGCACAAATTAAACTCAATACTCAGGAATCGAAAAACCTGGCTATTGTTCAGAAACATAATCCAGATCTATTAAAAGCCTATAATCTGGGTTCCTTCTACATGAAACAACTAACACCTGAAGGATTTGAAAAAGGTCTGAAATATTTTAATGAAGCCATGGCAATTGATCCTTTAGACCCATTGCCTTACCTTGGACTGGCAAAAGGTTATGGAGAATCAGCACATGGAGCAGGTTTAGGAACTGATGCCCCAAACAGGGTCAGGGATTATGCACTCAAAGCGCTTGAACTTGATTCAACACTTTCGGATGCCTATGCGATTTTGGGTCACTGGAATTTGTACAAAGGCTGGGATTTTGATAAAGGGGAAAGCTATCTGAAACATGCAATTGAATTGAATCCGAATGATGCTTTTGCTCATACTCATTTGGGATGGTTCTATTGTGCTTCATTAATTCCTAATACGCGTTATTCAAGGATGTACAAAATTGATAATGCATTTTCTGAGATGAAAAAAGCCGTCGAAATATCGCCTACTGAAACTTCATATCAAGGTTATCTGGCCTGGCTATATTTTTTTGCCGGTCGTTTTGAAGACGCATTGACAGAAGCAAAAAAAACACTTCAGCTTGACCCTGATTATACAGTTGCTTATTATGTTATGGGATCCGCCTACGCAGAAATGGGAATGAACTTTGAAGCTATTGAAGCCCATAAAAAAGGATTAGCAATAAGCCCGGGATTTGAACAAGGATTGGGTGTTGCCTATGCCCGTGCCGGTCAAAATGACAAAGCATTGGAGGTTATTAAAGGGCTCGAAAAATATATGGATTCATGGTGGAATGCATGGGCTGTAGCTGAAATATATACTGCGATCGGTAATAAAGATAAGGCAATTAATGCTCTTGAAATTGCATACAAGCTTCGAGGGGATTTTGTGCCCTTCATGCATTCGTACTGGCTTTTCAAACCACTATTTGATGACCCAAGATTTAAGGCAATGAACAGCAGTCTGAATTTTCCTGAATAATCTTACACCACAAAATATCAAATTGCTTCTACTGTAATTGTATGATGGGATGGACATAATGGCCCTTTAGTCATTAGAGCCGTATGATCGTCTGTCTTGCTTGCTACTGAATGCATTTTGATTGTTTCTTATGCTTCCTCAAGTGTAATCTGAGGGATGATAATCGGAAATATTCTGACTAACATAATTTTAAGTTTACCAGCACATTAGGAAACCAATATCAACTATAGAGAATAATAAGATAAAAGACAAAAGGGAAAGATATATGTAAAGGGTCTGCCGACTTTTTAAATCTCAGAATCAATGCATTATCGAATGTAAATAATTCCGCTGTACGGACAAATTTATTCAGATTTCAGGACCTCACTCCGGGACTTGTTAAAATAATATTGAAAACATATCATGAAATCTGAACTGATTATCGGTTCTTTAACAAGGTAAGAATGACTGGATCTCATTCCGTGATAAATATATGTGCTTGTAGAATAATTATGCCCGATGTTGTAGCTTACATTTATTCTAAAATGCTGTCCAATGGGAGACGTAATGCCAATGCTATATTGACATATTAATCTTTTTGGAGGGATATAGGAATCGTAACCGTCTCTTTTGTCAAAAAGGTTTTCAGTACCTCCGGATCTGTTTCCATCATACCCTTTTTCCTCGCTGAATACTTTCGCTGATAACCAAATATTTGGTCTGACACCTAAATATAATGATGGTTTGATCTTACCAACGCTGAATTGGTATCCTAAATCAATTGGCACACAAATTTTTTGTATCGTAAGATTTACCCAGGTATCATATTTATCATAAGGATTCTGGGATCGTTGATATAAATGTTCTCTCGTGCCTGCAATCTGATATTGCACGCCTGATGTGAATTGAAGATGTTTAGACAATCTCCAGTATTTTGTTACCCCTATTACCGGACCCGCCAAAGGATTAATCTTATCCTTATAAAATCCGTTATTTTGAATATCCTGTGTTTCCCGCTTAGGAAATTGAGAAAATGATATACCGCATTCCAATCCTAAAGTGGAAATAGTCTGTGCAATAGTAATTTGTGAAAAGACTAAAATTCCCGCTACCAACTTTAGTTTTATAAGTTTGCTATTCTGAAATTCCAGCCTGCACATGGTTCATCAATATCAAAATAGATGCATAAAAGTTCTCGTATCTTATATCTCTTTTACAAATTTACGGTTTGTCAAAGATTGAGTCAAATAAAATTTTGGCACTTCACTAATAATGCCAATAATATTATTATTAAAAGCGCAATTCCTGTATATTGTTGATTAGATGTCTGAAAGACAAGTTCAGAGTAGTTGGTTCAGGTATTGTCTCTGATATCAAATGCCGGGAATATCCGCTATAATATTACGATTGTGATTACTTTGTTTAATCCGGTATAGACTGATTCATAACTTATTCTCAAGAAATCCGGGTTTGTTAATTCGACTTTTTTATTCTCTGCTGTAGAAACGGATTTCCTAACAGGTATAAGAAAGTTCCTTGATAAACTGGTTGCCCCACCTCCACCCCCGCCATCATATGCTCTTTCACATATACAAAATCTCTCATCATCATAAAGGGTATTAAGGTAAATCGTAAAATCTTTTGCAGTAATCATTGTATCTAATCCTAAAGGACTAAAGTTGTCTTCACTGACTGTTATAATTAACAATGTATCAATCTCATTTAAATAAAGAGTATCCTGATTCTCATAATAAGCAATTGAGTGGTAAACACCATCTGTAACATCATGGCCAATTTTAAATTCAATGGTGGGCACCGGCAATGAAGATTCCTTTTTGCAGGAAGATATAATCATTAATCCTGCCATAAATAAAATTAAAGATTTAAGTTTCATTGGGTTTCAGGTTAGTTGAGTTCTGCGAAACAGAAGGAATTGTATTTCAGTAATTTATATAAATAATCATACCACTTGCTGCATGTGTGTCAGCTAATCAGGTGGACTGTCACAGAATTAACTGATTAATTTCAGAAATATTTTAATATGACGTAAATAAAATCAATGCGCAACTTTGGTTAGATGCAGGCTTGAATTATATATTCATTAATAGCTTAACCTGTTAATCATAAGAGCAATCCTGAGAATGTTATTGTCTATTATTATTTCATTAAAATAAAAGGATCCTGCAATAACAGGTATTGTTCAGAACCTCTGAGATTTACAAAGAAAATCTTAAAAAGTATAAATTTTTTGCAGCCTCAATGTTTCATTTTTCTTATCAGCTTCTTCTATTGCTTCCAGTTTTTTGCATCTTATCAAAATAATAGCGCCTTCAAAATCGTACCCGGGGCTCGAACTGAACTGATCAAACGACATAAATACTTCTTTGCCCCTCCACCTGACACTACCGGCAAAGTATTTATCACCCTGCCCGTAAGCCGTTTGTAATATTTTGAGTATACCTTCTCTGTTAGCTTTACCTTTAATTACAATATTTATACTGCTTAATTGATTGTTATAAAAATTATAGTTTACTGAGTACAAATCATAATCTCCCATTTTAAGGTTTTCACTTGAAGATTCATAAATACTTGATTTTGGTACGATTTCAACCAGGTTCTTAAATGAGCTCAGGGGCATTTCAAATTTCGCATCCCTGAATCCGTATTCTTTATCCATCTTACTGACACTTTGACAAATACCGGTCAGACTAACCAGAATAAATGCCAATATCAATAAATATATTTTCATTATAGATAGAATTAAATGCGGTACCCCCCGCAAGAAAGCCAGGCTCTGGCTATTTGTTTTGATTACTGGGAAATACCGCCTGTAAATTTCAGAAATAATATTAGAATCAAAAAACTATTTTAATAGCTAAGTGATATAAAGTGAGAATATCCTGGTTTATTAAATCTGCTATCCACATTGATACTCCCTGTATTTAAAGTGCATCATCATCTCTTGTCGATAGTCCTGATGATACCTGTAACCTGAAAACCCGGATTGATTATTGTGCGGGTCGGACATTCATTATGACAGGAAACTGTACTGAGATAAATAATGAGTTTACTAAGAAAAAATAGTTTGAATATCACTTTTCAATGTCTCATATCCCCAGGTATTATTAATGGGTTCCTCTAAAGGAAAGTTTTTAAAGCGACAACCTATTGCAAATTATTTTTATGTCGGTCATCAGATACGAAAGTATTCTTCCCCTGTCTCAAAAGGTTATAAAAACAATTCTTAATTTTGTAATGAAATTATTTAATGCAAAATAAACCGGAGAAATGACATGGCAACACTGACTCAGGAGATGAAGGATATGATAGCAGCACAGCAATGTTTTGTGGGAACTGTAAATGCAGACGGGACTCCAAACGTTGCACCAAAACGGTCAACCCGCGTATTAAACGATAATTCTCTTATTTTCACCGAAGGAACTGGTGGTGCAACCTATGCAAATCTGAAAAGGGGATCAAAAGTATCCATATCAGTTGTAAACCGCGAGATTTTAGATGGATACAGATTTGTCGGTACTCCTTTATTGATGGAAAGCGGAGAATTATATGAACAGGCGGCTGCAATGTCGTTAAAAATGGGAATGCCAAAGCCTCATGCAGTTGTTGTAATTAATATAACAGAGATCCATTCTCTTAAGCCAGGACCCACAGCCGGAAAACCAGTTGCCTGATTTGCTTAAATAAAATTGAAGAAGCAGGATCTTTAAAATCATTAACCAGACCCCTGAACTAAAATGTATATCATACCCTGACCACGGGAGAATGTCAATGTTCTGATGGTAAAGACGAATTTTTAACAGAAGAAGTTGGCTCAAATGGAGGTTCCCTTCTTTCCTTTTTAATATATGCAGCAATATTGTGCACGTTATCTGTCCAGATGCCATTGGCCGGATCTGATACGTATATGCATATTGCTTCAATAGTAGCAAGAAGAGAGGTTTGATATCCGCTGTCATTCATCTCGTGACCGGCAAGGATCAGCCACATTCCCTTTGTT
>Ga0208980_10003148_pt1 | contig 10014 bp, 6 predicted proteins | sample WetSurMetagenome_3_FD_187993 | JGI IMG/M metagenome (GOLD analysis project Ga0208980, IMG submission 187993) | Wetland microbial communities from Twitchell Island in the Sacramento Delta, sample from surface sediment Aug2011 Site A1 Bulk (version 2) | ecosystem: Environmental > Aquatic > Marine...
CTTGCATGTGTTAAGCCTCCCGCTAGCGTTCATCCTGAGCCAGGATCAAACTCTTCATTGTAAAAATTTATTCTTAAATCTCTTTACAAAAACCAATCCTGTGAACTCAATTCAAAAATACTAACAAGTTTTTTTGACGAGATTTCCATATCTCGCCTGGTTGTTTACTTCATAATTTCAAAGAACTACTACCCTCCTTTGCCTTCGCCAAGAAGGACCCTTCTTCTTTTATTTTACTTTTGGGACGACAAAGTTAATATATCCGATCTTCCTAACCAAAAAATTCGAGATATTTTTCCTGCTTTTCCCTATCATGTTTTTTCCCTCTTCCCAAAGCCGGAATACTGTCTCTCCTACCCTTCAATCAACTCTCTGTCTTAAAGCGGGTGCAAAGATATAAATTGATTTTCCCTCTGCAAGCAAACAGGTAAAAAAAACTCCATTTTTTTAAAGAATTAACAATTCTCTATTATATATGTCTTATAACCTGTTTGTTACAACAGGTCAGTTTTTTTGAGAATCAAGATTAACAATAACCTTAAGCATTTGCTGGTTGTACATCCGATTCTCCAGAAAATGAAGAGAATAGGTGAATTCAATATTAACTCTGCGGCTGTCTAAAAGATTTACATAAAAATCAGAACGATTATAGATTTTTGCCCTGTATACAGGATCACCCCAGTAAAGCTTATTTCCATACTGTTCATAATAGTACATCAATCCGTCACCAGCATAAAAGGTATTAAACAGACCAAATCTTTTGTATTCAACCTTTGTTTCGATCAGTAATCCATTTAACATGATCCATCCTGTGTTATCCAGCCTGGCGCGTTCCAAGCCCAGTACCCAACCTGCATTAGCTTCAAGTTTTTTTAAACCTGTTCTTTCTGACAGATCTGTACCTAATGAGATAAGGTTCAACATATTATCGTGCAAGGCTTCTTCAACAAGAGGATCTTTTTTCTCGGCAAAATGGAACATATATCCGAAATCCTGCAGATAAAAAATATCCCGGGTAATCCTTCCGCTAATACCAATAAAGAATGCCTCATTTACTGTGCTGGTCTGCCTGCCTGTCCAGTCAAGCCAAATATTTATATAGCTCTGGTCTTGCCTGTATTCAAAGAAAGTTCCATTTATATTCGGACGATAATAAGAGATAGAATCCTGAAAGAATAGTCGAGGGTACTTTTCTATTGCATCAATCCGGGGAAAAGCTCCAATAATAAATTTCCTGCTTTCCCTGTAATATTCATAATAAGCTGTCGGATAAAATTTGTCAATTGCATCAATACTTCCATACTCATGCATCAGATTCACTCCTATAATCACTTTATGAACAGAATCCCATCCTAAGCCGGCTTCCGGTGCAACAATTACTCCTGCCATGGTCTGTGGAATCTTCAAAGCGGATCGTCCGAATTCACTGTTATCAAGAAAGTTAAAAACATCGAGCTTCCAGATTTTTTCCTGTGAGAATGAATCAGCGCAAATAAAAATGAAGAAAATAAAAATCCAAAATGATGTTTTCATAGAAAAACTTTCCAGCTCTTTGTTCCTTTTATTATATTACTAAAATAAATAATCTCAAATCATTATTTGCCTCCTTTCGAGATATAAAAGCTAAGATAAAGCCAAATAATCAATTTAATATAGTCCCTGTTAAATGAATTTCCTTATTTTCGCAATAATATGAATGAAATGTCAAATATAGTTATTATACCTACATATAAAGAGAAGGAAAATATTGAAGCAATTGTTAAATCAATTAGTTCTCAGAATATTGCATTCGATATACTTATAATAGACGATAATTCTCCTGACGGAACAGCCGCTGTTATAAAGGATCTCCAGAAATCCTATAATAATCTCTTCCTGATCGAAAGACCCGGTAAATTAGGATTAGGTACAGCTTATCTGGCCGGATTTAAATGGGCTCTAGAAAGGGGCTATAATTATATCTATGAGATGGATGCAGATTTTTCTCACGATCCTCACGATCTGATTAAACTATATCAGGCCTGTGCAGAGAATGGAGCGGATCTTGCAATTGGCTCAAGATATATAAGTGGGGTGAATGTTGTTAACTGGCCTCTCTCCCGTGTTATTATGTCGTATGTTGCTTCAATCTATGTAAGATTTATTACAGGTATGAAGATTATGGATACTACTGCAGGATTCAAGTGCTATAAGAAAGAAGTTCTTGAAAAAATCCGGCTAGATAAGATCAGATCTGTCGGGTACGGTTTCCAGATAGAGATGAAATTCAAGACGTGGATACTCGGATACAAAATCGTGGAGGTTCCAATAATATTCACCGATCGGAAACTTGGAGCTTCAAAAATGTCGGGCGGTATCTTTAATGAGGCACTTTGGGGGGTACTGAGGATGAAACTGAGAAGTTTGTTCACCAAGAATTAATGATACCTTTATATATATAGATCCTTTGGCTCCCCTTCCATCCTAAAGGGGGATTAATTCTCGATTTTCAAGAATAATTATCTTAAGATTAGCGAATTAGCCTCTATTTAGGGGGTTGTGTGGGGCAAAAAGTAATGGAAAGAGAGTAAAACAGGGTTAAAATCATCTTATGAGAAGCATCCTCATCAAAAACGCCAGAATAGTTAATGAGGGCAGGACATTCCAAAGCGATCTGCTAATCTCAGGTGATATAATATCATCAATCGGGTCGGAGGAGCAGTTCAATATTCCTGCGGGTACAAAAATTATCGATGCCACTGGATTGCTGCTTATCCCCGGGGTGATTGACGACCAGGTTCATTTCAGGGAACCAGGATTAACACACAAAGGCGATATCTATAGTGAATCGAGGGCAGCCGCTGCCGGAGGCATAACTTCATTTATGGATATGCCAAACACTAACCCTCAGACTGTGACAATTGAGATTCTTGAGGATAAGTTCAGAATTGGATCAGAAAAGTCGTTGATCAACTACTCATTTTACCTTGGGGCTACAAATACAAATCTGGATGAAGTGCTTAAAGTCGATCCCTCGTCAGTGTGCGGTATAAAACTATTTATGGGTTCTTCAACCGGGAATATGCTTGTTGATAATGAGAGTGCGTTAAGAAATCTTTTTGCCATGAGTTCCCTGACCATAGCAGCGCATTGTGAAGACGAATCAATAATCAGAAGGAATAGTGAGATTTTCAGGGAAAGATACGGTGAAGACCTCCCTGTAAGAATGCATCCCGGCATCAGAAGCCGTGAAGCCTGCTTCAAATCCTCATCGTACGCTGTTAATCTTGCAAAAGAATACAATACAAGACTCCATATACTTCATCTTTCTACTGCCGATGAACTTAAACTCTTCAGGAACAACTTACCGTTAAATCAAAAAAGGATTACCGGAGAAGTTTGCGTCCACCACCTCTGGTTTGATGAATCGTCATACGATGATCTGGGCACTTTCATAAAATGGAATCCGGCAATAAAAACCAGGTTTGACAGGGATGCTCTTATTAACGGGGTAAATAATGACCTTATTGATATTGTAGCTACCGATCATGCACCCCATACATTAGCTGAAAAAGAAAACAGTTACTTCAAAGCTCCTTCCGGAGGTCCCCTTGTCCAGCATTCACTTGTTGCGATGCTGGAGATGTGGCACAAGAAGATCTTCACCCTTGAAAAAGTTGTTCAGATGATGGCTCATAATCCTGCCGTTCTTTTTAACGTGAAGAACCGGGGATTCATAAGGGAAGGTTATTATGCTGATCTCTGCCTGGTAAATCCTTCCAGTCCATGGAGTGTTACAAAAGAAAACATTCTCTACAAATGCGGATGGTCACCTTTTGAAGGGATTACATTCAATTCGAAGGTGATCAAGACAATTGTAAATGGAACAATTGTTTATGATGAAGGGCTAATAAATGATGATTACCGGGGCCGGCGACTAATGTTCGGCAGATAACAGATCGCCCGGCGGCGTAACGGCCTCCTTTCTTACCACTAACCTTACCGTACTTCTTGTCTTTTGTTCCAGAAGAATTTCCCTGCCCCTTGTGATCAGAGCCAGAGCTTCCGGTGTGTAGTGCCTTATAGTAAGAAGTTCAACCAATTCGTTATATACTGTTGTAAATTCTGTCTTTAGATCATTGATCAGCACATTAATCTTCGCCCTTTCGTCATCAATACATACGTCGAGACTTACTGCGCTCGCTTCAACAAGGTTTACCTTTATGCCATATGTAATAAAGGTATGAAAGATCCTGCTCAGATTATCGCCCATTACAAAAGAAAAATCCTTTGGCAGAATCGATACAAGCATCTGGTCTTCTTTCTTTATGAACACCGGCAAAATCTTTCTCAGTGTGGCATCAGCTTTGATAATCGTCCCATCGTCTCCGGGATTAATAAATGACCGTACATTCAGAGGAATATTTTTATTGTGCAGCGGTTTAATTGTTTTCGGATGAATTACTTTTGCACCTGAGAAGCTCATTTCCACTGCCTCTTTATAAGATATCTCATCGAGCTTCAAAGCATCGGGCAACCATTTAGGATCTGCATTAAGGATACCCGGGACATCTTTCCAGACTACCACACAACTGGCATCCAGAATATTTCCGAGGATTGCTGCTGTGTAATCTGATCCTTCCCGGCCGAGAGTTGTAGTATAACCGGAAACTGTACCTCCGATGAAACCCTGTGTTACATAAATCCGTTCCTGCCTGAAATTGAAAATGTTCTGTAACTTTTTAGAGCTCTCATTCCATAATACATTTGCATCCCTGTACCTGTCATCGGTCAATAGGTGAGACCTGATATCATACCATTTCACATCCTTAAAGTTTCTTTTCAGATATTCAGAAACAATAATCGTTGACCAGATCTCCCCGTATGATACTATCTGATCATATTCAAAATCGTATTCAGCTTTTGGTGCAGACGATAGATAATCCCTCAGGAGAGAAAAAGAAATATCCAACTTTCCTTTCGCTTCTGATCCCTGTCCGAAAAGATCCGTAATTACAGATAAATGGCTATTATATATTTCATCCAGAAGGGCAACATGTTTATCCTCACCCCTGAGCCAGGCTTTAAGAACCTTCTCAAGTGCATTCGTGGTTTTTCCGAAAGCAGAAACGACAATTACCAGATTATCTGTCTCTTCTGAAACAATTTTTGTTATGTTTCTTATACCTGCGGCATCTATCACCGATGCTCCGCCAAACTTATAGACCTTCATAGCAGAATAATTTACGTTAAAGGTAAAGTTTCGATTTAAAAAAGTCGTATAATTTTCAAAATCTCATTTTTTTTGTCACAAAGGTGCAAAGTCATTAAGTTTCAGCTTATAAATATTGAGTATCATAGATTTCTTTGTGACCTTGACATCATGGCGGCTTGATGACATTTTTTATTAATCCTGCTATCTTTGCGGAAATATTTTAAATAAAATAATTTCACCGTCCCAAGCTTTTAATGAAAGAAAATCAAATAACGGGGCACTTCAGCCACCATCCGGTCCTGCCAGGACTAATTGAAGCGATTGATACAGACAAGTTCTCAAAGATCAGGATTGAAGGACTTACCGGATCATCCAGAGCAATAGTTCTTTCATTGATCTTCCATAAGACACAGACTACCCATGTAATAATAATTCCGGAGAAAGAAGATGCAGCGTATTTCTATAATGATCTTATTTCTATCCTGGGTGAAGAATCTGTTTTCTTTTTTCCATCAACTTATAAGAGATCTGTGCAGTACGAACAGACCGAACCCGCAAATATTGTCCTGCGCACAGAAGTTCTGAATCATCTGGCATCAGGTAAAAGAAAGGGTATTATTGTCACCTACCCCGAGTCGGTTATGGAAAAAGTTGTCAGCAGAAGAAATCTGAAAAAGAATACCTTTAATATAAGCAAAGGAGATAAAATCTCACTTGAGTTTCTCGAAGAAATGCTTCATGAATACAATTTCATAAGAACCGACTTTGTTTATGAACCCGGGCAATATTCAATAAGAGGAAGTATTGCTGATGTATTCTCCTACTCTGCAGATTTACCATACCGGATAGATTTTTTTGGTGAAGAAGTCGAAACAATCCGATCATTTAATACTGATGATCAGCTGTCTGTGAGCATCCACAAACAGATTTCAATAATACCGAACATTCAGGATATTTCAATTGAAGAGATCAACGATTCGTTCACTGATTTTTTACCGCCATCATCTCTGATATGGATTGAGGAAGCAGATTATATCAGGGAAAAAATCAACAATATCTACTTTCAGACAACTCAGAGGGAAGAATCTGGGCAGATATCCGATAAGAAAGAAATTGTAATGACCGGTAATTATTTTCTGGATAAATGCAAAGATTTCAGAATGTTTGAGTTTGGAAAACATAGTCTGTATAATCCTGATACAATATTTGAATTTCACACAGAACCACAACCTGTTTTCAATAAGAATTTTGAGCTTCTTTCGGAAAAGCTCATTGCAAATAAAGCGGAGGGTTATTTAACTTATGTTATATCAGAAAGCGAATCACAGATAGAGAGGTTAAGGGATATTTTTGCTGAAATCAATCCCGATTCACACTTTATCTCACTTCTTCTTAACCTTCATGGGGGTTTTACAGATCATGATCTGAAGATTTCGGTATTTACCGATCACCAGATATTTGACAGGTATCACAAATTCAGGATAAGAGGGTATTTTACCAGAAAAGAGAGCATTTCTGTAAAAGAGTTAACAGGACTTAATCCGGGAGATTATGTAGTTCATATTGATCATGGGATAGGTAAATTCGGCGGATTGGAAAAAATTGAAGTCAATGGCAAGATTCAGGAAGCCATAAAATTGGTTTACAGGGATAATGATATTCTATATGTGGGAATTCATTCACTTTACAGAATATCCAAATATAAAGGGAAGGATAGTTCAGAACCAAAAATTTACAAGCTGGGATCCGGAGCGTGGCAAAAGCTCAAGCAAACAACAAAGACAAGAGTTAAGGATATTGCAAAGGACCTTATCCTTCTTTATGCCAGGAGAATGGCGTCTCCTGGATACTCATTCTCGCCCGATTCCTATCTTCAACGTGAGCTCGAAGCCTCATTCATTTATGAAGATACTCCTGATCAGCTGACTGCCTCGAATGCAGTTAAAGCAGATATGGAGACTCCTCATCCTATGGACAGGCTTATCTGTGGTGATGTAGGATTCGGTAAAACTGAAATAGCCATCAGAGCCGCATTCAAATCAGTTGCCGACAGCAAACAAACCGCTGTACTTGTGCCAACTACTATTCTTGCTCTTCAGCATTACAAAACCTTTACATCCCGGCTGAAAGGATTTCCGTGTAATATTGAATATATTAGCCGTCATAAGAAAGCTGCAGATCAGAAGAAGATCCTTTCAGATTTATCTCAGGGGAAGATCGATATTATAATAGGGACTCATAAGCTTGTCGGGCAGGATGTAAAGTTTAAAGACCTGGGTCTGCTTGTAATTGACGAAGAACAGAGATTTGGTGTATCGGTGAAGGAGAAGCTTAAAAAGCTTAAAGCAAACGTTGATACCCTCACACTTACAGCAACTCCGATCCCGCGTACACTTCAATTCTCACTAATGGGTGCACGCGACCTTTCAATTATTAACACTCCCCCACCTAACAGGATGCCGATCGTCACCGAATTACATGGTTTTAATGAAGAAATAATAAAAGAAGGCATTGAATATGAAGTTTCCAGAAACGGACAGGTTTTTTTTATTCATAACAGGGTAGAGAATATCAAACTGATACAGGCGCAGATCAACCGTATCTGTCCGAATGTTAAAACCGCTATTGTGCATGGTCAGATGGATGGTACTCATGTCGAAAATGCGATGTTCGATTTCATCCAGGGTGATTATGATGTACTTCTTGCAACAACAATTATTGAATCAGGACTCGATATTCCCAATGCCAATACTATCTTTATCAATGATGCCCACCACTTTGGACTGTCGGAACTGCATCAGTTAAGGGGCAGAGTCGGACGTTCTAATAAAAAGGCATTCTGCTATCTTCTTGCGCCGCCGCTGTCAACTCTCACTCATGAAGCCAGACGAAGACTTAAAGCTATTGAAGAATTCTCAGAACTGGGCAGCGGATTTAATATCGCGATGCAGGATCTTGATATCAGAGGATCAGGAAACCTGCTCGGTGGAGAACAGAGTGGATTCATTGCTGATGTAGGATTTGAAACATACCAGCGTATTCTTAATGAGGCATTGAATGAATTAAGAGATACTGAATTCAGAGATCCCGCAAAGTCAGATGAAGAGGCGGAAGTCCAGAAAAAGTCTGGAAAAGAAAAGCAATATATATCTGATTTTCAGATTGATACAGATTTAGAGATAATGTTTCCCGATGAGTATATCTCAAACATATCTGAAAGAATAAGATTATACAAAGAACTGAATGAAATTAATTCTGAAGAGTCCCTGTGCATGTTTGAAAAGCGACTTGTTGACAGGTTTGGCATCATTCCGCCGCCAGCTCAGGCCTTGCTCGATATTGTAAGAATAAAGTGGATAGCCATAAAAATCGGAATTGAGAAGATATTGTTGAAAAACAACCTGTTGATTGCCAACTTTGTTTCGGATCCAAACTCAAAGTTTTATCAGTCTTCGCTTTTTGTTTCTATAATGAATTTTGTGAACAGAAAGCCAAAGCAGATGAACATGAAACAAAAAGCCGCGAAGCTAAGTCTTACGATCAATGAAATAAAATCAGTAAAAAGTGCGATCAGAATCTTGAGTGAGATTCTTGAGTCGCATAAGGCTGGTATGTCTGCCAACTGAGTTTTATCCTAAATCCTGCAGGAGGACTTAAAATCACCCTGCCGGGGGCTGTAGAAAAATCTATAAATTGTGCTGTTTTTGCTTTGTGTCACTTTGTGTGATCCTTTGTGATACTTTGTGGTTCAATGAATTATATTTTACCACAAAGGTACTCAATCCCGAGTACTCGGGATCACGAAGGTTCACAAAGGACAATTTCAACAGCCCATAAAAGAATTAAACATAAATGACGATTTCTCTCATCACATTTCATGGCACGGATTGCAACCGAGCTGAGTATTTGCCATAGATGTATAATCAGAAATTGTTTCCGCGAGCTCGGCGAAGTCAAATCCGCGCCAGCCTGGTTTAATGATGACTTTTAGAAAAATTACTTTAAATCGAGAATTACCCCCCCTTCAGGGGGGCAGGGGGGCAAAATTATTTTTAACTTTGCGTCATGAATCTAATAGTCGACATAGGAAATACCAGTACAAAACTGGCTGTCTTTGAGGGCAAGATAAAGTTATCCATGTCACGGATAAATGATCTGAGCTGTGAAGAACTCGAAAAAGAACTTACTGGATTTAAGATAGACCGGGCAATTGTCTCCTCAGTCAGAATATTACCTCCGCTCATATATGAGCTATTTTTTTCGAATATTCCTTTTGTACATATACTTTCACATACCTCACTTTTACCTTTCAAAATTGAATATAAAACACCGCAGACACTCGGATCTGACAGGATAGCTGCTGCAGCAGGAGCTTCATGTTTGTTTCCTGGCTCCAGTGTCCTGATCGTTGATGCCGGATCTGCCCTGACATTTGATTTTCTTTCAGGAAATAGTTTCAAAGGCGGCAACATTTCACCCGGATTGAATATGAGATTCAAAGCTTTAAATAAATTCACAGACAGATTACCACTGGTATCACCTAAAAACAGATACACATCCCCGGGCAAAAATACGAACGATGCAATTGCAGCCGGTGTGATTACAGGGGTCATATATGAAATAAATGAGTATATTCGCACGTTTGTGAATGAACATAATGATTTCAAAATAATACTTACAGGCGGTGACGGTGAATTTCTTAAAGACAAAATCGATTATCATTTCACATATATGCCTGATATTGTGATTGATGGTTTAAATATTATCCTTGAGTACAATGCAAAATAAGGTTTTTATTATTTTTTTAATATTTCTGTTCA
>Ga0208980_10003149_pt1 | contig 10013 bp, 10 predicted proteins | sample WetSurMetagenome_3_FD_187993 | JGI IMG/M metagenome (GOLD analysis project Ga0208980, IMG submission 187993) | Wetland microbial communities from Twitchell Island in the Sacramento Delta, sample from surface sediment Aug2011 Site A1 Bulk (version 2) | ecosystem: Environmental > Aquatic > Marine...
CTAAACAGGATTATATAAAGGCTTTGGAATGGTATTCAAAGTCAGCAGAGCAGGGAAATGCATTTGCCCAGGAAAAACTTGGTTCCCTTTATTACAATGGAAATGGTGTTGAATTAAATTACCAGAAGGCGATTTATTGGTACTCCAAGTCGGCAGAACAGGGCTATTCATTGGCTCAGAATTCTTTAGGTGTCATGTATATTAATGGATTTGGAGTTAAAAAGGACCTTGATAAGGGATACAAATGGATATTAAAAGCTGCGGAGCAGGGACTTGAAGTCGCCCAGGAAAATGCCTACGACATATGTTATGATGCAGCCAGAAATGAAAATATTGGGGCAATGCACAATTTGGCCTACATGTGCTTGAACGGCTGGTCAGGAAAACAAGATCCTTACAAGTGCATTACCTTGTTGGAAATGGCTGCAGACAAAGGTTTTGCGCCCTCTGTCTCAGCCCTTGTAAAAATCTACAAGCAAGGTTCATATGGTATAACAGCAGATCAGAGAAAGGCATTATATTGGGGAGAAAAAGCTAAAAAGATGGTTGATAAATAATAATCATTTTTTCTTTATTATGAAAGGGTAGATATATGACTGATAAATCCATTTTGCCGGTAATCAGGAAAATGACTTTAAAAGACCTTAACAGAATCATCGAGATAGACACCAAGGTGCTTGGTACAGCAAGGCCGGAATACTGGGAGATGAAGCTGATTATTGCAGAAAGACATTCACCGGTATCTTCTCTTGTGGCAGAGATGGAAGGCAAGGTAGTGGGGTTTATTATTGGAGATGCCAGCGGATGGGAGTATGGTGTTCCTGAGTCGACCGGTTTAATAGACACCGTCGGAGTGGATCCGGACTATCAGAGGAGAGGCATAGCCAGCCGGCTTTTCAGGGAGATGATAGCTAATTTGAAAAAGGTCGGCGTTAACAAGGTTACCACCTTTGTGGCCTGGAGTGATTGGGAGCTTTTAAAGTTTTTTAATACCGTTGGATTTAAGATGGGGAAGATGGTTAATCTGGAATTTGATATCTGAAAAATTCACCGACTTGCGCGCTAGAGAGGGACGTTGAATTCCGGCAAGGCTATTTAGCCTTGTATTCCAATCATTAGTGGCCAGGTTGACAAATTATGGATCCCATTCATTCCACATGCACCATATCAAGCAAGATGTCTATATCCATTCGATCTTTAAAGGTCGATTCAACTACGGTTATCTCTTCACCCATTTAGTGAATCAATCCTTAAATAAATTCAAATTGAATCTACGATAGTTTCAGATATCAGATAGTTCTTGATATAGAAGGAATATTTCTTGTGTATCATCTTCAAGGTCTCATGTGCCATCATCCTTTGAACCCAGCCTAGGCAACTCCATTGCTTCCAGCGTCAGAGTTGCGCTTATTAAAATTGTGAACAGTTTTAATCCCTCATACACAACACTTGACAATAACTTCAATAAATACTTAAGATGAAATTCGTTGAATATAAAGGATTAAAAGGGCATGGGCTTATTCAGTATAAAAATGAAAAGGATTTTGTTAAGGATGTACCTTTTTATCATTCTTTCCTTTACGCTATGAAACACTTTACTATATTTAAAAGGCTCGGCTTAGGTTACCTTGTAATCGTACTGGCTGTTATTGCACTCGGTATGTATTCTACGATAAAGCTTGGGCAGTTGAATCATATCACCCGCTCCATTAATTCAATTGACAATGAAACCATAAGGTTGGCAAACAGTTTGATAGATACCGTCCTGTCCCAGAGGAAATTTGAAAAAAAGTATATTGTGTCTAAAGATGAAGACTTTCATCGCCAATATCTCGAGACCGAAAAACCTATCAATAAGGATCTGGCGCAGATTAATGCGCTTTTAGACAGCGCGGATAAAAGATGGCTGATCAGTAAAGTAAAGGAGTCCCATGAGCAGTACTTCTCCATGGTACAGGAGGAGGTGCGTTTAATAAAAGATAGCCGGGACTATCCCCAGGAAAGTTTTGAAAAGGAAAAAGAGGCCCTTGTCGATCAGATAATCCAAAAGCTTGAAGAGGTATCAGAAAAAGCAAAAACGGCTACGGAGCGCAAGATAGAGATGTCAGGAAAGATCGGTTCACAGGCATCTAGGATCGCTGTTATCATTACCGCAGCCTCTGTTATAATGGCTATATTGATCGCATTTTTCACCGCCAGGGCCATCAATCGCCCTATTTCCCTTCTGATAAAGGAGACAAGAGAGATAGCCGGGGGAAGATTTGAAAAACACCTCACTATACCGTCTCCTCCCGAAATAAATGAGCTGGCAGCTGCCTTCAATCATATGTGTGACCGCCTGAAAGAAATCGACGAGATGAAGGCGGATTTTATATCCCACATATCACACGAATTCCGAACCCCTTTAGCTGTAATCAGGGAAGCTGTCAGCTTGAATCTTGATTGCCTTTCCACTGGTTCTGCGGAAAAACAGCGCAGGCTTCTCAGAATCATAGAGGAGGAGTGTGAGAGACTTATAAATTCAGTCAATAAGATCCTTAACCTCTCACGGATGGACGCCGGAATGATGGATTACCACATGGAGAAATGCAGCCTTTCCCATCTGATAAATATAAATGTCTCAAAAATAAGACCGATTGCGGAAAGGAAGGGGATCTCCCTTGTGGTAAATCTTGACCAAAGTCTGCCCCACATCAATATTGACTCTGAAAAGATCGATCAGGTTATTGATATCCTCCTGGATAATGCACTTAAATTTACACCGGGAGGAGGAAAACTGTCACTCGGGGCATCTATTAACTATGGAAAAAAATCGAAAGGTTCTTCTGATAAAGAAAAGGGGGTTATAGAGGTCTCTGTATCGGATACGGGATGCGGGATCCCGAAAGAAAATATTCAGGACATATTTAACAAATTTAAAAAGTTGCATGGGAAAGGCACAGGCCTTGGCCTTTATATAGCAAGGCAAATCATCAGTGCCCACGGAGGCGACATATGGGTCATAAGCGGGAAAGGAAAGGGAAGCGCCTTTTATTTCACTCTGCCTGTCTTCTGATAATACTTTTATTAAGCACAGGATGCGGGACTGTGCTGATCCCTCAAAAGAGGCAGGGAAACAAACACCTTTATCTGGCAGAGGAGCTTATTAGCAAAGGTGACTATGATGGCGCACTGAAAGAGTATGAGGCGGCATACCTTTTTACCGGCGATTCGCCCGGAGATAGCGCCCTGTTTCATATGGGGCTCACCTGGGCGCATCCTGACAATCCCAAAAGAGATTATCAGAAAGCCCTTGAATATTTTGAACGGCTCGTCCGTGACTTCCCCCAAAGCGCCTTGACGGAGGACGCTAGTGTGTTGGCAGGCACCATCAATGAACTCATACTGGGTGAAAGCAGAAATAGAGCCTTTGAAGAGACTCTGGATGCCCTGAAAAATGATCTTGCTAGCTTGAAGGAAACAGATATAAGGGTTGAGGAAAAAAACAAAGGCCTTGAAGAGACGGTAAAGGCCTTGAAAAAGCAGCTTATTACCTTGAGGGAAGATGGCCTGGAAACTGAAGAAAAAAATAAAGTCCTTGAAGGGACGGTAAGGGACTTGAAGAATCAACTTAATGCTTTCAAGGAAATAGATCTGGGGATTGAGGAAAAAAAGAGGTAATGGGGAATGGTTGCTGAGAACATACTGATAGTAGACGATGATAAAAATATTCTTGTAGTCCTGGGCCTCAGGCTTGAGGCGGAAGGTTATAAAGTCCTTTCCGCAGGCAATACAGACGATGCCTTAAGAATGGCAAAAGATGAGATGTTTGACCTTGCCCTTATCGATCTCAAATTGTCCGAAGATGAAAACGGCATCGACCTGATGGAAAAGATGCATCTGGCAGCCCCTGAGATACCGGTTATTATCCTTACCGCTTATGGAACAATCGATACAGCAGTAGAGGCAATGAAGCGAGGAGCCTACAGTTATCTAACAAAACCTTTCGATCGCCGGGAACTTATTCTTCAGATAAAAAATGGCCTGGAAAAGAGCAGTCTTTCCAGGGAGGTCAGAAGGCTCAAAGCCCTGGTAGGTGAAAGATATGGGTTCGAAAACATCATCGGCAAAAGCAAAAAGATGCAGGAGGTCATGGAACGGGTTGCAAAAGCCGCAGAGTCAGATTCCAATGTGTGTATCCAGGGTGAGAGCGGCACAGGCAAAGAACTTATAGCCAAATCACTGCATCTGTTAAGTTCCAGAAAAGATAAGCCCTTTGTGGCAGTAAATTGTGCTGCCATTCCTGAAGGATTGCTTGAGGGTGAGTTGTTCGGCTTCGAAAAAGGTGCATTCACAGGCGCCATTAGGAGTAAAAAAGGCTTTTTCAGTCGAGCCCATAGCGGCACTATCTTTCTTGACGAGGTTTCGGAGATGCCGGAATCGATGCAGGTAAAACTGCTTCGTGTGCTTCAGGAAAGACAGTTCTACCCGCTGGGTGGGGAAAGACCCACAGATGTCGATGTAAGGATATTGACAGCCACCAATAAAAACCTGGAAGAGGAGGTGAAAAACGGGAAGTTCCGGGAAGACCTATTTTATCGTATTTATGTGATACCTATCTCACTCCCCCCATTAAGGGAAAGGAAGGAGGATATCCCACTTCTGGTAGATCATTTTATCAAAAAATATGACAATAAAATGAAAAAAGGGGTAAAGGGAATCTCCATGCCCACCCTCCAGAAACTTCTTTCCTATTCCTGGCCCGGCAATGTAAGAGAATTAGAAAACACCATCGAATATGCTCTGGCCATGACTGCCCAGGATATAATCGGCGAAGACCTGGTTTTCCAGACCAAGGGCATAGAAGAAGACACCCTGAAACCTTTAAAAGACGCCAAAAATGAGTTTGAGAAAAGCTATCTTTCCAATATCCTAGCGCTGACAAGCGGCAATGTGAGTAAGGCGGCGGAACTGGCCGGAAAATATCGGGGTGATTTCTATGACCTCATCAAAAAGCATGGCTTAAATCCATTGGATTTCAAGAGGCTAAAATAAAGTGTAGGAAATTTCCTGCACATAAATACATTGTTTATCCAAACAGTTAGGCTTAAATCCCTCTCTTTACACCTCCATTTGTAGGAAAAATCCCCCAAAATGGACTTACCCGATAGTTCCTTCTTGTGTCTTTTTACTTAAATATCAATGAGTTATTTTGTTCGGCCACTTACGGCATACTAATTGCTATATAGTAAGATGTCTATGCTACAAAAGACTGGAGAATAGGGCTATATACTTAGCAATATTGGATAAAATATATTAAACTCATTTCAAACAATCTATTATGGTTCAGGAGGAGGATGTATGAAAATATCAAAAAGGTTTATCAGTGTATGTGGGCAAATCGGATTATTGACGGTGATCGGCATCTTTATTTTATCTGGCTGTGCAACCAAGAAATATGTTGGAGAACAGTTGACTCCCGTAACAGAGCGGGTAGCACAGGCTGAAACCAAGATTGCGCAATCTGAAGTTCAGTTTAACAAATTGGGTGAGAGAGTCACCGCAGACGAGGCGAAGATAACCAAGGTTGAGGGTGATTTAGGCAAGGTCGATGCGAAAGCTGAGAAGGCCCTGGCGGCATTTAACAACCTGAACCTTAAATTTGAACGCAAGCTGGTCATAGACATGAAAGAGGGCGCCAACTTTGATTTCAACTCAGCAACCTTGCCGGACGCAGCAAAGCAGTCAATCGATGCATTTATCGGTAATCTTAAGGTTGATAACGCCGTTTTTTTGGTAACAGGCCACACTGATGATCGCGGTTCAGAAGATACTAACTATGAATTAGGCAAAAGCAGGGCTGATGCCGTCAGCAGATACCTGGTCACACAAAAGAAGATTGACCCATTGCGCCTTGTAGCTGTGTCCTATGGGGAAACCTCTCCCATAACCGGGAATGATTCCCGCGAAGGCCGTGCAAAAAACAGGCGCGTTGAAATACTTGTCTACAGTGAAAGTATCACCAAATAGGGACACAACACCTTAGAAAAAAGCACAAAGGCTCAAGACAGCAAACAAATGACCCAGTTTTAAAGCAGTTAATAAATCCTGGCCCTCTCTGGGCCAGGTCAAAAATCGAACAGCTCCGCTGCACGGTTGTTCGAAATATGGATTTTTTACTGTGTCCGATTTTTCTAATAAGACGCCTATTTCAGGAGATTTCAATTCTATGACTTCTTCAAAGATATACTGGAAACTGAGGGATAGTGGGGGTAGACGATTAGGTATTGATAGAAGATATTTTTCCTATTCATATCATATACCTGAAAGACGCCGTGGTGAAGATAGAAGATCCTATGCCGATAGTCAATCAGGATTGGACATAAAGCTGATTGAATTACAACTGATCGGCGTCCCGGATGAAAAGGAAGAAGATATCGATCACAGATCAATATGGAATTGAAAAAAGATTATATTTTTAAGAGTAATTATATAACTATCATATAATTGGATATTTTTTCACTATTTATTTCCAATCTCGTTGCTTGCTTGTAGAAATTCACCTCTTCTTATACGTACTATGTTCAATTTCAAGTAGTTTTTCCTATAGTGATTCAACAAAATGTGCCAATTTGTAAACGTTTTGACCTTATAAAACCAATAAAAGAAGAACAAATTGAATATCAGCGGTTCTTTCTTAACAAGTAAAATATAAGTGGAAGGTGCATGTAAAATGATTAAGAAGATATTTATTTTAATATCAGGATTTTTTTCTTGTTAATACCTGTTTCTTGCGCCCATGCACCTTCAGCCGATCTAGCATGGGACCCCCCAATGGATGGAGGTTCAGTTGTAGGGTATATAGTTTACTGGAGTATAACCAGCGGGAGCTATGATGATGTTGACAGCATGGAAGTTGTTGGAGAAACAAGTGCCACTGTAACAGAATTGGATGAGTTTATGGATCAATATTTTATTGTGAGGGCTTATAACGATGCCGGTATTGGTCCTGCTTCAAATGAGGTTGTTATGGAGGCTAATTCTGATTCTTTTTACGATGATGCAACCTCCAATGGTACTTCCAATGAAACTTCGAGTAATAGTACAATTGGCGGCGGTGGAGGGGGATGCTTTATTGCGACTGCTGCCTATGGATCTATATTCGAACCACAAGTTGTTATATTGAGGGAGTTCAGAGACTGTTTTCTGCTCAATAACTCTATCGGAAAGGCATTTGTGAAACTGTACTATTCCTATTCACCACCCATAGCAAAGATTATATCTGATCATGAATATATTCGTTTTGCAGTGCGCTGGGGTCTACTGCCAATTATTGGTTTCAGTTGGGCATTTCTAAATCTAGGCCTAGTTAGCACTTTGATTTTAATTTTCATTTTTTCTTCCGGTTTAGCCGTAATTGGAGGGTTCAGAATGAAAATTAATAGACAAGGATAAAATATCACTAAACAAACAATTAAATCTTCTTTTTGATATGGGTTTCTTTTTAGATGATTTTATCTTGCCTTCTTTTTTAAGCTTGTCTATTGCATTTGAAACCTCTTCGCTTTCAGCGCCAATAGTCTGGGCTGTGTCTCCGGGCCTTAAGGATTTATTTGCCTTCTTCATGGTGTCAAGTATTTTCCTCCGTAAAATAGACCTCCTTGTTAAACGAACAGCTGTGATGAACACACATCGCAGATGACAGCCTGAATAATTTTCCCGCTATCATAAAATTGTTAGGCCTTTCTGCAAAGGACCGATGGCAGAAGTTACAATCCTATGTAAAAGACTGTCCTGTGGGATATCTTCCTTCAGATTCCTCGCTGCATTAATTATATAAAGAGATACACTTGCGATATTCGATAGAAAGGTGTAAACATGCTAACCAGAAAAGATGCTTATAGGTTACTAACTTACAAAAAGGAAATCTTTATGACAAAAAAAGAGATCTTTCGTATAGGTGCAATAGGGGCAGGCAGCTGGGGGACAACCCTTGCAAATCTTCTGGCCGAAAAAGGTTATCTTGTGGATATGTGGGTAAGGGAGGAAGAGGTCTATCATCAGATAAAGGATGAACGAGAAAACAAGGTTTTCTTGCCCGGTCATAAATTGAGTCCAAGGCTTAATCCGGTGCAGACCTTTAAGGATGCCCTGCGTCACAAGGATGTTGTCTTGATGGCTGCGCCGTCCCATGTCTTCAGGGAGGTCCTGACCAACATGAAACCCTTTCTGCATCCTGACATGAAAATCATTTCCGCAACCAAGGGCATAGAAAACGATACCCTGAAGATAATGTCCCAGGTTGTTGAGGAACTTTTACCCAGGGAATATATAGGACATTTTTCATGTCTTGCAGGGCCGAGCTTCGCAACGGAGGTTATTGAAAAACAGCCCACGGCAGTAACAATTGCGTGCATGGACATGAATCATGCGAAACTCATGCAGACATTATTTTCAACGGAATTTTTCAGGGTCTATACATGTGATGACCTAATTGGCGTACAACTTTGCGGCGCCTTGAAGAATGTTACCGCCATCGCCGCTGGTGTCTCCGATGGACTGGGCTATGGTCTTAACGCCAGGGCCGCCCTGATAACAAGAGGCCTGGCTGAGATAACAAGGCTCGGCATCGTAATGGGGGCAGACACAATGACATTCGCCGGGCTCTCAGGGATAGGTGACCTTGTCCTTACATGCACAGGCGACCTTAGCAGGAACAGGACCGTCGGCCTTAAAATAGGCCAGGGCATGAAAATTGAGGAGATTACCGGAGGGATGCAAATGGTGGCGGAAGGTGTAAAGACATCCGTAGCAGCCTATGAACTCGCAAAAAAGGTCGGCGTCGATATGCCGATCATCAACCAGGTATATGAGATCCTGTACAGGGGAAAAGACCCGAGGACAGCAGTCAAGGAACTCATGACGAGGGAATTGAAAAAAGAGTCCTATAAATAGGCACTATAGATGAAGGAATCCCTTGATAAAGATATAATAATTAAAGAGCTTGGAAGATCCGTCTTTTCGAGTAACTTCATTTTTCATCAAAAGATCAATTCCACAAATACGCTCGCAAAAGAACTGGCCTTAAAAGGTGAGCCCCATGGGACCATTATCCTGGCTGAAGAACAGACCGCCGGAAGAGGAAGACTGAACAGGAAGTGGCTTTCGCAGGGACATGAAAATCTTCTCTTCACCATACTCTTAAGACCTCCATTAAGTGCGGATAATATCTTCCCTCTAACCATAATACTGGCCATCTCCGCAATAGATGCCATAAATGATATGACAGGGCTGAATGTCCTGATCAAATGGCCTAATGATCTCTATTTCAAGAAAAAAAAGCTTGGAGGGATTCTGACAGAATTCTCCCTTAAGGCCGGGGTAGCTGAATATGTGATCCTCGGCCTTGGCATAAATGTCAACTGGATGCCCGGAGAAGGGGATGGGCTCTCGTATCCGGCCACAAGCCTCCTTGCGGAATCGGGCATAAGGGTCTCCAGGAACAGGCTGATTACGGGCATCCTTAAACGATTCGAAGTCTCCTATGAAAACGTGTTATCAGGGAAAACAGATGGCCTTCACTTAAGTTGGAACAAACTTTCCCTGGTAATAGGAAAGGATGTGGAGATCATTTCACCTGATGAGGTCATAAAAGGAAGGGCAATAGCGATTGATCATAAAGGGGCTCTGCTCCTGAAAAACGCACTGGGTGAAGAGATAAAGATATTAAGCGGTGATGTGTCATTAAGATTTTAATGGGTCCGGGTTTCAAGGTTATGAAATCAGCATCATCTCAATCGTCATCATAGCGGTTGACCAGAGGATGTCGGTTGCCGCATGTGATGTGCAGCTGGAGTCAAACAGGAGGGATAGCTTTGAAGGGAATTCATCATCGCCTGCCCAGAGAATAATAACGACAGGCACCCTTGTAAAAGGTGGGAGCATCAGGGAAACATCACCGTATTCAACCTGTGAGCCGCCTAGGGACTTACCTGTCTCAATAAAACCATCAAAATAATGTTCAAACCGGCTTG
>Ga0208980_10003150_pt1 | contig 10011 bp, 8 predicted proteins | sample WetSurMetagenome_3_FD_187993 | JGI IMG/M metagenome (GOLD analysis project Ga0208980, IMG submission 187993) | Wetland microbial communities from Twitchell Island in the Sacramento Delta, sample from surface sediment Aug2011 Site A1 Bulk (version 2) | ecosystem: Environmental > Aquatic > Marine...
AAGAAGTTTTTTCAGCTTTATCCCGTACTTCTGCGATATCATATACATTGTCTCACCCTCAGCAGCAGTGTGATATTCAATTCCTGTTTCAGCTTTGTCCCTTTTAGGTTCAAGGTAAAGCATCTGACCGGCAACAGGAGTAAAATCATCATTCAGCTCATTATATCGCGGCAGTTCCCAATTCAGAAGCTGGAATTCGTTTTCAAGCTTCTTCCGGGTTTCTCCGTCCTTTACAATAATATACTGGATCCTGTTATTCTCCATAATTCTCGGGGCCCTCGCCATTACATCTCCAAAGGTAATTGTACCTTCCTGGGTCCTGGGGGCCTGGTTGCTTGTTGTACCCGTAGTTTTTGCCGGAGCAGCCGCGGGTGTTTCTTTAACGGAAGTCTGGGGCTGTGGTTTAATATATGCTGTTTTATAGCTTTTGTCCAGTTCGTATAATTTGTTTTCCTCGATTTTCCTGATAAGCAGGTTAGCATAATCCGGATTGGTTGCATATCCGGAACTTTTTAAGCCACGTGCCCAGGCCTTGTAGTCCATGGGATCGAGGTCGAAAAGAGACCGGTACCGTGAACCTGATTTAAGAAAATCCGAATGGTCATAAAAGGAATCTTCCGGCCTTCTGTACTTTCTGAAGCACTCATTGCGCTTGTCATCATGCTGTGTTATTGTCTGACCCGTCCAGTCATTATGACATTTTATTCCGAAGTGATTGTTCCCTGATCTGGCAAGTGAACTTCGGCCATAGTCTGATTCGAGCATACCCTGGGCAAGAGTGATGCTTGCGGGAACACCGGTCCTTCTCATCTCACTTACTGCAAGATATCCGTACAAATTAATATAGTCACTTGCTGTACCAGAGACTGAAACAGGAACAGTCGCAGCCGGTTTTGAAACCCTGCAAGAAACCAGGACTGCCAAAACCAGTATGTAGATAAACAAATTTGCTTTCGCTGTCATTGCCTTCACATTCATCGCAAAAGTATTAAAAAGTATTTAAAGTGCCTAAAGTACTCAGAGTGCCTAAAGTACTTAAAGTGCCTAAAGTACTTAAAGTGCCTGAAGTACTTAAAGTGCCTGAAGTACTTTGAGTGCCTGAAGTACTTAGGGTTAGTTTTTAACTTTAAGTACTCTAAACTCCAGCTCACTCCAAACTCATTTCTTTTGCTAAATTTGTAATCCATCATGTATTAGAGCTTATGCCAACTATTAAAAACATATCATTTTCATACCAGGAATATGAAAGTCTTTCAGAGATGGCCCCGGAAGATCAGCAACTTATAATCGAGGCCGGAAAAGCAGCAAATCATGCTTATGCTCCATATTCCCGATTCAGGGTAGGAGCAGCTGTCAGGCTTGAATCCGGTATGATTGTACGAGGTTCAAATGTTGAAAATGCAGCTTTTCCGTCAGGAATCTGTGCCGAGAGAACAGCCATTTCCGGATGTGTATCAAATTATCCTGACGATAAGCCTGTTGCAATTGCAGTTACTGCCATTAACGAGGAAGGATTAACTCCAGAGTGCATTTCACCATGTGGAAATTGCAGGCAGGTTATCGCTGAAGAAGAGATGAGGACAGGCAAACGTATCAGAATTATTCTTTCAGGGAGAGAAAAGATCCAGGTAATTGAAAGCATCAGCCTAATGCTGCCACTTCAGTTTTGCAGGAATAACCTCAGGGTAAATCTTCCCTTATGATAAGTTGAAATCCGGCTCCATGTATGTTCTTGATATTCAATCTTGGATCTTCCGACAGGAATTTTCTTAGTTTTGTGACATAAACATCCATGCTTCTGGCGGTAAAATAGTCGTCTGCTCCCCATATTTTTTTCAATGCCATCTCACGGCTGATCAGTTCATTCGGGTTTACAGCCAGGAGTTCGAGCAGCTGAGCTTCTTTGGGTGACAGTTTCTTCTCATCCTCGCCGCTTGAAAGTGTTCTGAGTCTTGCATTAAAGACAAATTTTCCAATTTCAAAAATGTCTTTCGTTCCTGTCTGAAAATCACGCCTGGCTAGTATAGCCCGTATTTTTGCAAGAAGGATCTCGGTATCAAAAGGCTTGGTAACATAATCATCACCACCTGATCCGTAACCCTTAAGAACATCTTCCTTGAGTTTCTTTGCAGTAAGAAAAACTATCGGTACAACGTTGTTTATCTTCCTGATCTCTCCTGCAATTGTAAATCCGTCCACATGAGGGAGCATAACATCGAGGATGCAAATATCAAAATTGCCCTTTCTGAAATGTTCAACTGCATATTTCCCGTCATCGATCCAGTCGACAATAAAGTCGTTTAGTTCAAGATAAGATTTGAGAACTGATCCGAAACTCAGATCATCCTCAACAAGAAAAATTTTTGCTGATTTCATATTTTGTTAAGTTTCCCTAATTAAAAGGCAGGAAAATGTCAAACCTGCTTCCTTTTCCTGGTTCACTCGTTACAGTTACATTCCCTTTGTGTGCATCAATAATTGCTCTGACATAGTTCAGACCAAGTCCAAATCCTTTAACATCATGAACGTTCCCTGTACTTTGCCTGTAAAACCGTTCAAATATCTTGCTTTGAACATTCTTGCTCATCCCAATACCTTTGTCCTCGACAGATAAAATTATTCCTTTATCATTGTTTTTTGTCTCGACTGTTATGTCAGGGTTCTCAGGTGAATATTTTAATGCATTATCAAGCAGATTATTAACAAGGTTTATAAGGTGTTCCTTATCCCCTAAGATTACCGGTTCCTGAGCATTTAGCATCAGTTTAATCTTACCATTCTTCTGGTGCACCTGAATTTCAATTGTATCTGCTGCCCGCTCAATAACTGAATGAAGTGAGATATTCTCGAACTTGAATGCTATTTCTTTCTTATCAAGCGAAGCTATCTGCAGAATTGTTTCAACCTTCTTGTTCATCCTGCTGTTCTCCTTTTTAATCATCCCAATGAAGTGTCTGATGCTCGCCTCATCATTTATTACTTTAGGATTTGTTATCGTATCAGCAGCAAGTGAGATAGTAGCAATCGGAGTTTTAAATTCATGTGTCATATTATTCAGAAAATCAGATTTCATCTCTGATATTTTTTTCTGCCTGATAATAAGGAAAAGACTTAATCCGAAAGTTGCAAGAATTATTAATGAGAAGAGCAGTGATCCGCCGAGAAGCCATGCAATAGAGCCCAAGACATAATTTGTCCGTTCGGGGAAGATCACTGACACAATAAGATTTTGCCTTATGATATTGTCAGGGAAAAGCTGAACCATATAATTACTGTTCAGAAAATCGCTCTTATGCGATTTACTGAACGTTCCCTCCTGTACTTTACCATCTTCTATTATGGCGAACTCAAATGGGGTTTCTATTCCGGAGAACATGAAAGATCTTTTCAGAGCATAATTAACTTCATCATTATTCAGATCCATCGTCTTTTCCCACTGGTATACCTCAGAAATCATCTGATCGCTCATATTCTGGAACTCGCTTTGTCTTTTCCGGACCCAGTCAACAAATTCCTTCCGTTTAACGGAGACAGGAGTTGAAAAGGTATCTGATCGTGAATTATTATCAACAGAATTCAGCTCCCCTCTTTTCTCCGGCACTTTAATAGTTACAGCCCCTGAATCCGAATTGAAAGTGGTATCAGCTCTTGAAATCACCGGTTTATTATATTTTATCTTTCCAGTCGAATCTATTGTGCCGGTTAGTGACTGGCTTGTGACACTGTAGTTGAAATTCTTACCATCATTCGACGAATAACTGCCGACGCTTAAATAGCTGGAAATATCACCCTGGCCCGGATTCAGCATCAGCGGATTATCAAAGAAAAAGCTCATTTCACGGTTTGATTCAATAGCGTTAGCTGCATTATCAAGACTTACAAAAACATCCCTGTTAAAATTTTCATTCCTGATGCTCATTGCATTACGGATCCAGACTACCTGTACACCGATAATCCCGACAAGGGAAAGCAACATCATAAAAATGAGACCGATAAATTTGCCTTTACTCATGTCGCAAATTTATGCTAATAATGAATTTTACAAATATGATTTAACTTTTCCTTAACTCTAATTAACCTGATTTTAACGCTGGCCCTGTAAATGCACGGCAGTGAAAAAGATATATAGTTTTTGTGTTTGCATTCATGACAACCGGAAATGAGTCGGGAAATTCCGGCTCATTCTTTATACATCACTGTTAATGAAAAGCTTCCAGACGTCTCCCTTAGGGAAATGAGCTGTTATTGATACCTTCTCCTTTTTGACAGGATGAATAAATTCGAGCCGCCGTGCAAAAAGACTTATACTTCCGTCTTCATTCGATCGTGGGTACCCGTATTTAAGGTCGCCCTTGACCGGGCATCCGATCTTTGCAAGCTGAGCCCTTATCTGATGGTGTCTTCCCGAATGCAGCTCTATCTCAAGAAGAAAGTAGCGGTCGGACCTTCCCGCAAGCCTGTACGAAAGTGATGCAGATTTTGATCCTTTAACCTCATTGTCATATACATAGGTTTTATTCTGCTTCTCATTCTTTTTAAGAAAATGAGTCAGAACAGCTTCGTCATCAGGAGGTCGTTCACCAACAATTGCCAGGTATGTTTTTTTTACTTCCCTCGTCCTGAAGATTTCATTAAGCCGTTCAAGCGCCTTTGAGGTCCGTGCAAAAAGCAATACTCCGCCAACAGGCCTGTCAAGCCTGTGAACGACTCCAAGGAAAACATCACCAGGTTTGTTATATTTATCAGCAATGTATTGTTTGACTTCAGAATCGAGAGCAGAATCGCCAGTCTTATCCTTTTGTGAAAGATCTGAAGGTTTCTTGTTGACAGCAATAAGGTGATTATCTTCGAATAAAACTTCAATCATTTCGGGTTACTGGTTACTGGTTACTGGTTACTGGTTACTTGTTACTTGTTAATGATTGACTAATATTGTTCCTTGTCATTTGGGAAACTCTGTGACCTGACATCGCTTATATATGTCTGGACAGCTCCTTTTATCTCAGCATAGAGATTATGGTACCTTCTGAGGAAGCGGGGCGAGAATTCCTGGGTTATTCCAAGCATGTCGTGAAGCACAAGTACCTGTCCGTCAGTCTTGCCTCCTGCCCCGATGCCGATCACAGGTATCTTTAAAGCTGTAGTGACATCTTCGGCAAGCCGGGCGGGAATCTTTTCGAGGACTAACGCAAAGCAGCCCGCTTTTTCAAGCAGCCGGGCATCTTCCAACAGCCTGCGGGCCTCTTCCTCTTCCCGTGCTCTTACCACGTAAGTGCCAAATTTGTGAATCGACTGAGGTGTCAGACCCAGATGGCCCATCACAGGTATGCCGGCCGACAGAATTCTTTCGATCGATTCAAGGACCTGGTGTCCCCCCTCAAGCTTCACTGCATGAGCACCAGTCTCTTTCATAATCCTTATTGATGATGCCAGGGCTTCCTTGGAGTTTCCCTGATAAGTGCCGAACGGAAGATCTACCACTACCAGGGCCCTTTTTACACCCCTCACTACCGATGCAGCATGATATATCATATTGTCGAGAGTAATTGGCAGTGTGGTATCATAACCCGCCATCACATTAGAGGCAGAATCTCCCACAAGGATTACATCAATCTCAGCTTCATCGATTATCCTTGCAATTGAATAATCGTAAGCAGTAAGCATGGCAATCTTCTCGCCTTTCAGCTTCATCTCATTTAATACATGAGTAGTTACTCTTCTGACAGAATTATAAACCGACATAACTATTTAATTTTAATCCAGATGACAAAGCTACGAATTTGTTATGGAGAATATTTCTACATTCCGTCTTCTTTTTATCCTGACAACTGATAGTGTATATTCATGTCGTTTTGTCACATTAATCCGGCCAGGAAATTTAAGTAATGCCATATTTGCATAAAAATGAACCTGACCGTCAGTGGCATAATCATTGCAGTTATAAGAGACATAAAACGAAAATTCTTAAATATCATAAAATGGGAAAAATAATAGGAATCGACTTGGGAACTACTAATTCATGCGTCGCCGTAATGGAAGGAAATGAGCCTGTAGTTATTCCCAACAGTGAAGGTAAAAGGACAACACCTTCAATAGTCGCATTTTTGGATAATGGTGAACGTAAAGTAGGTGATCCTGCTAAACGTCAGGCTATTACAAATGCAAAAAAAACAGTTTACTCTATCAAACGGTTCATGGGGGAAACATTTGACAAAGTAAACACCGAGATCAAACGTGTGACTTTCACAGTTGTAAAAGGGGATAATAATACTCCCAGGGTGAAAATAGATAACAGGATGTACTCCCCGCAGGAGATTTCTGCAATGATCCTCCAGAAGATGAAGAAAACAGCCGAGGATTATCTTGGCCAGGAAGTGACGGATGCCGTAATTACTGTGCCGGCCTATTTCAGTGACTCTCAGCGTCAGGCTACAAAGGAAGCAGGAGAAATTGCCGGACTCAATGTCAAAAGGATAATAAATGAGCCGACGGCTGCTTCGCTTGCGTATGGCCTTGACAAAAAATCGCAGGATCTCAAGATAGCGGTTTTTGATCTTGGTGGGGGAACATTTGACATCTCTATCCTTGAACTTGGAGACGGAGTATTTGAGGTCAAATCGACAAACGGAGATACCCATCTCGGAGGCGATGATTTTGACCAGATGGTAATTGACTGGCTTGCCGAAGAGTTCCTCAAAGATGAGGGAGTTGATCTGAGGAAAGATCCTATGGCACTTCAGCGTTTGAAAGAGGCGGCTGAAAAAGCAAAGATAGAACTTTCAAGTGCGACAACAACCGAGATAAACCTGCCATATATAATGCCGGTTGACGGTATTCCAAAGCATCTTGTCAAAACGCTTACCCGCTCACAGTTTGAAAAACTGTGTGACAAACTTATCCAGGCATGTATCGAGCCTTGCAGAAAAGCGCTGGCCGATTCAGGATTGCAGGTATCAGAAATCAATGAAGTGCTTCTGGTAGGAGGATCTACCAGAATTCCTGCCATCCAGCAGCTTGTTGAGAAGTTTTTCGGACGGGTGCCATCAAAAGGTGTTAACCCCGACGAAGTAGTTGCAGTAGGTGCTGCAATTCAGGGCGGCGTTCTTACCGGAGAAGTGAAAGATGTTCTCCTTCTGGATGTTACTCCCCTATCGCTTGGAATAGAAACAATGGGTGGTGTAATGACCAAACTGATTGAATCGAATACAACAATTCCGACAAAAAAGGCTGAAGTCTTCACCACTGCTGCCGACAGTCAGCCATCAGTTGAAATCCATGTCCTCCAGGGAGAAAGGCCAATGGCAGCTGGAAACAAAACTATCGGGAGGTTCCATCTCGATGGTATTCCGCCAGCCCCCAGGGGTGTTCCGCAAATCGAGGTGACATTTGATATCGACGCAAACGGGATACTTCATGTTACTGCAAAAGACAGGGGAACCGGTAAAGAACAAAGGATAAGGATAGAAGCATCATCCGGGCTTAGCGACGACGAAATAAGAAGGATGCGCGATGAAGCTAAGGCAAACGCCGAAGCCGACAGCAAAGCAAGAGAAAAAGTCGATAAAATAAACAGCGCAGACAGTATGATCTTCTCAACTGAGAAACAGCTTAGAGAATTTGGTGATAAAATTCCTTCAGATAAAAAAGCCGGAATTGAGAGTGCACTCGCCAGACTCAAGGAAGCTCACAAAGCTCAGGATGTAGCGGCAATCGACAAAGCCCTTGCCGAACTGAATACAGTGTGGCAATCGGCCTCCGAGGAGATGTACAAAACTGCCCAGAATACCGGGCAAGGGCAGGCAACCTCACAGCCAGGTCCCGAACAACCCGGAAGCGGAAAATCGCAGCAGGGAAGTGATGAAGTGACTGACGTCGATTTCGAAGAGGTAAAATAAAAACCTATTGTGTAGTTAAATATTAAGAGGCTGAATTAATTTCAACCTCTTTTTTCTTTTTTGTACTTTTATCAATTATTAGTCATCCGGATTATATGAATCTTAACATTATTGTTGCCTGTTTTCTTATGTTGTCTCCCGTCTTAAGCTGGTCGCAATCAGGAGAAGCAATTAACCAGACTGACAAGGAGGGACGGAAACAGGGTCACTGGATGAAAAAATATCCGAATGGAAATATTTTATATGACGGTTTTTTTAAAAATGATAAACCTGAAGGCGAATTTAAACGGTATTATGATGATAATACATTGAAATCGCTGCTTGTCTTCAATTCAGGAGGCACAGAGGCGAAGGCGACCCTTTATTACCCCAATGGTTTGGTAGCCTCTGCCGGGAAATATGTAAACCAGTTAAAAGAGGGCAGATGGCAATTCTTTTCTCCCACAACCAAAGGATTGCTTATAAGCGAGGAGGATTACTCAGGTAATAAAAAAAATGGCCTCGCGGTCAAATACTATCCTGACAGTAAAATCGCTGAAAAATGTTATCACGTTAATGATGTCAGACATGGTGAGTATTTGAAATACTATCCTGACGGAACTATAAATCTTAAAACAAATTACACCAACGGAAAACTGAACGGAAGCTTTGAAGCATTCTTTGAAAATGGGAAACCTGAAATAACCGGACAATATAAAAACGATCTCAGGGAAGGAACATGGATAATTTTTAAAAAAGATGGAAGCCAGAGGTTTAAAACGGAGTATAATTCGGGCATACCGGACAATACCAATATCGATATTTATGAATCAAATTATATCGATTCACTCGAAAGAATAAAAGTCAAAATTGAGGATCCGGAAAAAACGGGCACAATATGGTGAGAAATCCCTTCTGTCTATTTGGCCTTAAAAATGGAATAATTGCCTTTTTAATATCTCTGATTTTTTCAACAGAATTAATATACGGACAGGAGGTGACCAATAATGTCTTCTACCGGATCTATTTTCAAGATAAAGGAACTTATACAACAACTGATTTTTCTCCCAACGACCTTCTTTCAGAAAAAGCTGTTGAAAGAAGAACAAAAGCAAACATACCTGTTCCCGACTTCAGGGATTTGCCTGTATATTCAGGATATATTGAACAAATATCTTCGGCTGGTTTCACATTTCACTCCTCATCCAAATGGATGAATACTGCTCTTTTCAAGACTTCAGATCTGAAAAACATCGATTTTCTGATAAGCCTTCCTTTCGTAAGTGAGGTAAAAATTGTTAAAAATACCGTTGGAAAAGGCACCTCTTCTGACAAGCTCGATTTTGAAACAACACAGGAAAGTTTACCCCCGTACGATCAGCCTATAGTGATGTTAAACGGACAAAGAGTACATAATTCCGGATTTAACGGTGAAGGAATTCTGATAGCAGTTCTTGACGGAGGTTTTGAAAATGCTGACAACATAACATCGCTCGAAGGTCTTAGGAACAGGAACGGAATAAAAGCGACATTTGACTTTGTCGAAAAAAAGCAGAATGTCTATGGTTATCACACCCATGGGTCTGCGGTCTTATCAGTCCTTGCTGGAAATATTCCCGGATCGATAGAAGGATCGGCCCTTGGCGCTGACTTCCTGCTTTTAAGAAGCGAGGACACAGGTTCTGAATTTCCGGTTGAAGAAGACTTCTGGATAAACGCAGCTGAATTTGCCGACAGTGCGGGTGCTGATATAATATCTTCATCACTTGGCTATTACAATTTTGATGATCCGCTCCTTGATTATAAGTACACGGATATGGACGGAAACAGTGCCTTCATAACCAGGGCAGCCGACATAGCAGCTTCAAAAGGTATCCTGGTTGTAAACAGCGCGGGGAATGAAAGGAATAAAAACTGGATCCATATCATAGCTCCTTCTGACGGTGACAGTGTTGTGGCTGTAGGAGCTGTTGAGTGGGACAGATCAATTTCTTCCTTTTCATCAGCCGGACCATCCTATGACCGCCGTATAAAGCCAGATGTTGTTGCGCAGGGAGTAAGTGTCCCTGTCCAGACAAATTCAACTGTCGTTGAACGGTCGTCAGGCACCTCTTTCTCATGCCCTGTCATCAGTGGC
>Ga0208980_10003151_pt1 | contig 10009 bp, 8 predicted proteins | sample WetSurMetagenome_3_FD_187993 | JGI IMG/M metagenome (GOLD analysis project Ga0208980, IMG submission 187993) | Wetland microbial communities from Twitchell Island in the Sacramento Delta, sample from surface sediment Aug2011 Site A1 Bulk (version 2) | ecosystem: Environmental > Aquatic > Marine...
TTCTTTATATCATTCCTGTTTTTTGGATCTGTAAATGCCCAGACAGGAGTTCGTTTCGGGTTGAAAGCCGGTTACAGTCTGGCCACTCAATATGGTATTACTCCTGCCGAAAACATTTATACGGTTGATTCTGATAACAGGAATGGCTTTGCCGGAGGAGTATTCTTATATTTTCCAATAACTGAATCAGTAGGTATTCAGCAGGAACTCTTGTATGCTATGAAAGGTTCGAGGCAGGATGTTACAATTAGCGAGCCTGTTAACATAAATACAGTTTCTGAATATAATTTGAACTACTTTGAGATGCCGATGATAATTAAATACAAATTTGTCAAAATCAAGAATTTTGGGATTTATGGCAGCACTGGCATAGCATTATCATTATTGTTGAATGGAGAATACAATATTACCAGTACAATTAATTTCGGTGGACCTCCGATAGTAGCTGAAGAATCGGGCGATATGAAAGGGCTGGATACTTTCGACTATTCGTTCGTGTATGGCGCCGGTACGGATTTCAAGCTTCTCAATAAGGATTTTTTCTTTGACATCCGCATGACAGTCGGGTGGAACACATTGGCAATGCCTAATACTTCTGGAGCAGATCCGGTTCCCCTGCGTAACCAGGATTATGTATTTGCTTTAGGCATGTATTTCTAAAAGCTTAAGTCAAATTATATAATTATATAGAATTTATAGAAGTTAGTCAGGTGACTTGTATATATGAAAAATAATAAGTTTGCTAAATATTTCAGGGAATATCAATGGTCTAACATCTTTGCAATGATTAGAAACAATCGGTTAGACCCCAAAATATGTAAAGAAGATTTTAATCAAAAACTGGTTGTTATAACCGGAGCTACTTCTGGCATCGGTTACTACACAGCCAGAAAGTATGCTTCTCATGGTGCAAACTTATTGTGCATAAATCGCAATCTGCAAAAATCGGAGGCTCTATGTCATGAGATTAAAAATGAATTTGGAGTCAATTGCGAATACAAAATTGCCGACCTGAGTAATTTGCAGGATATTCATCAGGTGGCGGGAGAACTCCTAAAGCTTAATACTCCGATTGATGTACTGATACATAATGCAGGGATTTACCTGACAAAAAGAGAATTAACCGGAGAAGGACTTGAGAAGGTTTTTGTGATTCAGTATCTTTCTTCCTTTATTTTAAATTTCATTCTGATGGATAAGCTGAAATCTCAGAAAAACGCCAGAATTATTATGGTTAATTCCGAGGGTCACCGGTTTGCCGCATGGGGATTGAAACTGGAAGATTTGAATTGGGAAAGACGTCATTACTCTGGCCTGAAAAGTTATGGTTCTGCAAAAATGGCCCAGCTTTTATCTATGATCGTCTTTGATGAACATTTCCAAAAAACCGGGGTATCGATAAATGCAATGCATCCGGGAGCTGTTAAAACTGAAACAGGCCAGGAAAACGGACCGGTTTACCTATGGTTTAAAAGAAATTTTATTGATAAAACGTTAAAATCCCCTGAAATATCTGCCGAAGCATTGTATTATCTTGGAGTTTCAAAAGAGATTGAAGCTGTTAGCGGAAAATTCTTTAATTTAACCACCTTGGAAGAACCCGCACCGCCGGCTCTGGACAAAGAAGCAGCTTATGAACTTTGGGGAAAAAGTCTGGAATTAAGTGGATTGTCTGGTTCTAAATGGTAAATTCTATTACGCACCGGGTTTTTGAACTGTCTTAAATAATGGAAGATGTCTGAAAACACATACAATACTATCATTGTCGGAGGAGGTATTGCCGGATTAACTTCTGCAGCTTATCTCTCACGTGAAGGGCAAAAAGTATTGCTTATTGAAAAAAACGGGGAATGTGGAGGACTGGTCAATTCATTTAAACGCGACGGTTTTCATTTTGACGCCGGCGTCAGAGCCCTGGAAGATGCTGGTATTATTTTCCCGATGTTAAAGGACTTAGGCATTCAGCTGGATGTTGTTAAAAGTCCGGTTTCTCTGGGTATTGAAAACGAAATTATAGATATAAAAAACCTGGATAGTTTGTCAGAATACCGGGAGCTTCTGATAAAATTTTTCGCGGAAAGTAAAGGAGAAATTGATGAGGTCATAAAAATCATTCGGAAAATAATGAAACACATGGATGTGCTCTACGGTATCGAGAATCCTGTGTTTAAAGATTTAAAGCGTGACAGAGCCTTCATTTTTAAAAAACTTTTACCATGGCTGCCTAAATTTATTTTTACAGTTGGGAAAATAAACCGGATGAACATGCCGGTTGAGGAATATTTAAAAACATTTGTAAAAAATCCTTCACTCAGGGATATCATTTCACAGCATTTCTTCAAAAATACACCAACATTTTTTGCATTGAGCTATTTTTCCTTATACCTCGATTATTTCTATCCAAAAGGCGGAGTAGGAAAACTCTCGGATGCATTGAAAAACAAAATAATAGAATGTGGGGGAGAAATAAAGACAGAGACAAAAATTATTGAAGTACTGGCTGATAAATGTCTGGTAAGAGACCAACAAAACATAACTTACCAATATGACAATCTTATCTGGGCTGCTGATTTAAAAACATTCTATAAAATTACAATTACTGATGGTTTATTGCCCGGGATCCGTACCAGATTCGCGGATGTTAAAATCAAAATGCTTAATAATCGGGGCGGAGATTCTGTTTTTACTTTATTCCTGGAAGTGAATGAGACACTGGATAATTTCAGGAAAATTGCAAATGGACATTTCTTCTATACACCTTTAAAGACCGGCCTGGGAGAAACTCACAGGGGAGAACTTGATCATCTGCTTAGCAATTTTGAAAAAACCGGGAAAGAACAAATTTTTACCTGGCTGGACAAATTTACCAGATTAAATACTTACGAAATTTCTATACCCGGACTTAAAGATCCCGAATTGGTTCCTGAAGGAAAAACAGGTATAATGATCAGTTTCCTTGCTGAATATGATTTGTTTGACAAAATTAATAAAGCAGGCTGGCTTGATGAGTTTATTCCGGAACTTGAGAATCGTGTTTTGAGAGTAATATCTGATTCTGTCTACCCGATGTTAAAAGATAAAATCATTGCACGCTTTTCTTTTACCCCCTTAAGCATTGAAAACAGGGTAGGCAGTTCAGAAGGAGCTATTACCGGATGGTCATTTCAAAAATCTATGCCGGTTATAAACAAAATTCAGATCTCTGATCGTTCGGTCCTGACCCCGGTGGCTTCTATTTATCAGGCAGGGCAATGGGCCTACAGTCCTGCAGGTGTGCCAATGTCAATTTTAACAGGTAAACTTGCTGTTGATGCGGTATTGAAACGAATGAAGAAGTTAAAAAAAACATAATGTTCTGGACTTTCATGATCAAAATAGCTGTCCCAAAATAAACGAAAATGATACAACTAAGATCTGTTTCTAAGTCCTTTGGAAATATTGAAGCTGTTAAGAATGTCAGTTTTTCTATTGACAAAGGTGAGATCTTTGGCATATTGGGACCAAACGGTGCGGGTAAATCAACAATTGTAAACATTTTAAATACTTTAGTTAGACCCGATAAAGGGGATGTGATTATCGACGGAGTCAATATCAGGAATGATGGTGATACCATAAAGCTGATAATGGGAATTGTCCCGCAGGAAATTGCCTTATATGAAGAGCTGTCGGCTCTTGAAAACCTTATTTTCTGGGGCGGGTTATATAATATCCCGAAATCTGTGCTAATGAATAATATCAATAATACTCTGGAGATAGTAGATTTGTCTTACAGGAAAAATGACAGAATTAAAACCTTTTCGGGGGGAATGAAGCGGAGGATAAATATTGCCTGTTCATTATTACACAATCCTAAGATCTTAGTACTGGACGAACCTACAGTTGGCGTTGATCCTCAAAACAGGAATCATATTTTTGAGGTCATAGAAAGATTGAATAGTGAGGGGATGACTATAATCTACACAACTCACTATATGGAAGAAGCCGAACGTTTTTGCGATAAGATTGCCATAATAGATGTTGGCAGTATTATTGCCCAGGGGACGCTAAAAGAACTGAGAAAAATTAGTGATGTAAAAGATTTGATAACAGTTAAACTGGTGGATTCAGATAAGGAAGTAATAACCAGAATCACATCAGCGAACCCGTTATTCAGGTTTGACAGTACGTCTGACACCTTAAAAGTGGAAAGCGGAAATATCAGCAAAGATGTTTCTATAATTATAAACCATATACAAAACTCGGGTGGTGTGATAGAAAGAATTTATACACAGGGGACAAATCTGGAATCAATCTTTTTAAAATTAACAGGGAAGAAACTAAGAGACTAAATTATGTTTAAGCTATTCAAAAAGGATCTGAGACTTTTTTTTCATGATCAGCGCTCTGTCATTCTAACATTTCTGCTTCCTGTGATTTTAATAAGCCTTTTTGCTTTCGCTTATGGGGGGATCGGAGTATTTGATGGCCGTTCTGAACCTGTCAACCTGCTGGTTACCGATCTGGACCAGTCAGGTTCCTCAAAAGAAATAGTTAATAAGATTGATTCTCTTGAAGATATGAGAATTATTATTTCAGATTCCATAAAGGCTAAAGAACTGGTTATTAAAGGGAAATATCCATGTGCTTTATTCATTTATAAAGGTTTTCAGGATTCTCTTGAAGCAGGAAATGCAACTCCCATAGAACTGGTGTATGACAGGTCACGGGAAATGGAAATCAGCATTCTTCAGCAGAACCTGATCAGCACTTTAATGTCTTCAACAAGTGAAGTAAGGATTAAAAAGAATATTGAAAAATACCTGCAGGAACTTTTCCCTGATGACGAAAATAATATCAGTGATGAGATCTTTGCGGCTGTAATAAAAAATGACAGAAATAAACAGGCAATAAAGTGGATTCCGATAGTTGGGATTAAAAATGACACTAAGCTTGGGCTGATACAGGCTGTTGCCGGCACTGCCATTATGATGTTACTCTTCAGCGTAGCCGGAGTCGGGACAAGCATACTGGAAGAAAAGGAAAACGGAACGATAAACAGACTGCTTTATTCTCCGTTGAAGGGCAGCGCAATACTTTACGGTAAAATGTTATTTGCATTTTTTATCTCAATACTTCAGCTGACAACCATGTTCCTGTTTGCCTGGCTTATACTTAATATGGATCTGAGCGTCAATATCCCGGCATTAATTTTAATGATAATGGCTACAGCTTTTGCTGTATCAAGTCTGGGCATTTTCCTGGCTGCAATAGCAAGAACACGACAACAAGCCCAAAACCTAAGCACAATTATTATTCTGATCATGTCAGCTATTGGTGGTAGTATGATCCCTCTGTTTATAATGCCTTCGATACTGCAAAAGATTGCTCTTCTTAGCGTAAATTACTGGGGAATTCAAGGGTTTTATGATCTGTTCTGGCGCACCCTTCCATTAGAAGCAATTCTTCCAAAAATACTCATATTAATAAGCATCGGTATTATTTTAACGCTGGCTTCTATCCAGCTGTTTAAGAAAAGGATTATGAAATCGTCGTAAGATTTTTACAATAACCCAATGTAGATATGAAGAAATTTATTTTTCGGGTACTATTTACAGTTTTGCTGGCTCTAAACTTCTCCCTGCTTACCGCACAGCCCTTTAAAGTTTTTGCCATAAGTGACATGGTCAGAGTTTTTGAGGATGGTTATAATCTTCCTCCTGCCGGTGATACAATTACAATCTTCGGTATAAGAGGAGAGATCCTGTCAGGGCAATTTACAATATATGCAAAAAATAATCTGACAGAAGTTACGGTTGATCCGGGAATTCTCAGGAACCAAAAAACCGGTAAAACAATCGTGAATACAGAATGGAATTTTGTTGGAACAATTCCTCTGTCAAAGAATACACCTGGTTATGATTTGACCGCATTAACGAGGAAGGCTCCTGCACAGTTTCCTGAATATCTTATGCAGGAAAAGCTGTTAAACATCAATAAAAATACATATAAATCTGTATGGCTGACCATCTCTGTTTCTGATAATACTGACCCTGGTTTATATAATACCAGCATTAAAGTGAAGTGTTCACAGGGAGAACAGTCAATCCCATTAAAAGTAAGGGTATATCCTCTGACTTTGCCTTCTGAACGACACCTGGATGTAGTTGAATGGTTCAGTACAGGTGGATTTTCAAAATGGCATGGGATCAATGAGCAATATTCACCTGAATGGTTTGCAATGTTGAAGAAATATGGTGAAAATCTTGCCTCGCACCGTCAGAATTCTTTCCGGGTCGGATTGAATACTGTAGAAATTAAAAAATCAAAAGTAGAGGACTACAGTTTCGACTTTACCAGGTTTGATCAGATATCAGATCTTTTCTGGAGTATTAAAGGTATGGATTATCTTGAAACAGGCTTCCTTGCAAAAAGAGGCCCTCTGGGCTTTACCGATCCACATATTGCCTGGGTTGATGTAAATATAAGAAACGCCGAAACAGGTCAAGAGTTGAAGATGAGGGCAGATTCAATTATTCCTTATCTTATTCCTGCACTCGAAAACCACCTGCGTCAGAAAGGATGGCTTAAAAAGACCTGGTTTCATGTTTTTGATGAAACTGTGTTAATGAACGCTCCGTCTTATGTCGAATTCTCAAATTATATTCATCAGTACGGTCCTGACCTGAAAAGAATGGATGCAATAGAAACAACAGGCGTTCTGAATGCTATTGAAATTGCCGTTCCAAAACTGAATCATCTTGCCTCATGGTATGATACTTACAGAAAAGCCCAGGAAAAAGGAGTTGAATTATGGTTCTATTCAGTTGGCATTTATCAGGGACCACTTTATCCGAATAAAACTATTGATGTTCCTCTGATTCAGAGCCGCACAATGCACTGGCTGAATTACAGGTTTGATGCGCCCGGATATCTCCACTGGGGATATAATATATGGAGTGAAGACCCATTCAGGGAAGTAGGAATGCACATAGGTGACGGATGGCATGTATACCCCGCGAAGGATGGGGTTCTGAATTCACTCAGATGGGAAGAAATGCGTAACGGAATCCAGGATTATGAATATTTCTGGATGCTTGAAAATAAAATAAGTCACCTGAAAGATTCACTTGGTACCCACTTCTCATGGATCAATCCGAAACAAAGGGGACAGGAAATCACAGCAAGGGTAATAAAGGATTTTGAAGATTATTCAAATGATCCTGATATTCTGAATGCTTCCAAAATGGAAGTAATTAAGGAGTTGCTTATGTTTGATGTTTCACCGAAGGTTTATGTGCAGACAGTACCATTTGAAGGATCTGAACTTTTCAGACAGGCATCCACAGAATTGTTCGGCTGGTGCGAACCAGGAACAAAAATCAGTATCAACGGGGAAGATATCTGGGTAAGGCAGAATGGATTATTCCTGGCTAAACCAGGTACTTCAGGAAGTGCAAATGAGATCAAAATAACTGCAACAAGTTCAAAAGGTACCAAAGAGATCATAAGAAAAATAGCTGAACGGTAAATCAGTCATATATAATTTAACAACATGGATTACCTCTGTCTTCTTGGGGTTATTCTGGTAGCTGGAATATTTGTAACAGGTATAGTTTAAGTGAAATGTTCAACCGCAGGAAAGACACCGTGTCGTTGAGGGAACTGCCTTTAATCTCTCAAAAGGAATTGGTTTGTGGCATTTGATGCATATACCATATTCAGGTGAGTCAACTCTAATAAGCACATCTCGCAACATAATAATTCTTTGTTTTGCTTTTTCCAGAGCCAGTTCGTTGATCTCCTTTGAGGCATTGCTCTCATTGGATGTATACCAATCGTTAACATCCGACTGAACCTCACCCTCAATGAGATCAGAGAGTATCGAGATTGATTTTTCAAGAGTGGCAATTTCGTGATTGATCTTATCCCTTATCCATGCCTTTTCTTCCTGTGTCATAATAAATCACTTATTTCCAGATACTAAATTATTAAATCTTGTTGTTATTTCAAGAAGATTATCAGAGAATGTATTTCAATAAATCACTATAAAATTCTGCCTGACATGCAGAATTTTACGTAAACTTCGCGTAAAAGCACCTGGTTCGTGCTGATAACTTTCAGGACTGCGACTCCGGTGATGAGTTTATAACGTCGGTATTATTTAATAGTCCCGAACAATCTGATAACCCTGTTGTTATAGTGCTCCGGGATTTACAGAAAGTATTTAATTATGACAATAAAAGAAAGTATCGAATTATATGACCTCTCAAGGCTTGCATAAAATAAGTCAAATCAGGTTTTTAACTGAGAGTACGTTTGTATTGAGGTTCGATCGTGAAAATATGGAATTTAAGTCGGGGCAGCATATTATTGTCGGCTTGAGAGGTGAATTGAATCAGCGCGAATACTCAATATATAGTGGCGAAAATGATGATTACCTCGAAATACTTGTCAGGGAAGTTCCTGAGGGCAATGTCTCTTTGCAACTTAAGGATTGCAAACCAGGTGATTTCCTCCAGGTCAACGGACCCTTTGGGTCTTTTGGACTTGAAAGATTCGACATGTTCTCCAGAAAACTGGTATTTATTGCTTCCGGGACAGGTATTTCACCGTTTCACAGTTTTATCAAATCATATCCCGGAATTAATTATACCCTTATTCATGGTGTTCGTTACAGAACTGAAGCCTACGAGCGTAATGACTATGAACCCAACCGGTATTATTTGTGCACTTCAAAAGAAAGTAACGGGGATCATAAGGGAAGAATCACAAGCTTTTTACCTGGTTACCCTGTCGACCCGGAGATGTTATTTTATCTCTGCGATAACAACAATATGATTTATGAGGTTAAGCATATATTAGGAGCAAAAGGCATACCGTCTGAAAATATATTCACTGAGATATATTTCTGAATGACAGCATTTTATTAATGCAATCTGAACTTAGTGATCTGTGAATGGTTCCCGACTTTTACAAAATAATTTCAATACCAACAGGACAATGATCCGAACCGGTTATATCTTCGAGTATAAACGCATTTTTTACAGATGGCATGAAGGATTCGCTTACCAGAAAATAATCTATTCTCCAGCCAACATTCTTTGATCTTGCACCTGTTCTGTAACTCCACCAGGAGTATCTCCCTGTCTCGTCAGGATACAGACGGCGGAATGTATCAGCTAATCCGCCTGCAGTAAACCTGTCCATTCCATCTATTTCCTCCTGCATATAACCGGCTGTTTTATTGTAGTTAGCTTTCGGGTGAGCGAGATCTATCTCTTTATGAGCAACATTAAAGTCACCACAAACAATTACAGGTTTAACTCTTTCAAGATCTTTCAGATATTCAAAGAAAGCAATATCCCAACCCTGTCTGTACCCTAACCTCTTAAGCTCGCTGCCTGAATTCGGCACATAGACATTTACAAGAAAATAGGTTCCAAATTCCAGGCATAATACCCGGCCCTCGGTATCATGCTCCATTGTGTTAATACCTTTTGTCACTTGCAGGGGCTTTATTTTTGAAATAACCGCTGTTCCTGAGTAACCTGGTCTTTCAGCTGAATTTGAATAAATATGAAAGTCTTTCAGCGGCATAAGCGTTTCGGCGACCTGAGTTTCCTGGGCTTTGGTTTCCTGCAGGCAGAGGATATCAGTCCCAAGAAGTTCAATATCAGTAAAAAAGGTTTTCTTTGCTATAGCACGGATTCCATTTACATTCCAGGAGACAATTTTCATAATTACAAAACTTGATAGATTGTAAAAATAGTTACTATCGTGAAACAAACAGGGGAAGTTAAAGTTTTCATATAAAAATTATCTGTATCGATCTTCTGGATCTCTCTGACAACTATATTCCCTGTTAAGATCCCGAAGCAAACGGGATGGCGATCGTCAGAGGTGAATAGGATTTTATTTATAAACAGACTATTTTTAAGCTAAATAATCTATGAATTATGAAGATACTTTTTAGGGTTATTTCATTTTTGTCAATCCTTACATTTATCCTTTTTATCAGCTGTAAAAAAGA
>Ga0208980_10003152_pt1 | contig 10008 bp, 7 predicted proteins | sample WetSurMetagenome_3_FD_187993 | JGI IMG/M metagenome (GOLD analysis project Ga0208980, IMG submission 187993) | Wetland microbial communities from Twitchell Island in the Sacramento Delta, sample from surface sediment Aug2011 Site A1 Bulk (version 2) | ecosystem: Environmental > Aquatic > Marine...
ACGGTTCCTGTTGAATTGTATTAAAGTTTTGCTGTCGTTATCATAACTTTTCATACTTATTTGACCGTCGGCAATCCATGCGGCATGAATACTCGGATAGGAATAATGTATAGCAATTTTTAATTCATTCTCAGGTTCATACGAGGCAATTAGTCTTCCAATGCCTTGTTTCAACATTTCGTCAAAACCTTCTTTCATAACCTTACCAGCCTGACACATCCGCAGGTCAGGGTTTAAACACGAAACCTGCCAAAAAACATAGGATCCTCCGGTTTCTTTTAAGAAAAGATGATTGTAAAAATCGTACAAAACTCCTTTACCCAAAGCTCCGTAACCAGCCTGGCCAGAAACTTTAAGATCGGGGTTGAAAGTATGGTGATACTCAAGCTGGTTATCAATATCATAAGGATTCATCTGACCGGTATACTGATTCAAAAGGCTATAATCATATCCATTATGCGAGCTTGTGGCCTGAGTACCAGATAATTGAACAAGCCCTCCCGGATCAGCCTGATTGACCGTTTCCTGCACAAGTTTAAACATGTCGGCCCAGCATATTTCCATGAATGACCTATGATCGGCCCAGGAAGAATAATTCCCTCTTTGTTGTGCTTCACGTGAATCATCAGGGACAACGTCTTCCCATCGTTTAAAGTCAGTTCCCCACTGTATTGGGTATTCGCCTATTTTATTCTGGGAGGCGTAAGCGTATTTCTGCCTATCTCTCATTTGGCATCAAAAGCGGCTTGGATAGATGCAGCTTTATCAGTGACATCTGGTTTGGTTATTTGGACTCACAGCCCCGCGTCCCAGGAAGGCTTTCGCTCGACGCCAAGGGCGCTGTCAATCTGGCGCGGATTGAAACCGGTCGGCAGGTCGCCGGTGCTGGCATACCTGTAAAGCACCACTGTGAAGACGCCCTTCACCGCCGTTGTGATGGCCGCAAGTATCAGGAAATACCAGATAACAAGGATGATGGCCAGGGCGCGGTCGAATTTGAATATCATAAGCCCGATCATTAGCGCTGGTATCGTGAGGATGAAATTCAGCAGGCCAAAGCCGAAATCGCCCACGATCTGTTCGCCCCAGCGCTTCCGGAACAGCTCCCCCGAACGCTGGATCGAGTCGTAAGTCGTCCGGTCCTCCAGGATTATCACCGGCACGATCAGGTACGTTATAAGAGTCCACGCGACCGCAAGCCCCCCGGCCAGCAGTTTGCCCACTATCCCTTTGCTCTTTTCCCTTATCGTGCCAAGAATCATGCCGACGGTCGCCGATACAAAAGCCCAGGCAATTATTTTGTCGATGTGGTTAAACGCGATGCGAAAACCGTCGCGCACCTTGGGGTCGCCGCCCGACAACCTCATGTTCGCGCAGCCGACAAGCGCGCTGTTAAAGAAAATGACGACGAAGAAGTTGAGGAAGTACCAGATGAACATCAGGGCGTACATTTCCCAGCTGATGTTCTTCGGGTCCATGCCCTCGAAAATGCCGCTTTTGAAAAGCGGGAAGAAAAAGCCGATGGCGACCAGGATCGCGGAGATGGCGCTCATGACCGGGAATAGCACAATTTCCGCGTCGGCGCAGAGGATGTTGAAGCTCGCTTTATAGAGAGCCCATGTTTTGTCCAGGGTGCCCATCTTGTTTTGGCCTCGGATCAGAACGTTGAACGTTGAACGTTAAACGTTGAACGTGAAACATAAATGCATGCGTTTGCGATATTTATTGATTTTTCGTTCATATCCCCATCGATCTTCCGATCATAATTATATCAAGGATCTTATCGGATAGATCGGGAAACCGATGACTGGAGTTTGAAGGGTTCGTTGGTTGGCGGGGATGAGGGAACTGCCTCAAAATAGCGGATTGTCAGCACAGCTCAATAAACACAACCCTTACAGGGTAGACACCACGATGCATCTCTACCCAGGGTAGGCGGCGCAAATGGCCGCCAAACCTGGGCTTTGGGACGCAACGCCTTCGGCGTAGATAGCTGTAAAGAAGCCCTATTTATTGGGTCGCACCAATAGCACCGTTTCAAAAAGGCAGATCAGGATCTTTATTAAGGTTTGCAGGGTATTTGCGAAGGCAGGCAATTATCTCATCAGAATCGAACAGAATCGCCGCCAAGCCCAAGACTCTTCAATCGCTTCCCTTTGCGCAACTTGCGGACAAACGAATCGATGTCTTTTATGTCCTTCCTTTTGCCCCAAATTCCGCCGATCTGCCTGGCCAGAAGCCCTCTTTTATACAGAGCCCCTCTCTTGTCATTTGTTCCCATTTCGTCGCCTCACAAAATGCCACGGATTATGGCGGATTTTACCTAATTTTCCTTTTCCGCGTAAGGTCGTCTAGTAATGTGTACATGACGGGGACGGCGATCAATGTCAGAAGCGTCGAGGTGATCAGGCCGCCGATTACGGCCCTGGCCATGGGGGCGCGTATTTCCGAGCCGGCGCCAATCTCAAAGGCCAGCGGCAGCATGCCGAAAATCATCGCCATCGTCGTCATCACGATCGGGCGGAAGCGCGTCCTGCCCGCCTCAACCAGCGCCGCGTTGCGCTCCTTCCCCTCCTGCCGCAGCCTCTTGGTGTAATCCACCAGAAGAATCGCATTCTTCACCACCAGGCCCATCAGAAGGATCAGCCCGATCATCGACATCATGTTCAGCGTGTCGCCCGTCAGCAGCATCATGCCCGCCACCCCGATCAGCGAAAGCGGCAGCGAAAGCATGATCGCCAGCGGATGCGTGAAGCTGCCGAACTGCGAAGCCAGAATCAGGTAAATAAACACCACCGCCAGGATCAGCGCCTCATAGATATAATCGAAGCTCTCCTGCATGTCCTCCGATTCCCCCGTAAACGCAATGCTGTATCCCGCGGGCAATGTCATGGCTTCGACCATATCCTTCAAATCGTCCTCAACGTTTCCCATCGGACGGCCCGCCGTATTGGCAAAAATGCGCACCTCGCGGGCCAGATCAAGATGCCGTATCTGGGCGGAACTCGATCCCCGCTGGAAAACGGCGACCTGACCCATCGGTATCAGAAGATCTCCGCCCGACGCGTTCTTTTTGGAACTCAATAGATCGAAGTCCGTAAGCGTTTCGACCGATTGCCGGTCGCGGCCCGCCAACCGCACACGCACGTCGTAAGCGTCTCCGTCTTCATCCTCAAACTGCGTCGCCACCTCCCCGTTCAGCAGCGCCCGCATCGTCATGGCCAGCGACTCGAGATTGATCCCCAGGTCCGACGCCAGTTTCCGGTCGATGCGCACCAGTATTTCCGGCTTGTCCTTGTCCAGGCTGCGGTCGACGTCCACCACACCCGGAACACTCCGCACCATTTCCATGAGTTTGGCTGAAATACGGTCAATCTCGGCCATGTCCGGCCCCTGGACACTGAGCTGAAGCGGCCGCGCGTCCCCCATGTCCGGCACGTCCTCAATGCTGATATTGGCGCGCCCGTACGACGCCAGCTCGCTCCGCAGACGCGCGCGCATCTCCTTGTCCGACACCGGCCGCTCGGACTTGGGCTCGAGCTTCACGTAAATCGCTCCCTCGTTGAGCGCCCCCGTGGAACCCGCCCCGATGGTTGTGAAGGTGTATCGCACCCCCGGCTTGGCCGAAATCAGGCGCACGATGCCGTTGGATATGCTCTCAGTCTGCTCAATGGAGCTGCCGGGATTGGTTTTGAAACTCACCTGGAATTCGCCCCGGTCATAGGAAGGAAAGAAGTCCTGCCCGAGATTCCTGTACAGCCAGAGGCTCGCCCCGAAAAGCGCCAGAGAGAAAATCATAATTGGCGCACGGTGGCGCAGCGCGTAGGCGATTACCTTTTCATACAAGTCCCGCAGGTCCAAGAAGCGGTTGTCGAAAGTCTCCAGCACCCGCGCCAGGCCGCGGCGCTTCATGTGCGTTTCGACCGCCGGATCATACCAGCGCGAGGAGAGCATGGGATCCAGCGTGAAAGAAACAAACAGCGAAACCAGGACCGCAAAGGCTACCGTAATGCCGAATTCGAAAAAGAAACGCCCGACAATCCCCTTCATGAAGGCGATCGGCACAAACACGGCAATGATGGAAAATGTCGTCGCCATCACCGCCAGCCCGATTTCGGAAGTTCCGAACCGGGCCGCTTCCACGTGGTCTTTGCCGAACTGCATGTGCCGGACGATGTTTTCCCGGACCACGATCGCGTCGTCAATCAGCAGGCCGACCGAGAGCGACAGTCCCATGAGCGTCAGGATGTTCAGCGAGAAGCCCATGATCTTCATGATGATAAAAGCGGAAATGATCGATACCGGAAGCGTCAATCCCGTGATCACCGTGCTGCGCCAGCTGTTGAGAAACAGGAATACGATGAATACCGTAAAAAGCGCGCCCAGGACCATTGTGGTCTGCACATCCTCAACCGAGTCGCGGATGAACTCCGAAGAATCCCGGACCACATCCAGGCGCGTCTGGCCCGGAAGCTCTTTGTTCAGCACCGGCAATTGATCCTTGACGGCTTCCGCCACATCGACCGTGTTGCTGCCCGACTGCTTGCGCACCTCAAGCGCCAGGCTTCTCTGCCCGTTGATCAGAGCCAGCGTGCGCTGCTCTTCGTATCCGTCCGCCACCCTCGCGATTTCGCTCAGGTAGACCGGAACGCCGCGAATTGTTTTGACGATGAAATTCTGAAACAGGTTCGGGTCGATGACCTTCCCTTCCACGCGCACCAGCTCCTCAACGGCGCCGCCCTGGACCTTCCCGGCCGGGACCTCGATGTTTTCGCGCCGGAGCGCCATGACCACATCCGTTACCGTCAGGCTGTAAGCCTTCATGCGCTCGGGATTCAGGAATATCTGGATTTCGCGCCTCTGCCCGCCCACGATCTTCAGCGACCCGACACCCTCGATATTTTCCAGCCGCTTCTTGATGACCTTCTCGGACAGCGAGGTCAGTTCTTTGGGCGAGAGTTTGGGGGAAGAAACCGAAAGCGAAACGATGGGCATATCGGCGGGATCCATGCGCTCGATGACGGGCTCCTCGACGCCTGTGGGGAAATCCCGCCGCAGGGCGCTGACCTTGCTCCGCACGTCCTGCGCAGCCGTGTGGACATCCACCTCGAGCTCAAACTCGGCGACCACCATCGACATGCCTTCCGTGGTAACGGAGGTGATTTTTTTGACTCCCTCGATGGGGTTGATTGCCTCCTCGATGCGTTTGGTGACCTCTGTTTCCACCGTTTCCGGCGCGACGCCCGGGTAGACGGTCTGGACCGTTACCACAGGGAAATCAACGTCCGGGAAGAGGTCGATGGAAAGCTCCCGGTAGGAGAAGATCCCAAGCACCACCAGCGCGACCATCATCATGGTCGCGAACACCGGCTGCTTGACCGATAAATCCGATAAAATCATGGTTTTGCTCTCTTCTTATTTTCGCGAGGACGGGTCTCCAGAGCCGTCTGATGGGCGAATGACTGGTTTGCGCTTAATCGGACCGGTCTGGAGACCGGTCCTCACGAAAAACCAAAGGGAGACCGGTCCTCACGAAAAACCAAGGGGAGACCGGTCCTCACGAAAAACCAAAGGGAGACCCGCCCTCACGAAAAACCAAAGGGAGACCGGTCCTCACGAAATTAAAAAGGCTCTGGAGAGCCGTCCTCACTCCGTTATCATTATTGTGGACGCACGGAAGTGCCCTCTTTCAGGGAGGGGCCGATTTCCGTTATTACGATGTCGCCCTCGGCGAGGCCCTTCCGGACCCAAACGCGCTGCTGCTGGCTGCCGCCAATCTCAATATTCGCGCGCTGCGCCTTCCCTTCCTTCACGACAAAAACGCCCGCCTGCGCAGATCCTTCATTTTCCGGAATCAGCGCATCCCTCGGAATCACAAGCGCCCCATTCTCGCGCCCCGTGACAATCTCCCCGCGCGCGTACATCCCGCTGCGCAGCTCCCCCCCTGGATTGGAAATCCTCAGCTTCAACCGCGCCGACCTGTTGTCGGACTCGATCGCCGGATTGATCGCCGAAACCGTTCCCTCGAACCGCCGCTCCCCCCAGGTCGGCGTCGTGAACGTCGCGCGCTGCCCTATGCGTATCGCCGCCAGCTGATACGAGGGAATGTCGCATTCCAGCTCCAGCCGGCTGTTGTCCACCAGCGTGCAGATGGAGACACCGGGAACCAGCAGCGATCCTTTGTCGAAAAACTTTTTCTGAACGTGCCCCTGGGCCGGGGCATAAATCCTGCAGTCATTCAGGGCCTTTTCCGCAACCGCGAGAGCCGCCTGTGCCTGCACGCACTGCGCTTCGGCCAGGCGGACCTGCGAATCGGCCTCCTTCACACCCGTCGTGGCAGCATCGTGGTCCTTCTGCGTGATACCGCCGGTGCGCAACAGGTTGTCCGCCCTCTCCTTTTCCGTCTTCGCATGCTCGGCCGATACCTTGGCCCGGTCGAGCCCCGCTTCCGCAACCTTCAGAGCCGCGGCAGCCTGATCGTAAGCCAGGCGATAGTTGATAGGATCGATCTCGGCCAGGAGCTGGTCCTTCCTCACCAGGTCGCCTTCTTCGAAATATACCGCGATCAGCCGGCCGCCCACTTCCGGCTTCACATCGACCGTCGACAGCGTGCGCAGGCTCCCGGATAGCGTTACCGTCGCGATCCATTCCTGGCGCTCCACAGGCACGGCTTTGACTATAAGAGCCGCGGCAGCACCACCCGCCGCCGAACCGGCCTCCTCGGCTTTGTTGTTTGCGCCGCAGCGCCACTGGCTGCCCGCAGCCAACACAAGCGCCAGGGTCAGGAGAATTTTGAGGAATTTGCCGTTCACTAATTCACCTCCCTGTCCAGGATCGGATTGCCCGACGCCAGACGCAAACGGGCCTTTGCTATTTCGTAATCATAGGTGGCGCTGATCTGCAAGCTCCTCGCCACAGTCAGCGCCGTCTGCGAATCGGTCACGTCCAGCGTCGTCGCGGCGCCGTACTGATAGTTCGCCTGCATCATCTCCAGCACCTTCTCAGCCTGGCTCACGCTCAGTTTCGCGGCCGCAATCGCTTTGGCTGCGGATTGCATGTCGTCGTAAGCCTGCTTGACGTCCAGCCGGACGCTCATTTCCAGCAGCGTCAATCTCTGCTGCGCAGCCCGCAAACGCGCCGCCGCCTGGGCCACCAGCCCTCTTTTCCGGCCGCTGTCTATGAACGGAAGCTTAAAGTTAAACGTGAAGTTCCAGCGGGAATAATCGCTGTCGAAAAAGTTTTGGGGTTCCCGCACGTTATACCCATAGAACGCGTCCAGATCCACGCTCAGCTTTTTCTCGGCGTTGGCCAGCGACAGCATCAGACGCGCCTCGTTCACGATCCGGCGGGCTGCCTGTATTTCCGCCCGCTGATCAATCGCTCGTTTCTGAATCTCGTCCAGGCTGCCCATCGGCCAGGGCTTATAGTCCAGTGTGCCGGCAATCTCGGTAGGGGATTCCAGGTCCTCGACGATCAGGTTGTTGAGCGCCGCTCGCGCAAGGCCTATGCGGTTTTCGGCACGGATCAGCACCGGTTCCAGGTTTGCCACATCCACTTCCGATCTGAGGACGTCGATCTGGGTGGCTACCCCGCTGTCGAAGCGGGCGCGCGCCTGCTCCAGGTGTTTGACGCGCTGCTGTTGATTCTCGAGCACCACTTCCTTGTTGGCCTTGGCCAGAAGGATATCGTGAAACGCCTGGAAAACCCGGAAAATAACCTGCTGGCGCACCTCTTCCCTGGATGCCTCTTTCTCCGAAAGGCTCTCCTCGGCCAGCCGGATAGCCGTGCGCACCTTGCCCGCAGTATAGATGGGCTGCTTGAGGTTTACACCGATCTCAAACAGGTTGCTGGGACTCGGCACCAGGGCATTCCTGAATTCCTCCGGGACTTTGTCGAAACTCGAGCTGTTGAGGATCATGGGGTCGCGCGATCTCATTCCGTATCCCTGAAAAGCAACCTGTGGATACGCGCTCGATCGCACCTCCGTGATCTTTCCCTTGAGTTCGTCCAGTTCGTCCTGCGAGACCAGGATGGAGGGATTGCGCTGAAGCGCCAGACGGACGGCGTCTTCCAGTGTCAAAGGCGCTTTTTGAGCCCATCCGGCGGTGGGGCTCAGGGCAGCGGCCAAAAGCAAAATCAGGATTCGTTGCATCATCTTCGGCCTCCCCGGGCTATACCGGCCGGTATAGCATTTTCAGCTATCCGCGGGGCCGGCAAAAGCAGGTCGACAAGTTTTTCGGCGCTTCGGCGCGTCAGTGTGCGGCGGCTGGTAAAGAGGTACTCCAGGATCTGGATGAGCATCATCCCCATGATGGCCGATGCGCTCATTTCCGGATCTTTGGCGCGCCGGCCCTTCCCGGAATCCTCCGCGATCAGGCCCGCGATGGTATTTCGCTCCAGTTTGAACTCCTCAATAAAGTTGAAATAGGGATATTCCCCTTCGGGCGAAAACATCATCCGGAACAAGAACCGTACACTGCTGGGGTCCTTGCGGCTGTTGGCGTATTCCCTGAATATGTAGGAGACCAGGCGCTGCCTCAGGGAACCGCGCGAATTCGACAGGCGCAGCAGGTTCTTCCGCGACTGGTTGAAAAGATCGATCATCAGTTCGTGGTACAGGTGCTCCTTGCTGCGGAAGTGGTAATAAAGCACCGGTTTGGTTACGCCGGCCGCCTCGCAGATTTCCCGGATGGAGCAGGCCGCGTAGCCCTTCCGGGCGAAAAGCTCAATAGCGACGTCCAATATTTTGTTTCGTGCGCGTTTCATAATCCGAAAATGCTATACCGATCGGTATATATTTTCAAGATTCGAAATTATGGGACACAACTCCTTCGGGGTAGGGCTCTCAATTGATCGCATTCCCAGGGTAGGCCGCAAAAAGCGCGGCCAACCCTGGGCTCTGGAACGCAGCCGCTTCACGGCAGTAATTCCAGGAACTCGCTACGGAACCATATCAAGAAGAGTTATGGAATTCAGCCCTTTCGCGGCAGCAATTCCGATGCCTCGTTATGCGGTCTTCCCGGGAAGCCCCGTTGCTTGTTTGTGCGACGAACCATTGGATATGCCCATTATTTAGGGCATCGCCGAAATCGGGAAACGCCCCCTCCGTAGGCGCAGATTCCGGCGCCTCGATACCGAGTTTTCCCGGGAAGAACCGTTGTTGATTTACACGACAAACCATTGGTTATGCCCATTATCTGCGACATAACAAAAATCGAGGAATGACTGCCCTGAAAGGGCAGGGTCACACAGCCCAGGGTTGGCGGCGCTTTTTGCCGCCTACCCTGGGTATGCAACGGCGGCAAAAATCTATCCCGAAGGGATTGTGTCCGGCAATTGGTTGAGATGATTTATGCCGCGAATCTTATAAAAATGCACAAATCCTCTTCCCACAAAAAATAGCTGCTCATTCATTGGGGTGAACCATTGAATAGGAAAGGGCCTGTTCATTTGGGCTCCGGCTTAAATCGAAAAATGACAGGATGTCTGGCGGAAACAACATCAACCTCATAGGAGTGGTGTCCCTATGTCACAATCTTTATCTGCCGTTTATCTTCATACGGTTTTTTCAACAAAAGGGCGAACGCGGTTTCTCCACGATCCATCGCTTCGGGGCGAAATGCATGCAATGCTTGGAGCCATATCCAGGCGGCTGGAATGCCCTTCCATCATTGCCGGCGGAACCGACGATCACGTACATCACCTGATCAGACTTAGCAAGATCATTGCGCCGGCCGAATGGATACAAGAAATAAAGCGTTCCTCGAGTATTTGGATTAAGCAACGCGAACCACGATTGCGCCGATTTTCCTGGCAGGCCGGATACGGCATGTTTTCGGTCAGTGCCGGAGATTTAGATGGTGTTCGCAAATATATTGCGTCTCAGGAAGAACATCATCGGAAAATAACATTTCAAGACGAATTGCGGATGCTGCTCCGAGAACATGGGCTGGAATGGGATGAACGATATGTGTGGGATTGATTGGGACACAACCCCTTCGGGGTAGG
>Ga0208980_10003154_pt1 | contig 10003 bp, 6 predicted proteins | sample WetSurMetagenome_3_FD_187993 | JGI IMG/M metagenome (GOLD analysis project Ga0208980, IMG submission 187993) | Wetland microbial communities from Twitchell Island in the Sacramento Delta, sample from surface sediment Aug2011 Site A1 Bulk (version 2) | ecosystem: Environmental > Aquatic > Marine...
GGCGGTATGCTCGCAAATATGTGCACGTGATCGCCCGCTATCTCCATTTCTATCACTTCACAGTCCCGTGCTGCCAATATCTCTTTAAACAACTCCTTTGCCGTTTCCCGTACCTCCCCATCCAGTATCCATTTGCGATATTTCGGCGCCCATACAAGATGATACCTCGTATCGTAAACCGCATGGCTCATTCGTTTTATGCTCATGCAGTCTATTATACTAAAATATTAACTTATTTAAACCCTTTCCTCCCCGTGCTCCCGCACGGGGTATCCAGGGTTAATTTTTCATGAATACCACTATAATTGGCTATAAATTACTTGAGCATTGTTGATAAGTAGTATACAATCTTTGCCAACTCCTTGAAAAAAATTTTCAAAGTTAATAAATTCAGGAGAATATGTCATGAAGCCGATCAAAACATTTAATGTTTCTCCTTCGATTCCTGAAAAGCTGTTACCTTTAAAAGAACTTGCCTATAATTTCCGTTGGACCTGGAATCACGCCACCATAGAACTATTCCGGAGACTCGACAGCGAATTATGGGAGAAGTGTTACCATAATCCCGTACTCATGTTGGGCATGATTGACCAGCATCTCTTAGAATCTACGCTCGATGACGAAGGCTTTATGAGCCATCTCACCGGTGTCTATATCCATTATCAGAACTATTTAACCCTAAACTCATGTTGGTTTTCACATGTCAACGGATATGATCCCAAGACTCGCATCGCCTATTTTTCCGCGGAATTTGGATTAACGGAATGCCTTTCAATATTTGCGGGCGGGTTGGGAGTGCTCGCGGGAGATCATCTTAAATCCGCCAGTGACATAGGTGTCCCTTTAGTCGGCGTTGGTCTTCTTTATCAAGAGGGGTATTTTCGCCAATACCTCAATGAAGCCGGCTGGCAGCAAGAGCTGTATGAAGAAAATGACTTTTATAACTTGCCCCTCCTCCCGGAGAAAAAACCTGATGGGACCCTTTCCAAGGTTGCAATTCCTTTTCCCGGAAGAACGGTTTTCGCTCAAATCTGGCGAGCCCAAGTTGGACGTGTCCCCCTTTACTTATTGGATACGAATATACCGGAAAATAACGCTGACGATAAAAAAATCACCTATCAACTTTACGGTGGTGATTCCGAAATGCGGATCAAGCAAGAAGTGGTGCTGGGGATCGGAGGGTTCCAAACCTTAGAAACGCTCGGGATCCAACCCACGGTCTTCCATATGAATGAAGGACATTCCGCTTTTCTCGCCATCGAACTCATCCGCTCGCTCATGAAAAAATATGGTTTAACCTTTAAAGAAGCACAGGGGATAGCATCGGCTGGGCTGCTCTTAACCTCCCATACTCCAGTCCCCGCTGGACACGACTACTTTCCTAATGACCTGATGACAAAATACTTTTCTCAGCACGCCAAAGACCTCGGATTAGACTGGCGTGACTTCATGGCGTTAGGAAGGAAAAACTCTCAGGATAATACCGAACCGTTCTGCATGACGATCCTGGCCTTAAGGTTATCAAGTTACAGCAATGGAGTAAGCAAATTACACGGAAAAGTTACCCGTCAAATGTGGAAAATTTTTTGGCCGGACGTGCCGGAAGACGAAATCCCCATTGGCCATGTGACCAATGGAGTCCATTTCAAATCCTGGATTTCAGCGGAGATGAACCTGTTATACGACCGGTATTTAGGTCCCCGCTGGCATGAAGAACCAGGAAAAAAAGAAATCTGGGAAAAAGCAAAAAGCATTTCCGGGGAAGAGCTCTGGCGGACCCATGAACGGAGAAGAGAACGTTTGGTGGCTTTTGTACGAATGAGGCTGCGGCGGCGGTTAGAAAAGTTAGGCGCTTCAAAGCGGGAAGTCGAAGTGTCCGATGAAGTATTAAATCCTGAAGTCTTGACCATCGGCTTTGCGCGGCGCTTTGCCACCTACAAACGAGCAACCTTGATTCTCAAAGATCCGGAACGGTTGACTCGCCTTCTCAATAATGCTCAAAAACCGGTTCAAATAATCTTTGCCGGCAAAGCCCATCCCCGGGATGATGAAGGGAAAAAACTAATCCAGCAAATTATTAGTTTGGTCAGGCGGGACGACTTCCGGAGGAAGATAGTCTTTGTTGAAGAATACGATATGACGGTCGCGCGGTATTTGGTGCAAGGGGTCGACCTCTGGCTTAACACCCCACGCCGCCTTATGGAAGCGAGCGGAACCAGCGGAATGAAAGCAGCCGCCAATGGGGTTTTAAACATGAGCATCCTGGATGGGTGGTGGGATGAAGCGTACTCACCTGGTATTGGCTGGGCAATCGGACGAGGAGAAAACTATGATGACTCAACCTACCAGGATCAGATAGAAGCTGAGGCAATCTATGACCTCCTGGAACAAGAAATCATTCCTCTTTTTTATGACCGCGGGGTTGACAAAATACCTCGAAAATGGGTTGCTCAGATGAAAGAATCTATTGCCAACCTTTGTTATTTTTTTAACACCAACCGGATGGTGCAAGAATACACCGAACGATTTTATGTTCCGGTCTCACGAAGATATCAGCAATTTCTATCCAATGGCTTAACGGACGCTAAAAAGCTCTCGTCCTGGAAAGAAAACGTTCAAAAGTATTGGCAGAAAATAAAGATAGAGTCCGTAACCACGGGGCCCTTAAACGATTTAAAAGTTAACGTTCAACCAACTGTTCAAGCAGGTATTTATCTTGGAAATTTAACCCCGGATGATGTTACGGTTGAAATATATTCCGGAAAAGTTGATGCTCTTGGCACAATCATAACTCCCGAAACCGCCACGATGAATTTAGTGCGCTCACTCGGGGATGGAAAATACCTCTTTGAAGGACGGTGTGCTTCCTGCCAAAAAAGTGGTAATTATGGTCTTACCATAAGGGTGCTTCCTTTCCATCCCTACTTGGCAACGCGGTTTCTTCCTGGACTTATTTCCTGGTCCCAAAACATATAGATAACCTTTTTTTTACAGCGTGAAGCATGAGTCATTTCAGTAATGTTTTTCTGGTCGTGATTGATTCCCTCCGCTTTGACCACTTGGGTTGTTACGGATACCACCGTGAAACCAGCCCCACGATCGATAAAATTGCCGGCGAAGGATTAATATTTGATAGAGTCATGAGTCAATCATCGTGGACCAAGCCTTCGGTTTCTTCCCTGTTAACCTCAACCTATCCCGAAATCCATGGCGTCAAGGGCATCAAAGACGGGCTATCCACGCACGAAACTTTTCTGCCAACCATTCTTAAAAAGTTCGGCTATGTGACCGGGTGCATCCAAACCAACCCTTTTCTTAACGCGGAAAGTGGTTTTAATCAGGACTTTGATTTTTATCTCGAACTCTTTAATAACGCTCCGGGAATGTATAAACCCAGGATCAATGAGGCCATAAATGCAGTGTTCGATTGGGTTGATCAGTTTACCACTAATCCTTTTTTTCTCTATCTGCACGTGCTCGATACCCATAACCCTTATGCTCCGCCAAAAGAATTTAATCGGTTTGGAGACACGGAGCGCGACCTTTTTGACGGGGAAGTACGATTCGTTGACTATCATATTGGCCATATTCGAAGTTACTTGGCTTTGAAGGGATTGCAGGAAAAAACCATCTTCATTATTACTTCCGATCACGGCGAGGAGTTTGGGGAGCACGGTCACAGCTATCATGCAAAACATCTCTACGAAGAGGTCCTCCGCGTACCCTTAATCATCTCGTCTCCCGCGCTCATCCCTTCCGGTCTTTCCACCCCTACCCAGGTGAGGTCAATTGACATTGTACCGACAATATTAGATCTCCTCGGGATACCTCCTTTGGCAAAACATCAGGGAGAATCCCTTATCCCTTTGCTTAACCTTGCCTCTGCGCCCGAAAGACCGGCACTAAGCCAAATGGGCGAAGGTAATCCGGCTGAGAAAGAAAGCGAACTGATTTCCCTTAACACCGGTGACTATAAGCTCATCTGGAATAAACACACCGATACCAAAGAGCTCTATCATCTGGTGACTGACCCCCATGAAAAAAACAATATCGCTGACGAGGAAACGGAGAAGTGCCAGGACCTTCAAACTCAAATGAAAAAGCTTCTCCAACGCCCAGACGAAACGCCCTTTCACTACAAACCAACCCCCAAAAAAGTAAGCTTTGATGAAGATCTGCTAAAACGCCTGAGAGGTCTTGGTTATATTGAATAAGAACAAAATAATAACTGTAGGGAATCGATGGAAAAATTTTTCAACCCACAAGGCATAGCGATTTTTGGTGCCTCCCCTTCACCGAAAAATCTGGCTCGCATTATCATCCAAAACCTCACCGCCAATCACTACCGAGGAACAGTCGTGGGCATAGGTTCCCGCGACGATACCATACAGGGAGTTCCTATTTATAAGACGATCAGGGAAATAAAGGAATTCATTGACTTAGCCGTTATCATTACCCCCGCACCCACCGTCATCCCTATTTTAAAAGAATGCCACCAGTCAGGGATCACTCGTGCGGTCATCATGACCGCTGGTTTCAAAGAATACCAGGGAGCCAACGATCACCTGAGCACTGAGTTAATGAAGGCTTGTCACGATATGGGTATCAGGTTTATCGGCCCCAATTGTCAGGGCGTTATCAATACCCGCGTGGGACTTTGTCTTCCCTTTGCGGTCATGACGCCGGAAAAATTGAAACCCGGGGATATCTCCCTTATTAGTCAAAGCGGCAGCATTTCCTGGATGGGTCCTTTGTATCTCTCACACGAACTCTCCGGCGTCAACAAGGTGATAAGCATAGGGAACAAAATGGATATCAATGAAGTCGATGCGTTGCGTTATCTGATGAAAGATGAGACCACCAAACGCATCATTCTCTATCTCGAAAGCACGGAACGCGGACGGGAACTTTTTACTCTTCTTTCTCAGAGTCCCAAACCAGTCATTTTTTTTAAAGCCCAGGTGTGCCAGGAAAGCACTTTCGTGGCCTATTCCCACACTGCTGCTCTGGCTGACGATGACCGGGTAGTAGAAGGAGCCGCCGTGCAGGCAGGTGTTCTGAGGGCCACCACGTTCAGGGAAATCATCGAAATGGCCAAGGCATTATCGCTCGAGCCGATAAAAGGCAACCGCCTGGGAATTATATCAGCGTCCGGGGGCGTGGGGATCATGGCCGCGGATACCTGCAAACGGATGGGGATGCCATTGGCGACCTTGCCGGACACGTGCCTCAACGAAATCAAGCAACTCCCCAAAGCCAATGTTATCAACATTGCCAACCCCATAGACACCGGCAATATCTATGACTATGAAGCTAATGTGGAAGCATTGAAAGCGATTACCAACGTTGAAGACGTGGATGGATTAGTGTGGTCGCAGTTCCATCCCCAAACCGGGGATTATTTTGAAGGATATCCGAGTGAAAAAATAGTGGTACAAAAAGCTGCTGATCTTTCCCGCGAGAAAGGTAAGCCGATTGCCATTCATTTTCTGTGTGACCCGCTTACCCGGGAAGCAATAAAAGCTCAAACCGCGTACCCCATCTTTGACGCTATGGAAGAGGCGGTCTCTGCCTTATATTATCTCTGGCAGTTTAACTTACTCAGGCAGCGAGCCGAGCGATGGAAAGAACCTCTCGGCAGTAAGAGTCGTGCTCCTTTCCGATTCGACCATCAGGTTTCACCAGACCTCCAAGGGTTTCGACTGCTCTCCCAATACAAAATTCCGTGCGAACATCCTCTCCCCTTTTCTCAAGAGAAAGAACTATTCACCCAGGCGGAAACTGTTGGCTATCCGCTGGCCTTGAAAGCGCTCTCTCCGGACTTTACCCATAAACTTTCTCAGGGTGCCGTATTCCTTAATATAATGAACAAAAATGAACTTAAAAAAGCTTTTCGAAAAATGATAACAACGCTCAAAAAAAAGCGGTCCCGGGTTGATACCCTTCTGCTTCAAAAAATGGCTCCTCCGGGACCAGAACTGATTTTCGGTGGTAAAAGGGATCCGCACTACGGGCCGGTCATTCTTCTGGGCCTCGGTGGTACCGACGTTGAAGCAAGGGGAAAAGCAATCTGTTTTCTTGCTCCTATCTCCCGGGGCATGGCAGAAGACATGCTCGCCAGTATCAACGGACCTTCTTTAATAAACCGCGCTGGTCACAAAACAGTAACGGAAGCCCTTACCCGCTTTTCGCAGCTTCTGGTTGATAACCCGCGCATTCAAGAAATTGACCTCAACCCGGTGCGACTTTTGCCGGATAAGGAAACGATCCGGGTACTCGATGTGCGCATAAAACTTTCGAGTAACGGCCTTACTAAAGGAGAAAATAAATGAGGGAATGTAGTATTCAAAAAAACCTTACTCACTGTACGTGTACCTATGAACCCTGTAGCAAAAAAGGTATTTGCTGTGAATGTTTGCAGTATCATCTGCGGATGGGAGAGTTGCCTGCCTGTGTTTTTCCCAAAGACGTTGAGAAAACGTATGACCGCTCCATTGAAACGTTTATAAAAACTTACCAGGCCAGGGGAAGATGGTGGTAAGGTTATCCGATCGCCTCTCCACCCCGCTCACCAGTCCCGATCCTGATGCACTCGGGGAGGTCGAGAACAAATATTTTTCCGTCCCCAATTTCTCCGGTTCGGCCGCCTTTCAGAATCGCATTAATCGTGGGCTCGACAAAATTCTCATTAACGGCAATCTCCAAACGGACCTTCCGTAAAAGGTTGCCCATCTCTTTAACGCCACGGTAGACTTCTGTCACACCCATTTGCCGGCCATGTCCCAAGACTTCATTGACGGTCATCATATTTACATCTGCTTTATAAAGTGCATCCTTTACCGCTTCCAATCGTTCTGGTTTAATGATTGCTATAATAAGTTTCATGGTTTTTCTCCTTATTCTAAAATCGTATAGGCATTTTCATGGTGCTGGGATAAGTCGAGTCCGATAGTCTCATCTTTTGTTGTCACCCGCATTTTAATACTACGTATGAGTACGAAATCGTTTTGGATCAATCTTGTATTTCTTGACTCGAAGGCCCATGAGCCTTTCGGTTAAACCAAGCGCGCGCGCCGCCTTGGTTTGATTTCCTCGCGATGATTTAAGCGCATCGAGAATGATCTCTCGCTCCAAATTATTAAGCGTTTCCTGAAAATTACCACCGCTGGTTGTGCCGGTCGCTTCGGCGGTCTGGAGGGTGGGAGGGAGGTGGTGGCCATGAATCACATCATCGTTACTGAGAATCACTGCTCGCTCAATACAATTTTCAAGCTCTCTCACATTTCCCGGCCAGTGATAACTCATGAGCATATCAATCGCCGGTGTGGAAATGCGACAAATGTTTTTATGGTTTGCTTTACTATATTTCCCCACAAAGTAATCAACTAATAAGGGGATGTCGGTTTTCCGCTCCCGTAGAGGTGGCATGTAAATCGGAAAAACATTAAGACGATAATAAAGATCCTCTCGAAATTTTTCTTCTTCCACTAATTTTTCCAGGTTGCGGTTCGTCGCCGCAATTATCCGCACGTCTGTTTTGATAGTGGTTATACCACCAACCCGCTCAAACTCCTTTTCCTGTAAAACCCGTAAAAGTTTAATCTGTGTGGCTGGAGATAGATCACCCACTTCATCGAGAAAAATACTCCCCCCATGCGCCAACTCAAAACGGCCTTTCCGTTGACCAATTGCTCCTGTAAAGGAGCCCTTCTCATGCCCAAAAAGTTCACTTTCAATTACTGTTTCCGGAAGAGCCGCACAATTAACCTTTATAAATGGTTTAGAAGCCCGAAGGCTGTTGTAATGAATCGCATTGGCCACAAGTTCTTTACCGGTTCCGCTTTCTCCCCAAATCAAAACCGAGGTATTGCTTTTGGATACCTGGGCAATAAGGTCGTACACTGCTTGCATGGCCTTGGATTTTCCGATTATGTTCGCGGGCCGAAACCGGTCTTTCAGTTGTTCCTTGAGCTGAATATTTTCCTCCAAAAGTTGTTTCCGTTCCATCCTCATTTGTTGCCGCAACCGGACTGCCTGACCAATCATCAAACTTATGATGGAAAGAAGACGCAGGTCTTCTTTGAAAGAGACCGTATCTCCAAATAACCGGTCAACGCTTAACGCGCCGATGATCTCTTTCCCCAGTTTTATCGGCACGCAGATAAAGGAGATATCTCGTTTTTTCAAATTTTTTCGCGCTCCGGTGCGGTTTAAAAACATGGGCTCTTCAGAAATCCGAGGGATAACTGCTGGTTTTCCGGTTTGTATTACTTGCCCGGTAATACCCTCTCCGAGCTTGTATCTTCCCCGTTCTCGCTGGCTTTCGGAAAGTCCATAGGCTTCCTCAATAGCAATTTCTCCACTTTCTCGGTTAAGAAGGGTAAGGGTTCCTCGCATCATACCCATTTTACTCGCCATTGTTCTCAATAAAGGGCCAACAACATCTCTTAGGTCCAAGCTTTTGTCCAGGGTCTGACTGATTTCGAACAGGAGAGAAAGCTCTTCCAGCTCACGTTTTGCTTTTGGCTCTTTAGTCTGGGTATCCATGAAATTCTCCTAAAAAATACTTTTCGGTATTATTAATTTCCTATTTTTACCAAATTGTAGAATGTCCTGTAAAAAAAATCAAAAAGTAATTTATTTTTCATTTCTCAGACTTCTCTGATATTTTTGAATCGATCAATGAGATGAGGGCTAAACAACCCACCTTTTTATTCGATGACTTAATGAGAATCCGGATAAACGCTAAGGCAGCAGTGTAAAAAAATCGGACCGGGGTTGAAGAGTATGCCTATCGGGTAATCACACACTTAATGCAATAGTTACGACTCGCTCCATAACGTAGCCACACTGAACGGGTGTATTTGTCGGCAGATTTTCATTAAGCAGTATAACTTCTTTTCACATTTAGGTGCCATTGATTCATGTTTTTCCGCTCACCTTTTATCCGATCCTCCATTAAATTCCGTTTCCTCGTTACGCTACAAATAAAAGGGGAGAAAGATACCCGTATCTTTCTCCCCTGGTAATAACAAAATTGTATTGTTTGTTCTTAGCTGGCCATCACTTTTTCTGCTTCTTCACGGAATGCATCCATGACGTACGGAATGCCGGAAACTTTAGTCGCTTCTTCAGTTAAAGACATCAGATCTTTTCGGGAGATAGTAGAAACGCGAAAATTTCTGCTACCGGCCATGATCTGCTGGAGACCAACCCGAAGCTTATCCGCATAAGAGTAAATTCCAATCGCACCAAGAGGCATTTTTTTAATTTCCTCACCATACTTTGCTTTGAGAGTTTCATAACAGACAAAAATCTCTTCCACGGTTTTCCCAAATTGCGATACTGAATTGGGAAGGTCATTTTCTTTAATCCATTTCTCCATATTCTTTCCTACCATACCAGGGATCATCAATGCACGACCGAAGCACGCTGCTTTGGTATAAGGAGCACCCATCGCTAAAACTTTAAAGATATGGTCTTCGGTGGAGAAACCACCGGCAATGGCGATATCCGGGACATATTCCCCTTTAGCCGCCAGTTTCTGACAGAGTTCATAGGTCATGGACTGGAGATAAAACGTTGGCACTCCCCATTCTTCCATCATCCTCCAAGGGCTCATGCCGGTACCTCCGGGAGCGCCATCAATGGTAAGGAGATCGATCTTTGCCTCAGAACTCCATTTAATGGCCATAGCCAGTTCCCGCATAGGATAAGCGCCAGTCTTTAAAGTAACTCTTTTTGCTCCCAAAGCGCGGAGTCGTTCCACTTCTTTCAAAAATCCTTCATGATCAACAAAGCCTAACCGGGAGTGACGTTCAAACTGCTTCAAGGCACCATCTTTAAAGGCTTTCTGGTTGGCGTCTAAAGAAGGATCCGGGGTAACAATATACCCTCTTTTCTGAAGCTCTAAGGCTCTTTCAATAGAATCAACCTTGATCTCACCGCCAATGCACTTTGCTCCCTGTCCCCATTTCAGTTCCATGGTTTCAATGCCGAGTTT
>Ga0208980_10003156_pt1 | contig 10001 bp, 4 predicted proteins | sample WetSurMetagenome_3_FD_187993 | JGI IMG/M metagenome (GOLD analysis project Ga0208980, IMG submission 187993) | Wetland microbial communities from Twitchell Island in the Sacramento Delta, sample from surface sediment Aug2011 Site A1 Bulk (version 2) | ecosystem: Environmental > Aquatic > Marine...
GAATCAACAAGCCTAAGTTGCAGAGCGGCAGAAAAATCGGGAATAAGAAATTCATTTTTATCAAGTATTTCCCTGATCAGTAAAGTTGTGCCAAATCTGTCTGTACCATTGTATTCAGCTGAAGCAGTTAGTGAAGTTGTATTACGTGTTGAAGCCTGATCATAGTTATTAGACTTGACAACATTTATCTCATCATTAATAATGATTTTAAATGTAGTATTTAAATTTATTCTTCTTTCCATTCCAGCTTTCAAAGTCAAAACATCCGAAATATTCTTTGATTCAATTGATGCGAGAGGATTTGAATAATTTAGTCTGTTATACAACCATGCTCCGGTTATCGAATATTTATCTCGCTGTTTATTTATGTCAAAATTGAGCATCATCCGAAGCGATTCATCAGTCTGGCTTTCCCCTGAACCAATCTGTTGGCTCAATATTGATGATGGAAGATTTCTTCTGGCCGACTGGTACCATATCCTTGCAGAAGCAACATTTTTAGATTTCATGTAGTAAAGTTCCTGGACAAAACCCTGTTGTCTTGCCTGGCTGTTTTTTCTGGTTTCCCAGGTGGGTATTGAGCTGCTCTCATTATTCAGATATCTGAAATCATTTTCTGCAGACTGCAAAAAAGCTTTGGTTACACTCTGGAAGTTAAAATTTCCACTTTTCACTGTTAACAGGCCAGTATAACTTTCAAAGCTTCCAACACCGGTATTTAAAGATATGATTGTTTCTTTATTCCAGACGGGCTTAGTTTCCAGGTTGATGATACCACCGATACCACCGCTATTCAGCGCCATTGAGGCTCCTCCATAAAGAATCTGAATATCATCAATAAGACCAGCTGGTAGAAGTGAGAGATCTGACTGGCCAAGCATAGGATGATTTATATTAATTCCATTCCAGGCAATCTGCGTGTGGCTTGCTCCTGTGCCCCTGAAACAAGGAGTGGCCGATCCCCCTAATCCGTAACTTTTTACGAAGATTCCGGAGTTCTCTGATAAAATATCAGCTATTGTTCCCTGAGTGTAATTTCTAAGTATTGAAGAATCAATTGAAGTCTTTTTATACCCGGGGGGATCAGAATTAACTTTATTACTGGTTATTATAACCTCATTTATTTTAATAGTATCGTCATCAAATGACATTTGTCCGTTCGCGACAGTCATGGTAAACAGGAGGGTTATATATAATAACGAGCGTTTCAAATTTTATTCTATAACTTCCTTTTTAACAATGCATTCCCAAACTAATGTTTAAAATACAACACCAAAGACAACAACCATGTCATCATTGCTCACGGGGAAATTAAAAGGGAGGAATCAATGTGTGATTCGGTGCTTTTTTTCCCGAAAGCTTTGAATATCAGTCTTGTATGGCAGGTCTTCTGACTTATCCCGGTCTGGTGAAGCCTTCCCATGATTAATATATATCACAGTGGCAGGTATTTCACAAAACCATCATCGTTAGAACGATCGGGCATCACAGCAGCGGGTACTGTTGCGGATTCAAACCGCATTCCCTTTTCATTACAATGATTTTATTTCATTGTAACACCAAAACATGACAAAGATAAATGATTTTTTAAATGTGCACTTACCGGTTTACTACAGATATCAACAATTATTAACAATTATAAGCTACAGAAAAACTGCACCGGTCGTTAGTTATGCAATTATAAAAGTAAGCATCATCAGCATCAATTAATTGATATGTTTAAGAATCTGTTCACCAATTCCTATCCTGTAACCGGCTGAGGTGAAAAGTATATTTCCTTCCTTATCGGAAAAAAGTACAAATGGTAGTCTGACATCAGGAAAAGGACTAATGACCAAAGAATTCTTTAATACTGCAATTTGATTATCTGTGCCAAATACAGAATTATCCGGCAATCCTTTAATAGTTTTGGGATCAAAAGAATTCATTTCCTGCTGTGAACCTGACAGAAACAGAAAATATCCACCCCATGCATCAAGTTCCCGCTTAATGAGAGGAAGGTCATTAAAGATATGTTTTGTTGGCTCTTTATCAGGTTCAATCCAGACTATTACAACACCCTTATTACTAATGGCAGACAGTTGAACTTTGGTTGAATCAAAAAGTTTAAAAACATTTTTAAGGTTGACTTTACCCAATATCTTATTTTCAGCAATATCTTTCCTCGGTAATACAGTAAGTATTTTATGTTCGTTCTCTAAAAGCTCGAAAAAAGTTATTCTAGATAATATTCTGCTGTCGCTTAATCTGTTACCTGTAACCAGCATATAATTGCCGGGAGGTAAAGCAAGCTCATCTTTAAAATCAGATATTTTTTTGTTGTAATCATATTCAAGGGTATTGTATCTGCCATTTTCAAATCGTGCCAGTGTAAAATGAATATAATACTCGGGTACAGGTTTTGTCTCTGAGGATTGAAGTTTAATATAACCTTTTTCCCTGCCTGGTTGTTTCTGATCAGCAAAATAGACATCATTCCAGGTTTCATTGAAGTAATACTGCGGCACATTCCTTCCTGGTTCAAGTCTTGATGGGATTCCAATGCTACGGCAGATGGCAACAAAACATATATCGCGGGATCCTGAATCTGAAACTTTAAGTTCAATTACACCTCTTGGTGTCAGTGGTGTTTTATAATAATTTTCCTCATCTGCAATTTTAATGCTATCATTAAGGTACTGCACAATTAATGAAGGATTGAGACTTGATTTTTTGAGAAGTTGAACAGGAAGTTTTTCTCTGAGATAACTTCTCCAGTCAACAACCATTTCATTTGCAACCCTGGGATTAAGAACATAGTCAAGAAACATCTTTGCTCCCACTTCTCCTTTAAGACTTTCAGATCTGACACTGTTAATCAGATGGTCCGACAGAATATCTGCTTTTATATCACGCAGGTCCTTATCAGGAAGAATTTCAAGCAAGGAGATGGCAAGGGTCATTAAGGAATCAGGAGTATCTGTCAAAAATTTCTTTATCTCGCTATAATTACCCATGCTTCTTGAAATAATAAGGTCAATTTTTGAGGAATCTGCTTTGATCATTATAGCAAGAGCTTTTGACTCATCAGGCTTCATCCAGGTATTAATATATTTCTGACGTATAATGTTTTCTTCATTAATTCTTCTGGAATTCTGTTCACTCAGCTCAGAGGATGGTACAGGAAGTGGTGATCGCAGGACCGGAACATTAAGATCGAGATCAAGATTGTAACTATCCCTGGCACTGCGATTGAGTTTCAAGATCAAGGTATCAGTTTCGGTCACTGAAATTTTCTTATAATCGAAATCATCCTTCAAGGATGCCCAGATAAGAAGGTCACCCAATCCTGTTTCGAACTGACTTATGCCATTTTTATCAGTAGGAACTACAGCCAACGGGTAAAATTCAGCATAATTATACAGTTGATATTCTACCTTAGCATTATTTACAGGGATTCCCTCTTTGTCTAAAACTTTTACAAATATTCTCTTTGTTACAGCATATTTAGAAAGGTTATTTACATCTGTAAAATTCCTGTACCTGTTAATTGAATTTTCTTCACCGAGAGGCGCACCAAAAGATTTAGTATGGACAAGCATTGCCCTTCGTGCAGGTTCGGTGAACCAACCGCGATCCAGAACAGGTTCGGGTTCACATGCGCCCATGTAGTACCATTCACCATTTATCCATACTTCTACCCATGCATGATTATCATCACTATGAGCCCATCGGGGGGTATAAACCTGGCGAGCTGGTATGCCCACTGTTCTGAGAGCTGCAACAGTAAACGTTGATTCTTCACCACATCTTCCCCTTGCTGATAGCATTGTACTTATAGGAGAAGATGTCCTTATATCAGCCGGCTGATAACTTACCTTTTCATGACACCAGTGATTAATTTCAAGTGCTGCCTCACGTATATCTTTACCTTTTATACGATCAAGGAGCTCATCATAATAAATAATCCTGAAAGAATCTAAATTTTCATTATTAACCCTGCATGGAAGCACATAGTGGAGAAAAACATCTTCAGGGATATCCTTTCCCCAGGGAGTTTCTGTTTTTGAGAGCAAAGCCATGTCAATATTTGCTAGGAAAAACTCACTATCATAATCTGCAAGATCGCTGAGTGGCATAAAAGCATAAAGAAATTTCAAAGCTTCAGTCTGTTCAATTGAAAGTTCATCGTCAAAAACAGAAAACAATTTATCTTCCCGGCTGGAGGCAAGCTGCATTCTTTCAATGAATGATTTTTCAACCAGATTCATGTAATCTTTGTCAGTTATCAAATGTTTACTGGTACAGGCCGGACCAAGTGCAAATATTAGCACTGCCATGTACTTTAGGAATTTCTTCATAATGAATACAATTCTAAATGTTTCCGCATGAATTTCTGATAATGAGTTCAGGGGAAATGTTTACCTGTCTTTTAAATTTACCTTTTCCTGAGTTTTTAACCTCTGACCAGATCATGTTCGCAACTTTAACTGACATACCAGAAAGAGGTTTTCTAAGACATGTAACGGGAGAAAACATAAGATCAAACCCGGTGCCTTCCTCCATTGATATAACTGCAATATCCTGAGGTATTCTCATCTTTTTTCTCTGAAGTAAAGACATAATTGGATAAACCAGACCGGCGTTCATTATAATCATAGCATCTGCCCTATAAGGTGGCCTAAGAAATTTGTCGAACTGTGTGAAGTCTATCTCATGTCCAGTAACTGGTATATCAAGCTCAATAACAACGGGTTTATTTATACCGGATTTAAGGCTAATCGCATCAATAACGTCCTGTATAGCGATGGTATCCTCACGGAATGATCTGCGATCAGCAGCAATAACAATATTTTTATAACCGAGTTTATCAAGGTGATTTACAACAAGCTGGGCTCCAATTGATGTATTGGTACTTACTGTATTCAAGCGTAAAGTCTTTACTGATTTTTCAAGAATAACAAATGGATAATCGGTTGTACGCAGCATTCTGATTGTATTATCATCGGCGGCATCTCCAAGTAAAATCAGCCCACTATAGAATTTTTTAAAAGCACCTATAAGCCTGTCGTATCTCTGATCATCCGGATCTTTTGTAACTATTGAAAAACCAACCCCGATACTTGAAAATGCTTCCTGCAGAAATGGTGTGATCTGGATAACAAAAGGATCATTCATTGACGGGACGATCATACCCAGAACACCTGGCTTCTCTTCAACAGGAGAAACCTCATTTTTTTCCTGTAGTGATTCGAAATACCCCATTTGCCTTGCCAGTGAGATAACCTTTTCCTGGGTATCTTTTCGGATTCCCTGCTGGTCTGCTTTATTATTAAGTACGAGAGAAACTAACGTACCTGAAACACCTAGCCTGGCAGCTAAATCTTTATTTTTAAATTTTTTTCCCATTTCCCCAAAATATTCTGAAAATAAATTTAGTATTTATTTCGAATCAGAGAAATAAATTAATAATTTTTAACTATTGCAAAAAAAGGTACTGCGTCCGCAATACCTTTTTATAAAGCATGTTGATTAGTTACTATTTTTTAGGAGGATTTATTCCTCTTTGCTTTGCGGCGGCTTCAAGTCGCTGCTGCCATTTAGATTTTTTAATTGGTTTCTTTTTATTTTCTTCCAGGGTTGCCAGAACAGCATCTGCATTTATGAATCTTTTCGAGATTATATTCTGACCATAAGTAATCATGTTTGCCAGGAAATAGTAATATGTAAGACCTGATGAAAAATTATTCAGAATAAGCATGAACATAATGGGCATCATATACATCATCATTTTCATTCCAGGCTGATCAGAACCAGGTGAACTTCCAGTCATCTTCATTGTCAGTAATGTCGAAGCAGTCATAAGAAGTGTAAATAAGCTTACGTGGCTTCCATACATAGGAATTGTGAAAGGGAGAGTCAGAATTGAATCATATGTTGATAAATCTGTAGCCCAGAGAAAATGTTCCTGTCGTAATTCAATTGACACAGGAAAAAACCGGAACATTGCAAACAGAATAGGCATCTGAAGAAGCATTGGAAGACATCCTCCCATTGGGTTTACTCCTGCCCTCTTATAAAGATCCATTGTTGCCTGTTGTTTTTTCATTGCATCTTCTTTCTTAGGAAATTTCTTCCCTAATTCATCTACCATAGGCTTAAGAACCTGCATCTTCGCAGTCGACTGATAAGATTTAAATGTAAGAGGAAACAAAACAACTTTGATAATTATGGTCAAAATGAGAATAATCAATCCATAACTGCTTATGTATTTTTCAAGCCAGTTGAAGATTGGGATAATAGCAAACCGGCTAATCCAACCTATAATATTTTTACCAACGAAAACAAGTTTTTCAAGCTGGAAGCCCTCCTTTCTCAGAGTATTTATATGATTTGGACCATAGTAAAGTTTCATGCTGATTAAATTCGACGAGGCTGGATTAAATGGCACACCTAATTCAGTTGTATAAAACCTTATGTATTTTTTAGAGGTCAAAGTACGGGTTGATTTTACAGTGCCATTAAGAAAGTAATCCGTTGTAAGCAGAACTGAAGAAAAGAACTGATCCTGGAAAGCTACCCAACTGAGTTTAGTTGTGATGTTTTTTTCATCTATCTCTTTTTTTGCTCTTAAGCTCAGTCCATCAACATCGTCCTGAAAATATTTAAATTTTATTGTTGAATAGTTTTCTTCATTAGTCCGGCCCATTTCCTGTTGTGGAATGTACATTTTCCAATCAAATGTCAGACTGTTTTGGTTAGCGGCAATGATGTTTTCCAATGATTTGAAGGTGACATCAAAGTCAACCATATATTTGTCAGGGGCAAGTGTATATTTATATTCGATGTACTTTTCATTGTCAACTTTTAACCGGAGACTTACACTTTGCGGCTGGGAACCTATGATAAATGACTTCTGATCAGAAACTGGTGTAAAGTAAAGATTGTTAGTCTGAACAGCTTTATTATCAACAGTAAAAAAATTAAATCCAAAAACCGTTGAATCTCCTGAAAACAAGATAAGTGGAAGGGAGTCATAGGTTCGGTAATCTTTTAATCTTGCAGAATACACTTTACCTCCTTTGAGTGAGATCTTTAATTCAACCTTATTATTTTCAAGAGTAATGAACTGGTTATCGCCGGTTGCTGCTTTCGAAAAGGCTCCGTATTGGCTGGAATCGATCTTTGCATTTGATAAGCCTGGTATTGCCATTTCACTTTTTGTCACGATACTTTTGGTACTATCAACCGTTTGTGCATCGGTTTGAATTCCAAGTTTAATGTTGAGTTCACTGATCTTTGCAATTATCTCGGCATTGTTAGGTTTGTATCGAAGGGCATTAACATATTCTGTCCTGGCAATTTCATATTCTCCCCTGGTGTAACTGGCTTCTGCTACAGTTACAGCTTTCTCAAATGCTTTATTTGACTTACTGTTATTATATATGCTGAAACCTATGAAAATCACAAAAATCAGAATAAGTCCTGTTATTGTATTTTTATCCATTCTTTCTGGTAATTAATAGTATATGTAATCGAATTTAAATGATGATATTTTTATTTAGATATATTGAATATTTTTAACTATCCAATGCATGCTTTGATAAAATTCACGAAAAGCGGATGAGGATTGATGACAGTACTGCTGTATTCAGGATGGAACTGGACACCAATGAACCATTTATGAGCAGGTATTTCAATTATCTCAACCAGATTTGATTCTGGGTTTATTCCTACAGGCACCATCCCATTTTGTTTAAAATCATCAAAATATTTGTCATTGAATTCATACCGGTGCCTATGTCTTTCGACGATTTCCGTTTTCTTATAGGCATCGTAAGTTTTTGAATTTTTGCTTATTATGCATTTATAACCTCCCAGCCTCATTGTTCCCCCCTTATCTATCACACTTTTTTGTTCCTCCATGAGGTCAATTACAGGGAATTTCGTTTTATGATTTATCTCTGTTGAATGGGCTCCCTCAAGATGCAAAACATTTCTGGCAAATTCAATAACAGCACATTGCATTCCCAGGCATATTCCAAAAAATGGTATATTGTTAACCCTGGCATAATTGGCGGTTAATATTTTACCTTCAATACCTCTTGATCCGAAGCCAGGTGCGACGAGAATACCATTTAGTCCGCTTAGCCTGTCAATAACATTATTCTCAGTAATATCTTCTGAATGTATGTACACTACGTCAATTTCACATTCATTCATAGCGCCGCTGTGAATAAATGATTCAGCAATTGACTTATAGGCATCTGGAAGTTCAACATATTTTCCAACCAATCCGACCTTTATTCCGTGTTTAGGATTCTTTAATTTTGTAAGAAATTCTCGCCATTCAGTTAGTGGCGGCTCAGTTTCAACAGGCAGGGAAAGTTTCCTAAGAACAGTCCTGTCAAGTCCCTGATCAAGCATTTTGATTGGCACTTCATATATAGTTGAAACATCGACAGATTCGATAACAGCATTTTCCTCGACGTTACAAAAAAGTGCAACTTTCCTTTTAATGTCTTCATTAAGATGTCTTTCAGTCCGCAAAACTAGTACATCAGGTTGAATTCCTGTTTCGAGAAGCTCTTTTACAGAATGTTGAGTTGGTTTGGTTTTTGATTCGCCTGTTGAGGAGAGGTATGGAACCAATGTAAGATGTATTACAATGCAATTGTGTGTACCCAGTTCCCATTTCAGCTGACGAACCGATTCGATATATGGAAGTGATTCTATGTCACCAACGGTTCCTCCGATCTCTGTGATTACTATATCAAATTTATTTCCTGAACTTACCAGTTTTATTCTTCTCTTTATTTCATCAGTTATATGAGGGATAACCTGAACAGTTTTTCCAAGGTAGTCACCCTTTCTCTCCTTATTTATAACTGATTGGTAAACCCGTCCGGTAGTGACATTATTTGCCTGACTAGTAGGGACGTTTAGAAATCTCTCGTAATGTCCAAGGTCGAGATCCGTTTCAGCTCCATCAAGAGTTACATAACATTCTCCGTGTTCATAAGGATTGAGTGTTCCCGGATCGACATTAATATATGGATCAAGTTTCTGAATAGTAACCGAATAACCTCTGGCTTGCAATAATTTTGCAAGAGAGGCCGATATAATGCCTTTCCCCAGGGAAGAAGTAACTCCCCCTGTTACGAATACGTACTTAACGTCTGCCAAAGCAAAAAAGTTTAATAGTTTAACTATCTGAATTCATTTCCATTAATCATCAAGACCGGACTGGTCTATCATCTTGACCTTTTCTTCAAGCGTTTTAATCAGTTTTTTAGCGCTGTCAATTTTTTCTTCAACCTCTTTGATCATGGTATCAGCATTTGTCGACTTGGCAAAGAAGCCGATATTATTTTCCCATAATACTATGTCGCTTTCAAGCTGTTTGATCTTAGTAAAGAATTTATCCCTTTCATTCCGGACTTTCCTCGATGCTTTGGGATTTGCTTTAAGATTATCAAGTTTGGTTTTATATTTCAGAATACTCTTGTCTTCATCAGCAATTTTCAGCTTATCAAATTCCTTGTTAAGGGCATTCCGGTATTTATTGGTGATTTCATCCTTCATATTAAAAGGTACGAATCCAATATCAGTCCATTTTCTTTGAAATTCTTTAAGACGTTCGAAGGCAGCCTGAACATCAGCACCGGGCTCGAATTTCTCCAGTTCCTGAATTATATCAAGTTTTGCTTTGAGGTTGTCTTCATACGAGGTATCGAGCTGAGCAAAAAATTCTGTTTTCCTGTTAAAAAAGGTATCGCAGGCCTTCCTGAAGCGTTTCCAGCATCTTTCCGACTGTTTACGTGGAACCGGACCGATCTCTTTCCATTCTTTCTGCAGTTTTATAAGCGCATCAGATGTGGCTTTCCAATCGGTACTCTCCTGCAGCGCTTCTGCCTGTATACATAATTCAGTTTTAGCCTGGAGGTTATTCAGTTGTATCTCTTTGTTGTCTGCATAAAATCCTCTTTTCTTTTCAAAGAAGGCATCGCATGCATCCCGGA
>Ga0208980_10003157_pt1 | contig 10001 bp, 11 predicted proteins | sample WetSurMetagenome_3_FD_187993 | JGI IMG/M metagenome (GOLD analysis project Ga0208980, IMG submission 187993) | Wetland microbial communities from Twitchell Island in the Sacramento Delta, sample from surface sediment Aug2011 Site A1 Bulk (version 2) | ecosystem: Environmental > Aquatic > Marine...
CACCCTCGATTGTTGTTGATTGAGAAGAGCTTCACCACTATATCATCCTTTCGAGCCAAGGGAAAGACGACAAGGTTATGGGCACAAGATTAGTGACGTTGGCCGGAATGCTGCTACTCATCTGGGCGGGGTGTACCCGAATGGATGCGTTTGAGGAGAAGAAGGGTGGCAAGAGTTCGTTGCGAGTGTACTCAACCGAGAAGAAGGGATATGTTATGGCAGAAAAGGTTGTGAAGACGGACGAGGAGTGGAAGAAGATGCTCACTCCAGAACAATTCAAAGTCACCCGTATGAAGGGAACCGAGCTTGCATGCAGCGGCCCGTTCTGGAACCACCACGAGAAGGGTATCTATCAGTGTGTCTGTTGTGGCAACGATCTCTTCACTTCCGACACGAAGTTTGAGTCTGGAACAGGGTGGCCAAGTTTCTTCCAGCCCGTTGCCAAGGAGAATATCAGAGAGGAATCGGACGACAGTCACTTCATGGAGAGAACAGAGGTGCTGTGCAGTCGGTGCGATTCTCACCTCGGACACGTTTTCGAAGACGGGCCCAGACCAACCGGGCTTCGTTTCTGCATCAACTCACTCGCGTTGAAATTCGTCCCGACGAAGTAGTTGATCTGTACTCCCCTCATGCATTGCATTGGAGACTGCCTGAGGGGATGTTCTTTTCTGTACGATCATCCTAACTCATCTCCAAGACCTTTCTCTATCACTTGGGCCAGAATTGGATTCCCCTTCTCACCACAAAGATACTGCCATTACAGCAGCCGAGGACTTTCTCCACTTCCTTCTTGATGGGAACGTGAAGTTTGCGATGAACGCTTTCTGCAAGGATGAGTTGTTGGATCCAACCGGCAATCGTACAACACTCAGTGTCATACAGGAGAGCATCCAGGAATTCACCGGAAAGGTCATGACGTTCATCCATAAGCGTCTCGATGTTGTCAATTGTTCTATTGATATGGACTGCGCTGTTGTGCATCTCGATGTCCGTTGGGATGGCCTGATGGCTGACACGCTCACACGCAGGACTTTCAGCGGCATTGCACGAATCAAGCTGAAGAGAAACCCGTATGAAGGGTGGGATGTCGTACAGGCCACAGTCCCCGGCTGGAACACGGACTAGAAAGAAAAAATCCATCCTCGAATTAGTCGAACAAACATCTAGAGATCTGAACTTTCACATTTGGCGGCCTTCGTGTCCTGCGTGGAGGTCCTTTCCATTTTTTGCTTGTCAATCTTCAAATTCCTACATTCGTACGTTCTCTATCCGAATCGAGCGAATGAAAATCTACACAAAGACGGGCGACAAAGGTGATACCTCGCTCTTTGGCGGTCAGCGTGTTCCGAAGGATGCGTTGCGCATTGAAGCGTACGGCACGGTGGACGAGTTGAACTCCGTTCTCGGTATTGTTCTGGCCGACAACGCCAACGCTCGCATTGCTGAGATCCTTACTCACATCCAGAATCAGTTGTTCTATCTCGGTGCTGACCTTGCCACGCCGCGCTCGGCTACCGCCAAGACGATCAAACGCATCGAGACAAAGGATGCACATTCGCTTGAAAAGATCATTGATTCTCTTCAGGGTCATCTCAAACCTTTGAAGAGGTTTGTTCTTCCCGGCGGATCTCCGGTTGCAGCACGGATTCATTTTGCCCGGACTGTGTGTCGCAGGGCGGAACGTATCGCAGTCCGGCTCTCGCGCAACGAAGATATCGGAGGTGCGATCCTGATCTATTTGAATCGCCTTTCCGATCTGCTGTTTGTCCTTGCCCGGTACGCGAATCACGCTGCCGGCGTTCAAGAAATCAAGTGGAAGTCCTGAACTTGCCCGCGGTCTTTCTTCTTTCTTTTCTCTTTCTACTTTCCTCGGATTGCACGTCTGCTGAGAGCAGCTTTTCCCAGGATAGTGCGTTCGCATTCCTGAGAACAATTTCTGTGGACATTGGCCCTCGATCCATGGGCTCTCCGGCGGAGCAACGTGCGATGCAGTTTGCCGTCGACAAGTTTCGGGAGTTCGGCTGTCTGGAGGCCTATGTCATGCCGTTCACAGTTGCAGAAGGGGTGAACACCAAGAGCGGCATTGCCATCGGTGTGTTGAGAGGAAGAACCGATCGTATCATCATTGTTGGTGGGCACATTGATTCATCCGGCCCTGATGTTCCGGGCGCCAATGATGATGGGTCGGGTGTAGCTTGTGTTCTTGAGCTTGCGCGTGTTTTTGCCAAGAGACCGCATGAGTCAACAATCATGTTCTGTTGTTGGGGAGGGGAAGAGAGGGGCGAGCTGGGCTCAAAGTACTTTGTGGAGCAGTTTTCCAAACTCGACAGCGTGATGTTGATGCTGCAAATTGACATGGCGGATGGGGCGAGCGTTTTGGAGATTGATCCGGATTATCAAGATTTGAGTGCCCCTCGTTGGCTCACCGAAGCAGCGTTTGACATCTTCTACAACGAGCTTCATTCTCAGGGTCTGGTGTATCCTGTCGCGTCCGCAACACTAAATGCTGCATCAGGAGGTGCCACGGGTTCCGACCACAATCAGTTCCTCAAGAAGGGAATCCCCGCGGTTGATTTCACGAGCGACGTTGACTATCCCATCCATACGCCTCTGGACAACCTCGCCAATTTCACGCCATCTGGCTTGAAGCGGAGTGGTGATCTGGTGTTGAAACTGGTTGAACGATTCGATGGTGGCATTCCGGCACGCACTGTTGGACACTATATGTTAGTTCAGTTCGGAACCACACCGATTTTCCTGCCACACTGGTTCCTTTGGTCTGTCATCGTTGTCGCGATTCTCTTCTCGGTGACAGCGATTGTTGTTCTGTGGAGAAGGAGAGTGAGAGTGGAGGGAGTGGTGAGAGTCCGATGGTCAGGCATCAAGGTCATACTTCTTACACTCATCGTTCAATCGTTCATCTGGCTGTCAGAGTCTCTGTTCGGATTTATCGATGGGAATCGTTTCCCGTGGGTGAGTCACTTCCCGGCATTTGTTCTCCTCGGCATCCTGTCTGGTCTTCTTGGTCTATGGCTCACGCTGAGAATGCTTGGCAGATTTCCTCTCAGCTCAGAGGCCTATGGCTTTGGGGGGCGTGCACTGACCATCCTCGCCATTCTGACCCTGCTTTCTGCATTCACGGGGCCCAAACTTGCTGCTTTCTTCGCGTTGGCGACGATATTGATGTCCCTAGCCCTAATGCTGCGATCAGGTGTGTTGCGTGTTGCGCTCTGGGTTCTGTCCTGTTTGGTGCTGCTGCGGCTCGTGTTTTTTGAGGAGATGGGTCTCATACAACGCCTATTGGCAGAGAACCTGATTCACTCCTTCGGCGGCGTGATGGCGTATGAAGCCGTGTTTATCGTGTTCTGCACGCTGATCTCCCTCCCATTTGTATTCGGCTTTGCAGCCATATACCGCGCTTCCGGGATAGATCTATTCTGGCTGAAGAAGTTACGCGCACGTAGACACTTTCTCGCAGTCTCTGTTGCCGCGTTAGGTGTGATGGTCTATCTGTTCATGCAACGCCCGTACGATCGGAAGTGGCATAGCCGCATTCAGGTCGAACAGAAATACGCCATGGGTGCGGACAGCAGCACGATTACGATCAGGGGCTCCGAGTATCTTAACGGACTGAAGATGGTGGCTGACAGTCAAGAGGTGCCGTTCTGTCGTCAGACAAACTTTTTTGAGTTCCATCCGTCGCATTCATCGGTGGTTCCCTGGTGTTCCGTTGATGCACACTTTTGGCCGGCGAAGAAGGCGAGAGACCAGGATTCGATGTGGAGCATGGGTCGACGAGTGATAATTCACTCCCAGATTCGTCCATATCGAGTCAGTGTGAGGTATAGTTGTGCTTCGCCCTTCGAAGTGTCCTCGCCGTGGGCATATCGCGATTCGGAGAGGTCTGGAAAGGCATCCGACAACGTCAGAATATTCTCGTGGTATTCGTTTCCGGATACCCTGATAGACATTCCCATCACTTTTACACTCGGTAAAAGTCAGCGAGTGAGTGAAAAGATTGAGGTCACCTTCGATACTCTTGCGTATCTCCTTCATCTCAACAAAGACCTGACGTATTTTGAATTGAGCACCGTGGTATCAGAGGCGCACGAGTTCGGAGTGCGTAATGACTCAACCAACATTGTTTCCCCACCGCAATGACCGCTGAGAGGAAATTTCGGCGCAAGGCCACGGCAACGAGCTCCTTTGGGACGGCAGGACGTATCAGTCATGACGCATCAAAGTTCTACGCGAGCAAACTGTACGATGGTTTGCGAACGAAGAAGGGGGTTGACCGGGCAGAGAATGCGATTTCCGCGGGACTGCTGAACAGAATATTCCTTAAGAGCAGTGAGTCGATGGAGGACCTGCCTGACTGTAGTGTTCATCTCATGGTGACTTCGCCTCCGTACAACGTCACGAAAGAGTATGACGATCAGTTGACGCTTGATGAGTACCGGGCACTCTTGCGAAGGGTATTTAGGGAAACGTATCGCGTCCTGGTTGATGGTGGCCGCGCTTGCATTAACGTCGCGAACCTCGGGAGAAAGCCGTACATCCCTCTTCATTCGTATGTCATCCAGGACATGCATGAGATTGGGTTTCAAATGCGGGGAGAGATTATCTGGGACAAGGGGGCGAGTGCGAGCCCTTCGACTGCATGGGGAAGCTGGCGCTCCGCAAGTAACCCGACGCTCCGTGATGTGCACGAGTATATTCTCATATTCTCCAAGGGTAGTTACAGCAGACACAAGGGAGAAAAAGAAAACACGATTGGCAGGGATCAATTCCTGGAGTACACGAAAAGTGTGTGGACTTTTCCCGCTGAGCGAGCAAAGAAAATCGGCCACCCGGCCCCGTTTCCGGTCGAGCTTCCTCGCCGCCTCATTGAGTTGTACACATTCAAAGGTGATGTAGTGCTTGATCCGTTTTGCGGAGGTGGATCGAGCTGTGTTGCGGCTGTTCTGGCAGGGCGCAAATACTTGGGATACGAAATCAAAGATCAGTATGTGGAGCTTGCCGAGAAGAGGATCGCTTCGGTGCTACAGGGTGAGCCATTGAAAGCAAAGAAGGGTGGCAAGCACAAGAGGGAAGGCAACAAGGGCAAGGTGTCCGGTCTGGAGTAGTTTGAAGTTTATATCATGGAATACAGAATGTCAGAAACAATACTCGAAGTCAGCAACCTTGTCAAGCGTTATGGCGATCTCGTCGCGGTGAATAACATCAGTTTCTCCGTTCATCGACAAGAAATCTTTGGCATCCTCGGACCGAACGGTGCCGGCAAAACGTCCACGCTGGAGATGATCGAGACGCTTCGCTCGATTGATGGAGGGGAAGTGTTCCTCAACGGGTTGGAGGTCCACACCCACGCGCAGGAAGTCAAGCGGCTGATTGGTGTTCAACTTCAATCCTCCTCGTTCTTCGACAAGTTGAATCTGAAAGAGCTCCTCTTGCTTTTCGGCGAGATGTACGGCAGAGTTGTGGATTATCATAAGCTGCTCGCGGAGGTTGAATTGGAGGATAAGGCAAAAGCGCAAGTTGGCCAACTTTCGGGTGGTCAGAAGCAGCGTTTCTCAATTGCAGCGGCGTTGGTGAACGAACCGCTGGTGATCTTTCTTGATGAGCCGACAACGGGACTAGATCCACAGGCCCGACGACATCTCTGGGGTGTCATCAAACGAATCAGAGCGGAAGGCAAAACGATTGTTCTCACGACCCACTACATGGAAGAGGCAGAGGAATTGTGCGATCGGGTGGCAATCATGGATCAGGGAAAGATCATAGCACTCGATAGGCCGCAGGAACTCGTTCGCCATCTTCTCGCCGGAGGATTTACAAAAGAAAGGGTTGAACGCCTGGCAAATCTCGAAGATGTGTTTCTCCACCTTACCGGCCACTCGCTGAGGGAAGACTGATGAGACTGAAGTGGAAGATATTTGTTGCGTCACTGAAAATGTTTTTCAGACAGCGTGAAGCTATCATTTGGACGCTGCTGTTTCCATTGTTCATGATTACGTTGTTTGGTTTTGTGCAATTTGACGGGATTGGAAAACTCGATCTCGGCATTGCGAATGAAGCTGGTGACAAGGGTGCTCGACTCATTGAGTCGCTCAAGAATGTAAAGACGTTGAAGGTCAGGGAAGGCGAGCGACAAGCAGAACTGCTAGAGTTGGGGAAAGGGGAACGCGATTTGGTGCTTGTGATCTCGTCGGACTTCAATGCAGAATCACAGGGCCACCTGACAGTCTATTTCAATGATGCCCGCCCGCAAGAAGCACAGCTCGGTCAGCTAGTTCTGCAGCGAGTGTTTGATGAGATCACGTTCGCTCAGAATCCATCACCGAATCGCCTCATGGTTGATGCTGTCCCTGTCAAGAGTCGCAACCTCACGTACATCGACTTTCTCCTGCCAGGGGTTCTTTCAATGTCGATCATGCAGATGGGGATCTTTGGGGTGGCATTCAGTTTCGTCTCACTCAAGAAACGCGGTATTCTCCGTCGCTTGTGGGTAACGCCGATCAAGCCGAGCGACTTCATTCTTGGACAGGTGGCAATGCGTCTGATCGTGGTCCTGGTACAGATATCGATCATAATTGGGGTGGGCATGTTGTTTTTCCACCTGCATTTTATTGGAAGTTTCCTTGAGCTTTTCCTGGTTGGCCTCATGGGTGCGATTGTGTTTCTGAGCATCGGCTTTGCTCTGGCTGGGATTTCAAAGTCGGAGGATCAGGTTGCCCCGTTCGCCAATGTCATCAGTCTGCCGATGATGCTTCTCTCCGGCATATTCTTCAGCAGGAGCAATCTTCCCGGTGTCATTCACACGATCACGGATTTCTTCCCTCTTACCTACCTTGCGGACGCGATGCGCAGCATTGCCATTGACGGTGCGACTCTCCCTCAGGTTGGGCCACAATTGCTCGGCTTGGGTGTCTGGTGTCTAATATCGTGCACCCTTGCTGTGAAGGTGTTCAGGTGGGAGTGAGGCTTGCTGGAGAAGCGATGCTGGAAGACTTCACGTGCCGACTCCCGCCGATTCAAGAAAGAGACTGATCTTGACCTCGCTTTTCTTGACTCTTCCCCGACATCTTGTTATATTTGTTCCACGTTCCATGACACGATGAACTTGTAGAGGGCTTGTATCGCTACAAGTTCTCTCGCCTAAGCTCTCTGGAGAAGATCCTTTTGATGCTCACCGAATTTGGTCGAGTTCTCATCTTTATCATAATCGGATTGGTATTCGTTGCTGCTGGGTTAATCACTGCGTGGTTGATTCGCCCCAGCCGTCCATATCCGAGCAAGCTTTCGACGTATGAATGCGGCGAAAGCCCCGTAGGGGAACCCCGCGTCCGTTTCAACATCCGGTTCTACGTCATCGCGCTGATCTTCATTATCTTTGACGTTGAAGTCGTATTTCTTTTCCCCTGGGCAACCGTTTACAAGAACCTCGGGTGGTTCGCATTTGTTGAGATGCTCGTCTTCCTCGGGATTCTGTTTGTCGGATACGCGTATGTGTGGAGGAAGGGCGATCTGGATTGGGACAAGCCCGCACCCAATATTCCGCGATACGACCGTGGGGTTGGTGTGCGTGACAACCAGCTTGTTGAAGAAGAAGTTGCACTGTAGGTAAGACTGCATGGGCCTCTTAGATCAGAAATTTGAAAACGGCAACGTCATCATCACGACGACTGACAACCTCTTGAACTGGGCGCGGTTGTCATCGATGTGGGGAATGCAATTTGGTCTTGCATGCTGTGCCATTGAGATGATGGCCACCGGCGCGTCGCATTATGACCTCGATAGGTTTGGCATCTTCTTTCGGGGAACCCCGCGGCAATCAGACGTGATGATCGTGGCAGGAACAGTGACGCTGAAGATGGCAACGCGTATCAAGACGCTCTACGATCAAATGGCCGAGCCTCGGTACGTTGTCTCGATGGGCAGTTGTTCGAACTGCGGTGGTCCTTACTGGGAGCATGGCTACCACGTTTTGAAAGGAGTGGATCGCATTATCCCCGTGGATGTCTACGTGCCGGGCTGCCCGCCCCGGCCGGAAGCGTTGATGGAAGGGCTGATGAAGCTCCAGGAAAAGATCCGCAACGAAAGCCTCGCAAAGAAAAAGTCAGCATGATACCCGCCGATTCCAACCGTATTCCGAATTTGAAACGATGATTCCTCAAGAAATAGCCGACAGCATCAAAGCGAAGTTCCCTGATGCCATCCTGGATGTCAAACTCGATGGCGCAATCGATCCGTTTGCCAAGATCGCAGCGGATAGGATCAAGGATGTCGCGCGGTTCATGCGGGATGACGAGAAGCTGGCGTTCGACTCACTTATGTGTTTGAGCGGTGTGGACTATACCGGTGGCAAGCTTGGCGTTGTGTACAATCTCGCTTCAATGAAGTGGGGACATAAGTTCACTCTTAAAGTCGATGTTACTGTGGAGAACCCCCACGTTCAATCGGTCGAGTCGGTTTGGAAAACCGCCGATTGGCACGAGCGAGAAGCATTCGACGTTATCGGGATTGTCTTCGATGGCCATCCTGACCTGCGGCGGATCTTGTTGCCGGACGATTGGGAGGGCCACCCACTCCGCAAAGACTACAAAGTACCTGAGTATTATCTTGGCATGAAGGTGCCATACTGATGGAAGCAGTGCTTACAGCGACAGACATCAAGACACAACATCCCATCACCGTTCCTGGGTTTCCGCGACCTCTCAAGGAACAGGAGATGGTCATCAACATGGGGCCGCAGCATCCGTCAACGCATGGCGTGCTGCGTCTTGAGTTGATTCTCGATGGTGAGATTGTTGTTGACGTCATTCCTCATATCGGGTATCTCCATCGCTGCTACGAGAAGCATTGCGAGCACATGACGAACTACCAGCAGGTGGTTCCGTATTGTAGTCGCATGGACTACGTTGCCGCGTTGAGCAATGAACTGGGCTATGCAATTGCGTGTGAGAAGCTTCTCAAGATCAAAGTGCCAGAGCGCGTTGAGTATATCCGCGTGATCATGGCAGAGCTGCAGCGCATTGCCAATCACCTCATTGCTATTGGCACGTACGGTTTGGATATGGGGGCGTTCACACCGTTCCTCTATTGCTTCCGCGATCGCGAGCGCAGCCTCGACATCTTCGAGCAAACCTGCGGCGCCCGGCTCCTCTACAATTATGTTTGGATCGGCGGTCTTTCGCATGACGTGCCTCCGGACTTTCAGCAGAAAACGAAAGACTTCTGCAAGTACTTCCGTCCGACGATCAAAGAACTGAACGACCTGCTTTCGTACAACAAGATTTTCATTAAACGCACAGCAGATGTTGGAGTACTGCCTGCTGAAGTTGCGATAAACTACGGGGCAAGTGGGCCTATGCTTCGCGGGTCGGGTGTGAAGTGGGACCTGCGCAAGAATGATCCGTATTCGATCTATGACCGGTTTGACTGGGATATTCCTGTTGGTACGGGGAGGATGGGAACTGTTGGCGACTGTTGGGACCGGTATATGGTGCGCGTCCATGAAATGGAACAGAGTCTGAACATTATTGAGCAGGCGGCCGACAAGCTGCCGGCGGGCGATGTGCAGTCAGCGATTCCCAAACGCATTCGTCCTGACGCTGCCGACCTTTATGTCCGTACCGAGACCCCGAAAGGCGAGTTGGGATACTACATCATGTCGGATGGAACAACAAGTCCGTTCCGCGTGAAAGTGAAGTCGCCCTGTTTTGTGAACCTCTCGGTGTTGCCGGCTGTATGCCGGGGCTCGATGATTGCCGATGTTGTGGCGGTTCTAGGCAGTATTGATATTGTCCTCGGTGAGATCGATCGGTAGTGACCATGAAAGAACTTCTTCTCAATATCCTGCATAACGAAATTCTGGTCTACTCCCTTATGGCAATCCTGCCATTGGTCTGGATCATCCCCTTTGCGTTGTTTGCAGTCTGGTGGGAGCGGAAAATCTCTGCCCACATGCAGGATCGGCTTGGCCCGATGCGTACAGG
>Ga0208980_10003158_pt1 | contig 9998 bp, 9 predicted proteins | sample WetSurMetagenome_3_FD_187993 | JGI IMG/M metagenome (GOLD analysis project Ga0208980, IMG submission 187993) | Wetland microbial communities from Twitchell Island in the Sacramento Delta, sample from surface sediment Aug2011 Site A1 Bulk (version 2) | ecosystem: Environmental > Aquatic > Marine >...
CTACATGGATCTCATCTACGCGCATGACTATCTTCGATACTGGCCGGCCCTGATTGTCATCTACGGGATCGCCAAGATGGCACAGCCGCGAAGCGCACCGGGGCGTTTTGCAGGACTCATGTTCACCCTCGTCGGTATCGCCCTTCTGCTTGATAGGTTAGAATTCCTGTCGTTCAGATTGTGGGACTTCTGGCCGCTGGTCATCGTGCTGGTCGGCCTGTCGCTTATCTGGAGATCGTTTCAACGAAATACAGCACCACATGCAGACATGACGTCGTCAGCAGATCCGGGCGCGACGATCAGCGGCATTGCGTTCATGAGCGGTTTCAAACGAACCAGCAACAGCCAGGACTTCCGAGGTGGAGAACTCACCGCGATCATGGGGGGCTGCGAAATTGATCTGCGTCAAGCGACAATCAAGGATGGAGATGCAGTCATTGACGTGTTCGCGTTCTGGGGTGGCATCGAGATCAAGGTACCCTTGGACTGGAGTGTTGTGGTCGAGGCTACGCCGTTACTTGGTGGTTTTGATGACAAGACGCGACCGCCGCAAGGCGGCTCGGCAAAGCGTCTCATTGTAAAAGGCTACGCGATCATGGGTGGCGTGGAAATCTCGAACTGATTCATGCATCCCATTCTCGCACAGAAGGAGCGTTTCGTGCTTTACATGGCAGCCTGGCTTCTCCTCGCCGGGCTGCTTGCTGTCCTTGCGACGGCTTCCGGCAGCCTTCGGTGGAACGAAGCATTTGCCCTGACACTCCCGATGTCGATAGTCTATGCGTTCATGTGTCTCGCAGCGCTCTACCTCTGTCGCGCTTTCCCCTTGCAACAGACAAACTTTCTGAAGCTTATCTCAGTCTATGGAATGGCCGCACTTCTTTCAAGCTCGGTGTGGCTGCTCTTCATCAAGGGGTGGGTGCTCCTACTTGCGCGCACCGAGTTGATCCCAAGCCTTGACTTACAGTTTCATACATTCGTGCCGGTGATTTTGGGTGTGGGAGTTCTGCTGTTCCTGTTGGCAGTTGTTGTGCACTATCTGCTGCTGGCATTTGAGTCATCGCGGGAAGTGGAGCGACAGGCGCTGGAATTGAAAGCGCTTGCGCGCGAAGCTGAGTTGAGAGCACTCAAAATGCAAATCCAGCCCCATTTCCTTTTCAACAGTCTGAATTCCATAAGCGCTCTCACAACCGCCGATCCCGCGGCCGCACGGGATATGTCCTTGCGACTCGCTGAGTTCCTGAGGAAGACATTGAAGCTGGCAGGCGCGCAGATGATATCGCTCCAAGAGGAGATTGCGTTGATCGAAGACTTCCTCGCCATAGAGCAGGTCCGATTTGGACCTCGGCTTAACGTCACCAAGAATATTGATGAACAATCATTAAGGACGTTAATTCCCCCGCTGTTACTTCAACCGCTAGTCGAGAATGCCATCAAGCATGGGATAGCGAGCATACTGGACGGGGGAACAATAGGATTTGAGGTACACCATTATGGTCGTCGTTTGAGTATTGCGATCACAAACCCTTGCGATCCGGACCACCAGTCTCCAGTGTCGCACGGTGTCGGACTTGAGAACGTCAGTAGTCGGCTCTCATCGGTTTATGGCAGCGAGGCGCGGCTCGATACGAAGAAGATGCGTTCTTCATTTCGGGTTGAACTTTCCCTGCCGACAATTGTGTAGCGCGGGCAACTCCCCGGCTTCGACGAAAACTATTCGCAGGTTGTAAACACACCATGACTGAGGGATCCAATCTGCCGAACATCAGTGCGGTGATTGTTGACGATGAAGAACTTGCTCGACATCTTGTGCGGGAGTATCTCTCAGCGCATCCGGAAATCGAGATCGTTGGGGAGTGTGCCAACGGGTTCGAAGCGGTAAAGGTTGTCACCGAGCTAAAGCCGGACCTTCTCTTCCTTGATATCCAGATGCCGAAACTGAACGGCTTCGAGGTGCTTGATCTGCTTGAGAAGAATTTTGCAGTCATCTTCGTCACCGCCTACGATGAGTACGCCCTGAAAGCTTTTGATGTCCACGCTGTTGACTATCTTCTGAAGCCGTTCAGCAAAGCCCGCTTTGACGAGGCGCTGCTTCGTGCAAAGGAGAGGATTGGGGGGAACCAAAGTCCGGGTCTGTCCAAGCTTGCGGCTGAGGCTCATCCGAAAACGAAACCTATTGGCCGAGTACTCATCCGTGAAGGATCAAAGGTGCACGTGATTCCTGTGGAGAAAGTCGATTATGTCGAAGCTCAAGATGACTACTTTGCTGTCAAGGCCGAAGGAAAGAAGTTGTTGAAGCAGGGGACCCTGTCCGCGCTGGAGCAGGAACTCGATCCCAAGCGGTTTCCCCGCATCCATCGTTCATATATTCTGAATATCGATCGCCTCTCAAAGATCGAGTTGTACGCGAAAGATAGCCGGGTTGCCATTCTCACGGACGGTACCCGCCTTCAGGTCAGCCGGGCGGGATACGCGAAGCTGAAGGGGTTGCTCGACCTGTAGAATCATACCCCATTGCTGATCTCTCACCTCTGGACGCTCTGAGCGTCCGATCTATCGTCGGTCATAAGCCCCGCGTCTCTCTCCCGCGACGCTCTTTGGAACCCTCTCGACGAAAGATCCTTCACTATGGGACTTGCATAATAATGCACAATCATGTATATTTATGCCATCATTGGTTGTCGGTCAAAGAGAAGAGAGTCCATGGTTCAGATCGGTATTGTCGGTGCGTCAGGGTATTCGGGTGCAGAACTCCTGCGTCTGCTTTCCATGCGTGCGGACGTTAGTATCTCAAGAGTTGTTGCAGGTGCATCAGCAGGGAAAAGGGTTGACGAGGTGTATCCGGCATTCTCACGCCTGTCAGACCACTCGTTTGAGGCGTTTGACCCAGAGCAGCTTGAAGGCTTGGATGTTGTCTTCGTTGCGTTACCCTCTGGAGAGGGGATGAGAGTCGTTCCGCAACTTATGGACCGAGTCGACCGCATTATTGATCTTGGCGGGGACTTCCGGCTCGCCGACGTTGGTTTGTATGAGAAGTTCTACGGGCATAAGCATGTAGCGACTGAATTGTTGGGCAAAGCAGTATATGGTCTCTCCGAGTTGAACAAGGTACAGATTGCTTCTGCATGCCTAGTTGCAAATCCTGGTTGTTACCCCACGAGCGCACTGCTCCCCCTGCTTCCTGTATTGAAGGCGGGGATTGTTTCAACAAGGGGGATTGTGATCAATTCTCTTTCGGGGATTTCTGGTGCTGGACGTTCAGCGTCGGTCGAGATGAGCTTTGCAGAAGTGAACGAGAATATTCGAGCGTACAAGGTTGGGAACCATCAGCACATTCCGGAAATCCAGTCTGTCCTCGAGCAAGCTACCGGTGAAAAGATCGGGTTGTCATTTGTCCCTCACCTTGTACCGCTTACGCGGGGCATCTACACAACAATCCATGCAGAGCTGGCGACATCGTGTTCCGCTGAAGACATTCTCTCTGTGTACAGTGACTTCTATGCAGATGCGCCGTTCGTCAGGCTTCGGCAAGGAATTCCGCAGATCAAGGATGTGACATACTCAAACTTCTGCGACATTGGGTTCGCAGTTGAACCTCGGACAAACCAGCTTATCGTCATGTCAACAATTGACAACCTTGTGAAAGGTGCAGCAGGGCAGGCTATACAAAACATGAACATTATGCTCGGTCTGCCCGAGGAAACAGGACTTCTGGGAAAGGAATTGCAGCATGTTTGACGAGTGTCCGGGTGGAGTGACTGGTCCAAAGGGATTTACTACTGCCGGCATACACGGCGGTATCAAGAAAGCGAGGAAGGATCTCTCGCTGGTTCTCTCCGAAGTGCCTGCGAAAGCCGCCGGGGTGTTTACGACAAGCAAAGTGCAGGCGGCACCTGTTCTTGTGTGCAAGCAACAGCTGAAACGCTCGACCTCGTTCCGGGCGATTCTCGTGAACAGCGGTAACGCAAATGCATGCACGGGTGAACGAGGACTGAATGATGCGTGGACCATGGTGGATTCTGTGGCCAGGGCGGCGGGCATTGGTACGAACGAGGTCTTTGTCTCTTCGACGGGTGTTATCGGGCAGTATCTTCCAATGGACAAGATCAACGCCGGTATCCCCCAACTTGTTTCGTCGCTCGGCGCTGATAATCATCTCGCCGCCGCCGAAGCTATCATGACCACAGATACGTTCAGCAAGGAACTGGCAGTTCGCGTCACGCTTGACGGCGTTGATGTGACGATTGGAGGAATGGCAAAGGGGTCCGGGATGATTGCGCCCAACATGGCGACCATGCTCGCATTCATTACCACCGATGCAAACATCACTTCCGAATTGCTCAGCTATTCTCTCAAGCGCGCAGCCGACAGGTCGTTCAATCGGATCACTGTTGACGGTGACACCAGCACGAACGACATGGTCCTGGTGCTTGCTAATGGAATGGCGGGGAACAGGGAATTGAATGACCCGGCAGGAGTGTCCTATCAGAAGTTCTATGATGCCCTTGAGCACCTTCTGGTTCGTCTTTCAAAGATGATCGTTCTCGATGGGGAAGGCGCGACGAAGTTTGTCGAGATTGAAGTCCGGGGCGCGGCAACAGAAGAAGCGGCCGTGCGTGCGGCCCGCGCAATTGCCAACTCCAGTTTGGTGAAGACAGCAATCAACGGCGAGGATGCAAATTGGGGAAGGATCCTTGCAGCGGTTGGGTATTCCGGTATTGACTTTGCCCCTGCGGAGGTTGAGATTTTCTTCGGCGACGTTCCCATTCTCCGGAAGAACTACGCCATCGATTTTTCAGAAGAGGCGGCAAAACGGGTGCTGAGCCAGAAGGAGATTAGAATTACAGTTGACCTGCACCAGGGTGCTCATGTGGCATCGTTCTGGACGTGTGATCTGTCTAAGGAGTATGTAGCCATCAACGCCAACTACAGGACCTGACGCAGATGACTCCAATCTCGACAAAAACCGAGGTTCTGATTGAAGCTCTCCCGTATATCCAGCGCTACGAGCAGAAAACGTTCGTCATCAAGTACGGTGGTGCAGCAATGATGGATGATGGGCTGAAGGAATCGTTCGCACAGGATGTATCCCTGTTGAAGAAGATCGGAATCCGGATCGTGATCGTGCATGGGGGCGGCAAGGAAGTAACTGGGATTGCAGGGAAGCTCGGTCTCGAAACAACCTTCATCAATGGGCAACGCTACACCGACGGAGCAATGATGGACGTTGTCCAGATGGTGCTTGCCGGCAAGACCAACAAGGACATTGTTGCACGCATTAACCAGCATGATGGCGAAGCGGTGGGATTGTGTGGCATCGATGCGGACCTCCTGCGCGTAGAGAAGACGAGTGATAACGGCACCGATCTTGGCTTGGTTGGGGAGGTCACGTCTGTCAACACAATATTCCTCAACCTGTTGCTGAACAACAACACGATGCCGGTTATTGCACCGGTGGGTGTGGACAAAGAATGGAAGGCACACAACATCAATGCCGATCTCGCGGCGGCGAGTATTGCCGCCGCGTTGAAAGCTGAGAAGCTCGTGTATCTCAGCGACGTGGAGGGTGTGCTTGTGAACGGTGCGCTCGTCCACAGTTTGAGAAAGGACGACGCGGGGCAGTTGATCGAAGCCGGCGTCATCATCAACGGCATGGTGCCAAAAATTCGATCAGCCTTCGAGGCTTTGGATGCTGGCGTGCAGAAGGTTCATATGATTGACGGGCGCGTGAAGCACTCTCTGCTTCTTGAAATATTCACCGACGAGGGGGTTGGGACGGAACTCTTACGATCGGCCACTCAGAAGACTGTCGAGATTGTTCAGTCAAAGGAACGTATAGCTTCTTCACCATCAACACTTTGACCTCATGACAAAGCAGGCCCGCCACTTCGCGATCAAAGAGATCATCACTTCACGGCCTATTGCTAATCAGGATGAGCTTCGTGTCGAGTTGAGGAAGCGAAAGTGTGCTGTTACTCAGGCTACACTCTCACGCGACCTCGCCGAGCTTGGTGTCAGCAGGATCATGTCCAGTGAAGGAGCCCGCTATGTACTCCAGCCCGCGTCGGTGGCAGAAGTGCAGGCGTTAGGACCGGTGGTTGGCAAAGAGGTGGTGTCCATCGTCTCGAACGAGACAATGATTGTCATTAAAACGCTCCCGGGGTGTGCAAGCATCGTGGGAGAGTTTCTTGACATTCAACCTCATCCCGAGATTATTGGGACTGTTGCCGGTGACAACACATTGCTCGTCATACCATCATCCCAGAAGAAAACATCGCACGTCGTGCAATTCCTCAAAGACAAACTTATCGAAGGGAAGCAGTCGAGATGAAAATGAAAATCGCCGTTGCCTACTCGGGTGGGCTGGATACTTCGGTCATGATCAAGTGGCTGATGGAGAAGTACAATGCCGAGATCATCACGGTTACCGGGAACATCGGACAGAGGAAGGAACTGAACGGCATTGAGGAGAAAGCATTGATGACTGGTGCGACAAAGGCCGTTGTGGTTGATGCGACGCAGGAATTCGTTGAACACTATGTGTTCCCGGCGCTAAGGGCGGGCGCATTGTACGAGCATGCATACCCGATGGCCACATCGCTTGGTCGCCCGCTCCTGGCGAAGCTGCTTGTCGAGACTGCCGTTCAAGAGAATGCGGATGCAGTTGCGCATGGATGCACCGGCAAAGGCAACGATCAGGTACGATTTGAAGTTTCGGTGGCGGCACTTGCCCCGCATTTGAAAGTGATTGCTCCACTCCGCGAATGGGAATTTAAATCGCGCGAAGAGGAGATTGCATATGCAAAGAAGCATAGCATTCCTGTTGCGGCAACAGTGGAGAGTCCGTACTCGATAGATGAGAACATTTGGGGGACAAGCATCGAATGCGGCGTGTTGGAGGATCCCATGGTCGAACCACCCTCGGATGCGTACCAACGGACCGTTGCACCCGAACAAGCTCCTGATATTCCGGCCTATCTCCGGATAGACTTTGAAGCTGGCGTTCCGGTAAGTGTAAACGGACAGCGGATGGATTCTGTTGAGTTGATCCACTATTTGAACGACGTCGGTGGGGCGCACGGCGTTGGTCGGATTGACCTTGTTGAGAACAGATTGATCGGCATCAAGTCGAGGGAGATCTATGAAGCTCCTGCGGCAACAATTCTCCATTTCGCGCACATCGAACTCGAGCGACTCACGCTGGACAAGCCCACATTTGATTTGAAGAATGAACTTGCCGGCAAGTACGCCAATCTTGTGTACAACGGCTTGTGGTTTGCCCCCCTTCGTAATGCGTTGGATGCGTTTGTTGATGTCACTCAGCGGAATGTAACGGGCACTGTGAAAGTCAAGCTCTTCAAAGGCAGCGTCATCATCGCGGGGAGGGCCTCCGACCGTTCGTTGTACAGTCCGGCCCTTGCCACATATACCAAGGACGACAAGTTCGATCACACGGCAGCGGCCGGATTCATCAAGATCTATGGTTTGCCGATCAAGACCTACCATCAGGTAAATCGGAACGGTGTGCACAAGCAGATCGGCAAACTTGCCAAAGCGGATACGCTCGCATGAAGACCTTGGTCGGTCGCTTTCGTTCGCAGCTTGATCCACTTGCTCTGAGATTCTCCTCGTCGCTCGACGTAGACAGGCAACTTTTTCGCGAGGATGTCGAAGGGAGCATTGCGCATGTTACGATGCTCGTCAAGCAGAACATCGTCTCGTCGAGTGAGGGAAACACAATTCGCAAAGCCCTAAAGGAGATTGAGCGGGAGATAGAAAAGGGGAGGTTTACACTTAATGGGAAGGCAAAGTACAAGAAGCGTTTCGTGGGCGAGGACATTCACATGGCCATCGAGCAGCGGTTGATGGAAAAGGTGGGGCCTCTTGGTGGGAAACTTCATACTGCCCGCAGTCGCAACGATCAGATTGCTCTCGATGAGCGGTTGTATCTTCGACGGATGACGCGTCAAATCCTGAAGCTCATCCGGCACATGCAGAGAGCATTTGTCGCCAAAGCGTCACAGTATGATTCTGTGCTGATGCCGGGGTACACTCATCTCCAACGTGCCCAGCCGATTCTTCTCGCGCATCACCTGCTTGCCTACGTCTCCATGCTTGACCGGGACTACGAACGGTTCGGCGATGTGCTGAAGCGTGTCAACCGTTCGCCTCTCGGAGCGGGCGCGTTGGCCGGAACGCCGCACCCCATCAATCGCATGGTCGTAGCGCGAGCACTCGGTTTCGACGGATTGGTCGAGAACAGCATGGATGCGGTGAGCGATAGGGATGTGCTTATAGAGTTCGTCGCACATTGTTCAATAGTTATGATGCATCTGAGTAGGTTTGCTGAAGAGCTTGTGCTGTGGAGTTCGCAGGAGTGGCACTTTGCCGAGATTGGTGATGCGTTCACCACGGGCAGCAGCATCATGCCGCAGAAGAAGAATCCGGACATGGCAGAGCTTGTGCGCGGCAAAACAGGCCGCGTGTATGGCGATCTCATCGCGCTGCTGACTGTAATGAAGGGACTCCCGCTTGCCTACAACCGCGACATGCAGGAGGACAAGGAACCGCTGTTCGACGCTGCCAACACGGTTGCCGACTCGCTTGCCATCTGTTGTTCAATGCTCAAGAGCGTGAAGTTCGACGCCAAGCGGTTTGAGAACGAGCTTGCGTCGGATTCTCTTCTTGCAACAGAACTTGCCGACTACCTTGTGCGAAAAGGAATGCCGTTCAGGAAGGCGCACTTGATTGTTGGCGATCTTGTCCACGTGTGTGGGGAGAGGAAGACCTCACTTAAGGACCTGCCCCTCGTAGAATACAGAAAACGCTCGCAACTGTTTGAGAAGAATGTGTTCACAATGCTCAATCCACGGGCATCACTCCTTCGGAAACGATCTGCAGGTTCGACCTCTCCGAGAGAAGTCCGAAGAACAATCCGCAGGCTCTCGAGAACGCTCCGCCGTTGAGTCGAGTCGGCCCTGTGCGGCTCGGCTCATTCCCTCCTCAAGCCAAATCATAACACCTACTCCGTCAGACTTTCGGACTGATAAGTCTGCATTCGCAACGGCAATTATTTCGCGGACTTGCGGCATAGTTGTGTTTTGATGTGGACTTGAATATCTTCATGCCATCTGAACATAGGTCGGAATTGTGAACGGGGCGTCCTGTGTGTGGTTCACGGGTTCAGACCTGAAGGCACTCGCCGTTGTGTTCTTCCGTTATGACGATACCTCCACCTCTTGCCGTTGAGCCCCAGCAATTTCACACCAATCGCGACGTCTAGATTTTTGTACTGACCAAGATCCGGTTCATTCTCACATGTGGCGTTACTGCTCGATGTCTTCGCATCGAGGTGACGCCACTGCTATTTTTCGACGGCTACTCCGGATCCAATCTCCAATCCCGGGAGGAGTGATGCGAACACTAGTTGTTTTCTTCGTGCTCACCATCGGAGCGAGTGTGTGCAACTCGCAGTGGTTCTGGTAAAATCTGCTCGTTCCTTTTTGTGGATGCCAATGTCGGCTGGGCTGCCGGGTATACGGGCATCGTCCTCAAGTCAATTCTCGAAGTGTGCGATGTGCTTGACCGTGAAGTGGCAACCCTAGTGAACGAGGTCAAGCGACCGGGGACGCGCACGGTGCAGTGGCGTCCGTCAGACGTTGCGAGCGGTGTGTATTTCAATCGTCTACAGGCTGGGCGGTTCACAAGCACGACAAAATTCTTCCTCACTAGATAAGAACTGAGGCAATTATGAAAACACGTGGTGTTTTCTTCCTGGTCACCGCAACGGCGAACGTCGTGGTTTCACTTTCCCTGCTGAGAACTGCATTTTCGCAGAGCGGCTGGTTCTGGCAAAACCCGTTGCCGCAAGGCAGCCTTCTCTCAGGTATCTCTTTTAACAATGCCAGCACAGGAACAGCAGTCGGAAGCGATGGCGCTATTCTCCACACCAACGATGGCGGTGCAACTTGGACATGTCAGTCAAGCGGAACGAGAATTGA
>Ga0208980_10003159_pt1 | contig 9998 bp, 7 predicted proteins | sample WetSurMetagenome_3_FD_187993 | JGI IMG/M metagenome (GOLD analysis project Ga0208980, IMG submission 187993) | Wetland microbial communities from Twitchell Island in the Sacramento Delta, sample from surface sediment Aug2011 Site A1 Bulk (version 2) | ecosystem: Environmental > Aquatic > Marine >...
GGGCGTGCCCGGATACGCGACTCAACCAAAAGCCTCGGGAGATATTTGGATCAAAAGCGTGATGGACGAATATCCGGGAATCGTCATACTCGGCCCCACTGCATCGGGAAAATCCCGCCTGGGCTTTGCCCTTGCCGGCCTGTTCCAGGGAGAAATTGTCAGTTGTGACGCGCTTCAGGTTTATAGGCAAATGGATATCGGCACCGCTAAAGCCTCTTTGGCCGAACAGACGCTGGTGCCGCATCACATGTTAAACATTCGGTATCCCGATGAAGATTTCTCCGCCGGAGACTACCAGCGCATCGCAAGACAGGCTATCCTGGAGATCCGCCAGCGCGGGCACCTTGCATTTGTTATCGGCGGTTCAGGATTTTATCTTCGGGCCCTGATTGAGGGTCTCTTTGAGGGCCCAGGCCGGTCCGAATCCCTGAGAATGCGCATGCGGCGGATCATCCAGCGCAAGGGACCCCGGATCCTGCACTGGGCCCTGCAGCGCGTGGATCCTCCATCGGCAGCCAGAATCGCCGAAAAGGACGCGGAACGGATTATTCGGGCCTATGAAGTGTACCTTGTCAGCGGAAAATCCATGAGCTGGTGGCAGGAACAGCCCAGGGATGCCCTCCGAGGTTTTCGCTGGTTAAAACTCGGCATAGATCTACCTCGCGAACAGCTTTACCGGAATATTGACCGGCGCGTCGAGGAGATGTTTCAGGCAGGTTTTTTGGAGGAGGTCCGCTGGCTGCTGGGGAAATTCCCCAGGTCCTCACAGGCTTTTAAGGCGATCGGGTATCGTCAGGTAGCGGAATATCTGGAGGGAACGATCTCCCTGGAGCAGGCGCTGGAGGAAACCAGAAAGGAAAGCCGGCATTACGCCAAGAGACAACTCACGTGGCTCCGATCGGACCGGAATATTTTGTGGCTGGATGGGCAGACCGGATTCGATGAACTCCGGCAAAAGGCATCAGCCCTCATATCGGGGTTTCTCAAACCTTAGTCCGCTTTCGCTAAAGGGAGGCGCTGCTCGTGATCGTACGCCGGACATCCCTCGAATCCCATGGCCCAGAGCCGGCCGGATCCAAAGCAGCGCTCTCAACAGGTGTGAAATTGCATGTTCTGTGCCAGCTCCGCAAACCGTTTGGATAACAAATATAACTGTTTGATAAAACAATACTTAGAGCGCATGGCAAAGGTACGGCGCCCGTGTATGGTCAGCGTAAAATGATCATTTATGCTCATTAATTTATGCGAAATATATATATTTCGGTGGATTTGAGATGGAGAGCCGTTGGCAGCTCCAGGGCTTAAAGGCCGGAAGATTTCCTCATCTATTCAGGACTATAATACGAGAATGAAATTTGAACCCGTTATCGGACTTGAAGTTCACGCTCAACTGCTCACCCGCAGCAAGCTGTTCTGCGGCTGCAGCACTCAATTCGGCGCTCCTCCCAATTCAAACACTTGCCCGGTATGCCTGGGCCTTCCCGGGGCGCTTCCAGTGCTGAACCGGGAGGCGGTTACCATGGGGGTCAAGACAGCGATGGCCCTGGGATGCCGAATCAATGAGACATCCATTTTTGCCCGGAAAAACTATTTCTATCCGGATATGCCCAAGGGGTATCAGATTTCGCAATACGATCGTCCCCTCGGAGAGCATGGACGCGTGATGGTGTTTTCCGGAGAGAGGACGGACACAGGCAAAATAGTGGACCGGAGGGAAAAAGCTTTCGGTATTACGCGCCTTCACATGGAGGATGATGCCGGGAAATCGATCCACGAGGGAAATCCGGATGCTGCCGCGAAATCCCATGTAAACCTGAACCGGAGCGGTGTCCCTCTCGTGGAAATAGTCAGCGAGCCCGATTTCCGCAGCAGCCAGGAGGCTTACGATTATCTGACGCATCTTCGCAAAACGCTCATTTACCTGGGGGTTTGCGACGGCAATATGGAGGAAGGAAGCCTGCGCTGCGACGCGAATGTATCGGTCCGCCCCGAGGGGGCGGAAAAACTCGGGACCAAAGTTGAAATAAAGAACCTCAACTCGTTCCGGTTTTTGCAGAAGGCATTGGACTACGAGATTTTTCGTCAGACGCAGATACTGTCCGAGGGAGGAGAAATCGCGCAGGAAACCCGTCTGTGGGACGAATTGGAAGGGCGCACAATCCCAATGCGCAGCAAAGAGGAAGCCCACGATTACCGCTATTTCCCCGAACCGGATCTGTTGCCGCTGAAATTGGATCGCGCCTGGATTGAGAGGGTGAGGCAAGAACTGCCGGAATTGCCTGGCGCCAGAATGAAACGACTGATGGAGGCATACAGCCTTCCGGCGGATGACGCCCTGCTCCTGACTGCAACTCCGGCAATGGCTGATTTTTTTGAGGAGTGTGCCGAAAAATCCGGGAACGCGCGGGCATGCGCCAATTGGATCATGGGGGACCTTGCCTACGCCCTGAAAAATTCCGGCAAAGACATCGAGGAGTCTCCGATCCTGCCGGGTAAATTGGCGGCACTGATTCAAACCGTGGATTCGGGAGAGATTTCGGGAAAGATTGCCAAAACGGTTTTCGAAGAAATGTGCCGCACTTCGGAAGAGCCTGCCGCCATCATCAGGCGTATGGGACTGACGCAGATGAGTGATGAAGCGGGCCTGGGAGCGGTGATCGACGGGATTCTGGCTGCAAATCCCAAACAGGCTGAGGAATACCGGGCGGGCAAGGTCAAGGTGTTCGGCTTTTTTGTCGGCCAGGTGATGAAAGAGACCAGGGGCCAGGCGAATCCGAAGGTCGTCAATGATCTGCTTCAGAAAAAGCTCTCCGGCGGATAAACCGGATCACGCATACGCGGGAAGCTTTGGCTGAGCAGCGAACGAACCGATTGGCTCCGGATGAAATTATGGGAAATTCCGCAACAAGAAGAAGAGCGGCAGCGCAGCGCCACGAACAGATCCGGGCAAAGACCTCAGGGCTGGTGCGCCAGGAGATAATCCACCCTTGCTTCATAGCGGACGTGATGCTTGGCCGGCTGGCGAAATGGCTTCGCATCGCGGGTTTCGATGTCCTGTATTCCAACCGGTTCTCGGACGATGAACTGATATCCCTGTCCAACCGTGACGGGCGGATACTCCTTTCCCGCGATACGCGGCTTCTGGTGCGAAAGCCGGTCAGGGATTTCATATTCCTGGAAAGCCAGAACGTTCAGGATCAGATCCGGCAGATTCTTGGGGCTTTGAATCTCACGGTCCTCCCTTCCCTTCTTACCCGCTGCCTCTCATGCAACGAGACGCTTGTGAGTGCTTCGCGCGAAATGGTGCGAAAGAGTATCCCGGTCTTTGTCTATGAAACGCAACGGCAATTCAAGTCCTGTCCCAAGTGCGGCAGGATTTTCTGGGCCGGAACACATCGCAGTTCGGTTATTCGCACGCTTGAAAAGCTCTTGCCGGAAAACAAGGTTGATTGGCACGGCGGTCAACCCGCTTGACTTATGAAGCAACCCGAAAATAGGATGCATGCGGCAATCGGCTGAAACAAAATTCGGCCGGGAATCTCATGCTTGGGTGTCATTGGAAGATTTAACGGATACAATTATTCTGAGGGGCGTTCTATGCGGCATCTCCTGGCAGTTATCATCATTCTGGCAGCGGCCTTGCCGACGGCATCGGGAGAAACACCCGGGTCGTCTCCAACCTTGCCCGCACCCGTCGGGGCGACCGTCACCGGCATTATTGAGTGCGGCGAAGGTTATACCTCGCACGAGCTTTATGACATGAAAATCACTCTGCTTGAAGTTGTGCGGGCGGAGGAGGCATGGAAGCGTATCCGGGAAGCCGACAGCGCAAACAAAGCGCCCAATCCCGGTTTTGACTACCTGCTTGCCCGCGTCAAGTTCGAATACTACGCCAGGGGGACGCCCGGACTCTGCGTTCATCAGCTGACGCCGGACCAATTCACCGCCTATTCCGCCGACGGGGAAGATTACAAGCCCGCTTCCGCGGTGCCCCCGAAGCCGGAAATGCGTAAAGCCCTTAAATCCGGAGAGGCTTTGGATGGATGGCTTGTTTTTTCCGTCAATCAGCAGGACGCGGCGCCCCTGATGTCCTATTCCGCCGACACGGGCGGCGCCGTCATGCATGGTGGAGGCAAGTGGTTTCTTCTCCGCTGACCCAAAACCAGAAAGACCGAGTAGTCCAGCTCATACAATCCCTGAAAACCGACAGCTTCACATTCCGGGATACCGTGCGCTGGCTCAACTTGGACAGCGACGACCGCAGAAGCCTGCAGCGATTTCTGGACGAGTTGGATGCTGCAGGAATAATACGGCGCGTTAAGCGGGGAAGGTATAGCCTGCCCGCGCGCGAAAACCTTGTTTCGGGAATTCTGACCTGCCATCGGGACGGCTACGGCTTTTTGATCCCGGACGACCGCACGCAGTACAAAGAAGATATCTTCATCCCGGCACGGAACATGGAGGATGCGCTCCATGAAGATCGCGTCCTCGTAAAGGTTGCCACTAAACAGGTCCGGCAGCACCATCGCGGGCGGCGCCGCATCCGGGAAGAGGAAAAGCCGCGGCTCGAGGGCACGGTTGTCCGGGTGCTTGAGAGACACCGATCGACGATTGTCGCACGCTATCACGAGCACATTCGCTTTCCATTTGTCACTCCACTGGACGCCCGCATCCTTTACGACATACGGATCCCGTTTCAGGCCGCCAGAGGAGCAAGGGAAGGCCAGATTGTCGTGGTTGCCATCACTCTCCCCCCCGGAAGAAACCAGATCCCGCAAGGGAAGGTCCTCGAAATACTCGGATACCCGGGGGACCCCGGGATCGAATATAAGATCGTTGAACACAAATTCGGCCTTCCGGTGGACTTCAGCCCCGAGGCCCTTCAGGAAGCGTCAAAGCTTCCCGCGCACGTGCCGGAGGACGAACTTGCGGGGCGCGTAGATTTCCGCCAGGAGGTTGCTGTAACGATCGATGGAGAGACAGCCAGGGATTTCGACGACGCGGTCAGTCTCAAAAAACTCCCGTCGGGGAACTATCTCTTGGGCGTACATATAGCGGATGTTTCTCACTATGTGCGCGAAAACACGGCTCTCGATTCCGAAGCCTACGAACGAGGAACATCCGTTTACTTTCCCGACCGCGCCATCCCTATGCTCCCGCCCAACCTCTCCAGCGGAATCTGCAGCCTGAAACCCGGTGCGGACCGGCTCGTTCTGTCGGCGCTCCTGGAAATTGATCCAAAGGGCAAGGTTGTTCAAAAGTCATTTGTAGAGGGAGTTTTGAGGAGCCATGCGCGGATGACATATACTTCCGTAGCAAAAATCCTCAAAGACCGGGATCCCGAAGAAAGGCGGCGCTTCGCCGGCCTGGTTCCTCTTTTCGAAACCATGGAGGAGCTTTGCCGGATTCTCTCCAGGAAGAGGTATCGACGCGGAGCGGTCGATTTTGATCTGCCGGATGCGGAGATACGGTTTTCCGAAAGCGGCGAGGTGATCAGCGTTGTCCCTGCCGAACGCAACATTGCCCACCGCATTATTGAAGAGTTCATGCTGCTGGCCAACGAATGCGTCGCCGGGAAGTTGAACTCCTCGGGAAGCCCGGTCCTTTACCGCGTGCATGAAAAGCCCGATCCCAAAAAGGTAGAGGATTTCGCGGAGTTTGTCCTGGCGCTCGGATACAGGCTGGAAAAGCATGACGGAGAATACCACCCGAAGGACTTTCAAAAATTCGTGGCGCAGCTGGAAGGGAAAAGCGAGCAGCGTTTTCTGGCCTATCTCATGCTGCGCTCTTTCATGCAGGCGCACTATTCGGAATCCAATGTGGGCCACTTTGGCCTGGCTGCTACCGAATACACCCACTTTACTTCTCCCATCCGCAGATATCCGGACCTGTTAATCCACAGGCTTCTGAAAGAATGCCTCCGCAAAACGCCTTCGTCCGCCTGGCAGGCGCAGTTAGCCGAACGGCTCGGACAGATCGCCTTGCACACGTCAACCAGGGAACGTGTGGCAAACGATGCCGAACGTGAGATAGAGCGCATTAAGAAAGCCCAGTTCATGGCCGACAAGGTCGGGGAAACGTTCGATGCACTTGTTTTTTCCGTCTCACGGCAGGGATTCTTCGTGGAACTGCTGGACCACTTCGTCGAAGGATTCGTCCCTTTCATTACCCTGACGGACGACGACTACGAGTACCACGAAAGGACTCACTCCCTGGTTGGAAGGCGGCACCGGTTTCAATTGGGATCGAAAATTCGGGTGCGCCTGGACAGGGTTGATATGGACACCGCCCGCCTTATGTTTTCAGTGGTTAGTGGCTGATTCCTCTTATGAGGAATCATTTTTCAATGAATCATGGACCATCATAGACTAACCGCTAACCGCTAACCACTGCGCTGCAGAGGCCCTCGATGAGTGCGGATTCCTGTTCCGGGAACACTGTCCGCAGATCCACGAGAAGCTTGTCTTCCTCCAGCCTGAGAATTATGGGTGTCCCTTGAGCGCGCAGCTTTGACTCGACCGCATTCGGGCTCAGGAATCCGGGCTCGAGAGCGATCAGCATTGTGGGGAGTTCGCAATCGGGACACGATCCGCCGCCCACAACCGAGTTTCCTTTCAAAAGATGAGCCTTTACTTCCTTGGGCAGCCGTGTCCGCAGCCTGCGGGCAAACCGGCGCGCCCGCCTGCCCAGGTCCGCTTCAGTTGCCGCAATCATCCGCAGGATGGGGATTTCCTTTTCCGCTCTCCCGAATCTGTAGCTGCTGATCGTGGCCTCCAGCGCTCCGTAGATGAGCTTCTCAACCCTGTAAGTGCGCATGAGGGGATTCTTGCGAATGGGGTCTACCAGCCTTTTCGCTCCCGCGATGATTCCAGCCTGGGGTCCGCCCAGGAGCTTGTCTCCGCTGAAGCAGACCAGATCCACTCCGGAATCGAAGCTTTCCTTTATCAGCGGCTCGCCGTCGATTCCATAGGGCCGCAGATCCACCAGACAGCCGCTTCCGATATCTTCCACCAGCGGGATATTGGATTTGCGCGCAAGTCCGGCCAGTTCTTGCAGTTCGGGTCTTTCCGTAAATCCCCGCATTCTAAAATTGCTCGGGTGTACCCGGAGCAGCAGAGCCGTGTTCGGGCCGATGGCATTCTGATAGTCCTGAACCCGTGATTTATTGGTCGTGCCGACCTCGCGCAGGATCGCTCCGCTGCGCGCGAGAATGTCCGGAATGCGGAACGAACCGCCGATCTCGACCAGTTCTCCGCGGGATACTACCACCTCTCTTCCTGCAGCCAGGGTATTCAGGATTAGAAACACGGCTGCCGCGTTGTTGTTTACAACGATTGCAGCCTCACAACCCAGCACCTCTCCCAGCAAGGGCTCCAGCAGTTTGTCCCGGTGGGATCTGCGTCCCGTATCAACATCGTATTCCAGGTTGGTGTAAAAGGCGGAAAATGCCGATAAACTCTCTTGGGCGGCATCGGAAAGGGGCGCCCGGCCGAGATTGGTATGCAAAATGACGCCGGTTGCGTTAATGACGGTGCGCAGGTTGGGAAGCAGGCGTTGCTGAAGCTTCCGGTCCAGCGCCTGATCCAGCCGTTCCGGGTCGATATCCCTGTCCGGATCGGTCCTGCCGGACCGGATTCCGTTCCGGATCTCCTGGAGGAGTTTCTGGATTTCGGAAACGACGAATTCGCGGCTGGTGCGCTTCACCCAGGAGGCCACCGAGGGCCGCAACAGAAGTTGGTCTACTGCCGGAATTTTCCGGAGGCTATCTTGTTGAGGGGCTGTGTCCATCGAGCTATTTCAACACAGCCTGAGGAAGACTGTCAATTGGCGTTTGATTACCCGGGCTCAACGGCTGATCGGCAGCCGCAATCAAAGACCCAATTATTATCGAAGGCAGGGACACTGTGTACGACGAAGATCTCGCGAACCTTGAGGAATGGCTCCGCCGCCTGAAGATCGAGTACCATATCTTTTTTTCAGGCAACCGGAAGAAGCCCCCGGACGACCTCAAGCTTCGGGTGGAGAAACTTGTGAAGAAGCTGTCCGAGTGCTCGGACATGTCTGCCTCTCAGCGTTTTCGGTTCACCACGCTCATCACAAGATTTTATGTCTACCGGGATCTCTGGAGGCGTACGCTGCAGGAAAAAGAAATGGGGACGCACGCAACCGCAAAAACCGCCCCAGAAGCTCCTGGGCCCTCTTCGCCCGACAAATCCCGGGCGGATGCCTTTCGCATCTCCATCACAAATCCTGAGGTGGAGGGGGAAAAGGTTCAGGAGCTTTATCGCGCCCTTGTGCACCTCAAACAGCCGGGCGGGAATGAAAAACCGATCTCGTACGAGCAGTTTGCGCGGTATATTGCCGCACAGACTCAAGGCATCCGCAAAAAATACGGATGCCCTGCTGTCGCATTCACCATTGCGCTGGAAAATGACTCTGTACGGTTTACTGCTGCTGCAGATAAATCCTAGGCCTCAGCCTGCCGTTGAGGTTCAAGCCTTATCACCTGCTCAGCCTGCGGGCCGCGCGGTCCCGCCTTAACGTCAAACTCGACCTGCTCGCCTTCGCGAAGTGTTCGATACCCCTTTTCCTGGATCGAGCTGTAGTGAACGAAAACATCTGCTCCCGCAGGTTGGGATATGAATCCGTACCCTTTGGTATTGTTGAACCACTTCACGGTGCCGGTAATTCTACTCATATACATTCCCCTTGCAATACATGAACACCCGCCGCATTGTCGCTCCGCAAGCCTAATATGCCGGGCTCAGGGCATGCGCAATGTAAGCTTTTTATGCTGATTTAGATATTTTGAAAACAGCGTAGACGAGCGGATTTGCGCTTGTCAAGCATAAAATAACCGTTCATGGTTCCTATTTGCTATAGCGCCGGTACTTATCGGAACATCATCGGGCCAATAAAACGCTCAGCCGCCTGCTGATTTCTTGAAATACAATGCGTATACTATTTTTTGATGCATTGCCCCGGGAGGTGATCCATGGTTTCGATTCATCGAGCTCTGATAAGCGTTTCCGATAAGACCGGCTTGTCGGAATTGGCGCAGTTTCTTCATAACATGGGAGTGCAGCTGATATCAACCGGAGGAACGGCAACCTTCCTGCGGCAGCAAAAAATACCTGTGCTGGATGTCTCGGACTATACCGGATTCCCTGAGATCCTGGACGGTAGGGTGAAGACGCTGCATCCGAAGATCCACGGCGGCCTGCTGGCTATAAGAGAAAAACCCTCCCATCAGGCTCAGATGCAGGCACAGGATATCCAGGCTATAGACATGGTGGTCGTCAATCTCTATCCGTTCCGCGAGACGGCGGCGCGTGAAGGCGCTTCGTATGCCGATGTGGTGGAGCAGATCGACATCGGCGGCCCCAGCATGGTTCGATCGGCAGCCAAAAACCATGCCGGCGTCGCCGTTGTTACGGATCCGCGTGATTACGGCTGGATTATGGAAGAGATGAGGATCCGGGACGGTGCGCTGAGCGACACGACCCGTTTTGTCCTGGCTCAAAAAGCCTTCGCCTCGACGGCTTCTTACGACAGCGCCATATCCGCCTATCTCGCCGAAAGAGTCTGGTCTCCCGATGGACCCCGGAAGCAATCCGAAGCCTTGCCTTCTCTGGAAGTGCTGCCGCTGGAAAAGATCAGCGACCTGCGCTATGGCGAGAATCCTCACCAGCGCGCGGCGTTGTATCGCAGAATTTCTGAACCCTCCTTCGGCGTGGCGGGCGCGGAGTTTCTGCACGGGAAGGAACTGAGCTACAACAATCTCCTGGATTCCGACAGCGCCTGGAACCTGGTGCTGGAGTTCGACAAACCGGCCGCAGCCGTTATCAAACACACAAACCCTTGCGGCGTGGCGCAATCGGATACGCTGGCTGAAGCCTATGCCCTGGCGCGGGACTGCGACGCCGTCTCGGCATTCGGGTCCGTTGTGGCTCTGAATCGTTCGGTCGACGCGGATACCGCGACAGAAATCAACAAAA
>Ga0208980_10003160_pt1 | contig 9996 bp, 12 predicted proteins | sample WetSurMetagenome_3_FD_187993 | JGI IMG/M metagenome (GOLD analysis project Ga0208980, IMG submission 187993) | Wetland microbial communities from Twitchell Island in the Sacramento Delta, sample from surface sediment Aug2011 Site A1 Bulk (version 2) | ecosystem: Environmental > Aquatic > Marine...
TCTGTACGGTCTCGTCAAGGCGCTGGGGAGGCCTTCGGAGAAATTCGATGATGAGGAGGCAGATGCCGACGCGGCAGAACCGACCCGACTAAAACCCTGACTAGCCCGGGAGGATTCGTGTACCTTTCAAAGATCCGTATCACGCTCCGCCCATCGATCCTCGACCCCCAGGGGAAGGCGGTCGAACATGCCGTCGGGTCGCTCGGCGTCGGCACTGTCCAGGGGATCCGCATGGGCAAATATGTCGAAATGAAGGTGGAGGCGAAGACGGAGGCTGATGCGAAGAGGATTACCGAGGATGTCTGCCGCAAGTTGCTGGCGAATCCGGTGATGGAAGATTTTGCCTTCGAAATCGAGAAGGTCTAGATGAGCGCTGACCAGGTGAGATTCGGCGTTGTCGTCTTCCCCGGTTCGAACTGCGACCACGATGCGTACCACATCGTCAAGAAGGTGCTGGGGGAGGATGCGGTGTTTCTCTGGCACAAGGAAACCGATCTGAAGGATGCTGATGTCATCATCCTCCCGGGGGGGTTCTCCTACGGCGACTACCTCCGGTGCGGTGCGATTGCCAGGTTTTCGCCGGTGATGAAAGAGGTGGTCCGGTTTGCCGAACAGGGAGGCACGGTCCTCGGGATCTGCAACGGCTTTCAGATTCTCGTGGAAGCGGGCCTGTTACCGGGGGTTCTCCTTCGGAATGCTTCGCTGCAATTCATCTGCAGGTACGTGCGACTGAAAGTGGAGAATACTTCCACCCGCTTCACCAGCGCCTGTGCAGCGGGGGAGGTTCTGTCGATTCCCATCGCGCACGGGGACGGGAACTACTTTACGGACCCCGAAACGCTTGAGAGGCTTGAGGAAAACGGCCAGGTCGTCTTTCGCTACTGCGACATCCAGGGGCGCCTCACGCGGGACGCCAATCCCAACGGCTCGCTGGCAAATATCGCCGGCATCGTCAACGAGCAGGGGAATGTCCTCGGCATGATGCCGCATCCGGAACGCGCTTCGGATCCGCTCCTCGGACATACGGACGGTCAGAAGATTTTTCGATCGGTGATTGCGCACTGCCAATCAATGGTATTCACATCACGTGGGAGGGTCTGAGTCATGGGTAATCTCGGAACAACCGAAATACTTCTCATTCTTCTGGTCGTACTGATTTTCTTTGGTGCAAAGAAGATCCCCGAACTTGCACAGGGACTGGGCAAGGGGATTCGCGAGTTCAAGAAGGCCACACGCGAGATCGAGACCGAAGTCACCAATGAGGTGAAGAAGGTCGACGAGAAACCCGCAGACACAGGGAAGAAGGAGTAGACAGCGATGTTTGAGAACATCGGGGGTGGAGAACTCCTCGTTGTGCTCTTTGTCCTGTTCATCTTCTTCGGGCCCAAGAAGCTTCCTGAAATGGGGAAGAATCTCGGCAAGGCCATGGGTGAGTTCAAGAAGGCCCTTCGGGGGATCCAGGACGACTTCAAGAATTCCACCAAGATGTAACAGGCGTGGAGAGAGCGCTTTCGACATACGATCAAACGCGCCTCGCCCTCGATTCCGGTTCGACGACCTGCGTACGTGTTGTCGAGGAATATCTCGAGAGGATCAGGAAAGGGAAGCGCCTCAACGCTTTCCTTTCCGTGTTTGAGGAGAGAGCCCTCGCGGATGCACGGGAGGTTGACCGGAAGATTGCCTCTCGCCGTGCGGGGCCTCTCGCCGGCATGGTCGTTGCCGTGAAGGACGCCCTCTGTCTGCGTGATGAGCGCCTGACGTGCGCTTCCAGGATCCTTGAGAATTTCGTCTCCCTCTACGACGCGACGGCGATCGAGCGCCTCCGATCGGCGGATGCAATTCTGGTGGGGAAGACCAACATGGACGAATTTGCGATGGGATCGTCCACCGAGAATTCGGCATTCGGTCCGGTTCTGCATCCTCTGGATGAAAGCCGGGTTCCGGGCGGGTCCAGCGGGGGCTCCTGTGTGGCGGTGGCGGCGGGGATGTCTCACGCAGCTCTGGGAACCGATACCGGCGGGTCGATCCGTCAGCCGGCAGCGTTTTGCGGTGTGGTCGGACTGAAGCCCACATACGGAAGAGTATCGCGCTACGGTCTGGTCGCTCTCTCCTCTTCGTTCGATCAGATTGGTCCTTTTGCCGTGTCCGTCGCCGACTCCGCCCGCGTTCTGAATGTGATTGCAGGCCATGACCCGAATGACAGTACGTCGGCAAATGTGCCTGTCCCGGATTATGTCGCGGCCCTGACGGGAGAAGTTCAGGGACTGAAGGTCGGCGTTCCCTGGAAAGTGCTGGAGAAGGGACTCCAGCCGGAGATCCGCGCCTCCGTGGAATCAGCGGCGGAAGCGTACCGCCGTGGAGGCGCGACGATCGAAGAGATCGAGCTCCCGCATTCCGATTACGTCATTTCCGCGTACTACATTCTGATGACGGCTGAGGCCTCATCAAATCTTGCGCGATACGACGGCGCACGCTACGGGTTCCGTGCTTCCGGAGCACGGACAATGACCGAGGTCTACGTGAAGTCCAGGAGCGAAGGCTTCGGTGCGGAGGTAAAGCGGCGGATCATGCTGGGGACGTATGTTCTTTCGGCCGGCTACTATGATGCCTACTACCGGAAGGCGCAAAAAGTCCGACGCCTCATTCAGAAGGATTATTTCGACGCGTTCAGAAACGTCGACTGTGTCCTGATGCCGACGACCCCCACAACCGCCTTCAAGTTTGGAGAGAAGGCCGACGACCCTTTGCAGATGTATCTCTCGGATGTATTCACAGTCTCGGCAAACCTCGCAGGATTGCCGGCCATCAGCGTCCCGTACGGAAGGGATCATCAGGGACTCCCGATGGGAATTCAGCTGGTGGGCAGGCAGTTTGACGAACCCACACTGCTGAGGGCCGCGCAGTACCTCGAATCTCCAACGAATCAGAATATACCGTGATTACCGATTTCCCAAATTCCACATTCGCAATCCAATTGACGAACCCACATCCATGAGCATACTTGTCGGAAAATCCACGCGTCTTGTAGTCCAGGGAATCACCGGCGGTGAAGGAACGTTTCACACACGCCAGATGATCGAGTACGGGACGAACGTCGTTGCCGGCGTCACGCCCGGAAAGGGGGGAACGACTTACCGGGGAAATGAAAAGGGCAGTTTTCCCAGGGAGGTGCCGGTCTACAATACTGTTGCGGAGGCTGTCACCGCCCAGAAGGCAAACGCCTCCGTCATCTTTGTGCCAGCCGGCTTTGCAGCCGACGCGATCATTGAGGCAGCCGATGCGGGTGTGAAACTGGTCGTCTGCATTACCGAGGGCATTCCGACACGAGACATGCTCCGGGCATACGATTACGTGATCAGGAAAGGCGTCAGGCTTATCGGTCCGAATTGTCCGGGGATCATCTCGCCCGGACAGTGCAAAGTCGGCATCATGCCGGGGTTCATTCACAAACAGGGACATGTCGGCGTGGTCTCACGCAGCGGGACCCTGACCTACGAAGCGGTGTGGCAGCTGACAGAGCGTGGCCTCGGCCAGTCAACCTGCATCGGCATCGGCGGCGATCCGGTGATCGGCACACGCTTTCTTGATGCCATCAAGCTCTTCAACGATGACAAAGACACCGCGGCGATCATCATGATCGGTGAAATCGGCGGCTCAGCGGAGGAAGAGGCTGCGGAATATATCAAGAGACATGTCAAGAAGCCCGTCGTCGGCTTCATCGCTGGGCGAACCGCCCCACCGGGACGCAGAATGGGACACGCGGGTGCGATCATCTCCGGCGGCAAAGGCACTGCTCAGGAAAAGATGGATGCGATGCGTGCCGCCGGGATTCATGTCGTGGAAAGTCCTGCACTCCTGGGTGAGACGATGGCCAGGGTGCTGAAGGGCCCGAGGAACCCGGCAAGGAAGTCGGCCGGCAAACGGCCACGCCCGAAGGCGAAGAGCGCCAGGAAGAAGGCCGGCAGGTCGAGAAAGTAATTCACCTGAACCATTGCCCAATGCAGTCAAGGAGGTCTCGTGGTAGAAAGAACACTGGCAATCCTCAAACCAGATTGTGTGAAGAAAAATCTGAGCGGGCAGGTCCTTGCGCGCATCGAAGGGGCCGGATTCACCGTCCTCGCCCTCAAAATCGTGAAACTCAACAGGGAGACCGCAGGAGGGTTCTACGCGGTCCATCGAGAACGTCCTTTTTTCAATGATCTCGTGGCATTCATGTCCTCAGGGAAATGCATCCCCGTTGCCCTCGAGAAGGAGAATGCAGTGGCGGACTTCCGGAAATTGATCGGCGCAACGGATCCGAAAGACGCCGCCCCCGGCACCATTCGCAAAGAGTTCGCATCCAGCAAAGGTGAGAATATCGTTCACGGATCAGATTCGCCCGAAAACGGAAGAATGGAGATCGCGTATTTCTTCTCTGAGAAAGAAATTATCGAGAATCTATAGGGATTTCTTCGGTATTCCCAGCCCACGCAGGGACACGGGAAACCCCCGCAAGGGTACCGTGTCCCTGTCTGTTTTTCTCTGAAGGGTACCTGACGTATGCCGCTCAAACGCTGGAAAAGGCTCTCGCACTCCGTGCTGTTCACGAATCCCTGGTGGGTGTACAAGCGGGATGAGTATCTTCTGCCGAACGGAAATCAAGGAGAGTATCATTACGTTCACACGAATGGTTCCTCCATGGTTGTTCCCGTGCGGGACGACGGCAGGATCCTGATAGTAAACCAATACCGATATCTTGTGGAACGCGAAAGCCTTGAATTTCCGTGTGGCAGCGTCAAAGACGGCTCAACACATGATCAGACCGCGTGGGCCGAGTTCGCGGAGGAGACGGGCTTCTCGGCGCATCAGATCTTCCAGGTCGGGGAGTTCAACCCGTACAACGGTGTGACCGACGAGATGTGCAGGGTCTATGTTGCAAGGGAGTTGCATCATGTCGGGTCCCGTCCCGACGAGACAGAAGAGTTCGAATTGCTGGCCCTCACAGCCGAAGACATCGATCGGAAGATCGCCAGCGGCGAAATGTGGGACGGGATGAGTATTGCGGCGTGGGCCATTGCCAGACCCAGACTCCGCCAAATTTCCTGAACATCCGCGAGGATCGCCCGGTGTCTTCCATGTCAAGATTCCTGATTGTTGCCGGTCTTCTTCCACTCACCCTTTCTGCTCCCCTTGTTTCCCAGGTCCACACGGGCGCAGATATGCTGATGAGGGAAAAGCTCGAACTCCTTCGCGGCAAGAATGTCGGCCTGATAACCAATCACACGGGTCGATTGGGGACCGGGGAGTTTTTGGTCGATGCACTGCTCAGGAGCGGCATTCATGTTGTTCGGCTTTTTGGCCCGGAGCATGGCATCAGAGGCATCGCTGCTGCAGGAGAAAAGGTTGCAGATACTGTTCACGGGAAGACGGGGATACCCGCCGTTTCACTCTATGGAAAGAACCACAAGCCGACCGCGGAGATGCTGAAGGGGGTTGACCTGCTCCTGTATGATATTCAGGATGTCGGCGCGAGGTTCTATACCTATATCAGCACGATGGCATTATGCATGGAGGCGGCCGCGGAGGCAAAGATTCCGTTCATCGTGCTCGATCGGCCGAACCCTCTCGGAGGGGAAAAACTGGATGGCCCGATCCTTGATGATTCTCTCCGTTCATTTGTCGGCATTGCTCCTCTCCCGATCGTCTACGGGCTGACGTGCGGTGAACTCGCCCGCTTGCTGAACGGAGAGCACCTTCTCGCCGGCGGCGTTCAGGCCGAGCTCACCGTTGTTGCCATGGAAGGCTGGGATCGCTCGATGCTCTGGGACGGAACGGCGCTTGAATGGATCCCCCCCTCCCCGAATCTTCGGACGGCGGAAGCGGTCCTCGCCTACCCCGGGACCTGTCTCGTCGAGGCGACCAATGTTTCTGAAGGACGGGGGACGGAGAATCCGTTCCTCACGATCGGTGCACCATTTGTGAACGGCAAGGAACTCGCCGATGCCCTGGATGCAGAACATATCGCTGGTATGCAATTTCGTGCAACGAGGTTTGTCCCCTCCGCATCCAAGCACGCAGGGGTTATGTGCGGAGGTGTCGACATCAGGATTGTCGATGATGCAGATTTCAGTCCGGTGAAGGCCGGCCTGACGATTCTGGTCACGCTCCAGAGATTATATCCCCGGGAATTCCGGGTGCAGAAGCGTTCATTCGAGCGACTGTATGGGAGGCGAGGTGTGTACGAGGAGCTCTTCGGAAATAGAGCACCCGGGGGTGAGGCCGATGGGGACATATCCCGCAGCAGACGCATAGGCGCACTACTTCGTGACACGCTTCCTGAAACCGAGCGATTTGGCGCCCTCAGCCGCAAGTACCGGCTTTATCAGGGTGAATGAGGAAAGTGGGTGAAATGATCGCGATTTTGGCGAAAAACCTGCCAAATTAGTTGACTTTTCGTCGCTAAATTCATAGATTTTGTTAATTTTGGGGTTGCCTCCTCTGAGAAGGTGGGAAATGACCGATGGTGGGACCAGGGCGATGGTAGAGAAGTTTCGGCAGAAGCTGCTGACTCTCGACGGGGCCATCGCAGCGGTGGGGATCCTGGCGCTCATTATTGGTTTTTTTGTCGGCTCTCTTGCAGGGTGGGTGGTTTGCGGACTCGTGGTTCTTTCGTCTGCAGCCTATTTCTACGTGACGTGGTTGCAGGGCAGGGAGCCGGCCGGCGGAGACAACGGCCAGGATACAGAGGACGTGTATTCACAATCACCCGAAGGGGCCATGAAAAAACTACTCTTCGATGACTATCAGTCGTCGCATGGGGAGTATGTTGTGCGGGTTGTGGATGAGGAACAGATTGTTGTTCCCTCCACGAAGCAGGCGCAGCCTGCACCGTTGCCGCTGAAGGAAGAGACTGTTCGCGAGCTGGACGTCCTGGATTTCTTCGATCTTGATGCTGAGTCATCCCTTGCGGAAGCGGAGCCCAGGGCTGAATTTCATTCTCTGATGAACAAGGTCCTCATCGGTCTCAAGGAAGTTCTGTTTGCTCAGACGGTGGCTTTTTTCTGGGTGAACCGGGAGAAGGGCCAGATGGTTCTCGAGACCGTCGCCACCGACAGCAAGCACTTTTTTTCCACCAGGCGTTTTACACTGGAAGAAGACGTTGTCAGCCGGGTGGCAACAACCGGCAAGCCGCAACTCTTCGGGAGAGTGGATCCGGCTGCGTGGAAGGATCTGATCAAGTATTACGACATCCCCGAGGAGGTGAAGTCGCTGGTCGGGGTCCCGGTGTTCTACCGAAGCGGCGGGGCAGACATTCAGTCCGTTGGCGTGATCGTTGCTGACAGTCCTGCTGAGGATACATTCGGCCAGGAAACGCTGGTCCTCCTCGGACGCTTTACCAAGCTTGTGTCATCGCTCATCAAAAGCTACACCGACAAATTCGATCTGCTGCTGGAGTCTGAGCTTCTTTCCTCCATCAGGCGGATGCAGGATCGGGTCAAATCTGATCCCAGCGAACAGTCGATCCTCGCCGCGCTGGCCGATGAAGCGAACAGACTGGCGAACTGGGATTTTCTGACGGTGACGATGTACTCGGACGACAAGCATGGATGGGTCGTCCAGAAGGTGGTCAACAAGGCCGGGCTTCCGTATGTTGCCCCGGAAACCGTGGTAGACCCGCAACACAGTGTGGTTGCAGAGGTTATACGGAACAATCAGCTTCAGAGCATCCCTGACGTTCAGGCTGCCGGGGCAGTCCGTTTTGGCGAATCGGAACAAATCGACTCCGAGGGTTCTTTCCTGTGTGTTCCGATAAGTTCATTCAACCGCTGCTACGGAGCGGTGAGTCTCGAGAGCAGGGCCCGGGCGAATTTTACGGGGTCCGATACTGAAACGATTTACAGGCTTGTCGAGAATGCCGCGGCGGCGCTCGAGGTCCTGTACATGAATGACCTGGTCCGTGAATATGTCGTCGTGGACCACCATACCGGCTCCATGACCCGACGGCATTTCCTCCGTCGCCTGGAGGAAGAAGTGCGTCGCGCCGAGGATTTTGACACCGAGCTCTCTTTTGTGTCCCTGGCGGTTGACGGGCTGCAGGAGCAGATCAACCGGTATGGCAAAGACGGTGCGGATGCGATTCTGAACGAGATCACCAAGGTTGTCCGAGCGAATTTGCGTCCCTACGACACGATCGGGAGGCATGAAACCGATCGGCTCGGGATTCTGTTAATACATACTGCGGCCAGCGAGGCCTATCTCTGGTCCGAAAAGGTTCGAAAACTGATTGCCAGCCACGTGATGACGGTGGCCGGCAAGAGCTTCTCGGTCACCGTGAGCGTTGGTGTCTGCGGGTTGTCCGAAGGCATGCGGACTGAGGAATTGATTTCCGGTACGACCAGAGTTCTCGCGAAGGCCCTCGAAGGGGGCGGGAACCTGGTCCGCGTATTCTGACGCCGGTGGCCGAAATGGCGAAGAGATCCCTTCATCGCAGTACACGGGATTTCTGAGCAAAGACGAGTGTTTATTCATTGAAAGGACGAAATCCAGATGGCAAAGCAACAAACGTTTGCTGATAAAGCAACCAAAGCAGCGCTGCAGAAGGGTGCAAAGTGCCCTGTCTGCGGCACCATCCGCCAGCCCATCCTGCTGGTCTCTTCGGAGCGGTCCTCCGTTACCTCGACCTGGAAGTTCAACGAGCATCGCGTCCAGGTCTGCAAGTGCAACGAGAAGGAAGTGTACGCCTGAGAGGTTGAACCTTCACGCCGCAGACACGTACACTCTGTGGGAGTCAGCGGCTCTTCTGACCAGTTGCACGGCTGCCATAAACCATTACGAAGAAGATCCTCTGCATAATTCTCGACGGTGTCGGGATCGGGGAGCTCCCCGATGCGCATCGGTACGGGGATCAGGGGAGCAACACCCTTGTGAATACGGCGCGAGCCGTGGGGGGCTTGCGTCTCCCCAATTTGGCGTCTCTGGGTCTGGGGAACATTGCTTCCATCCCGGGAGTCGAGTCTGTTGCCTCCCCCGGGGCCTCGTTTGGGAAGATGGCGGAGGTCTCAAAAGGAAAGGACAGCACGACCGGCCACTGGGAACTGGCGGGTCTGGTGGTCGAGAATGAATTCCCGACCTATCCTTCCGGTTTTCCGGAGGAGCTGCTCAGGAGATTTGAGAAGTCCACGGGGTGTAAGGGGGTTCTCGGAAACGTCCCGGCGTCCGGCACCGCCATTATCCAGGACCTCGGCGATGAGCATGTGCGGACCGGATATCCGATTGTCTATACCTCTGCAGACTCTGTGTTTCAGATTGCGGCACATGAGGAGGTTCTCCCTCTCACACAGCTTTACAGGATCTGTCAGACGACACGTGACGAAGTTTGTGTGGGAGCACACGCTGTCGGCCGGGTGATTGCCCGTCCCTTTGTGGGGAAGGGCGGGGCGTACGTGCGGACGACGAACCGGAAGGATTTCTCTCTGGAACCGTTCGGAGAGACCGTGCTCGATGTGTTGACCGCTCAGGGAATACCGACCTTCGGTGTCGGCAAGATTGATGACCTGTATGCGCGCAGAGGCCTTCGCGGGACCGATCACACGCGCACGAACATGGAAGGTGTCAACGCGATCATCGAGCGTGCGCGGGAGATGGCCGAAGGACTGATTATCGCGAATCTTGGGGATTTCGACACGCTGTACGGTCATCGAAACGACCCGCAAGGTTTCGCGATTGCCCTCGAAGAGTTTGACGGGAGGATTTCTGAGATCATGGAAACCCTTGACCCTCAGGATCTGTTGTTGATAACGTCGGATCATGGGAACGACCCCGTGACACCGAGCACGGATCACTCCAGGGAATATATCCCGCTGCTGGTGTTTGGCCCGCAGGTGACCGCGCATGCGAGCCTGGGGATTCGCAAGACCTTCAGCGATGTAGCAGCTACGCTCGCGGAGCTGTTCGTGCTGAGACCGCCGGAATATGGGACGAGCTTCGTCAACGATTTGGAGCTATAAAGCCAATAAA
>Ga0208980_10003161_pt1 | contig 9994 bp, 8 predicted proteins | sample WetSurMetagenome_3_FD_187993 | JGI IMG/M metagenome (GOLD analysis project Ga0208980, IMG submission 187993) | Wetland microbial communities from Twitchell Island in the Sacramento Delta, sample from surface sediment Aug2011 Site A1 Bulk (version 2) | ecosystem: Environmental > Aquatic > Marine >...
GTACAGAAGGAGATGCAACAGGGGAAGGTAAAGTCTCTCCTAAAAAGAAATGCCTGTTTAACAAATCTATTAAATGATAACTAAATGCCATGTTTTTACTCCTATCTTATTATCAACGGTAAGAGATTATCATATAAACCGTTGATATACCAATTTCCTATGTTTGTGGGTGCGCCTGTATCCCAATCGAACATGCGTACAACCCAATGTGTGGGATACCAAGGTTCAGTACCCTGTGCCCGGTTACAAAAAATAGCCCAACGTGCAATCCAATCTTTGCTTTCGAAGAACTTTACTAGACCATCGTTCACACTTAAATTCCCATAAACACTGGCAAATTCGGTTATCCAAAAAATTCCCCCTAATTTATTGTGAGCGATTGTAAGTTGTTTTTTCATGAGAGAAAGATATTCGATATCTCCCATATATACATGAAGTCCCCAATATTCGGGAATTATACAATCTGCATCTGCTTGGCAGAGAGTTTTAAAAGTATAAAGCCAATTGGGGTAAAAAGTATTGCCTACTACCCATTTGGCGTTTGGATATTTTGTTTTTAATTCTTTATATATTATAAGTCCGGTTTCAGGGGTTAGATTGGCTTGGTCTGGTCTATCTGGCTCGTTAAATAAAAGAATATAGTCAGAATAGTCAGTCGGAAGATTGGGGTCTGTACCACTCCAACTCATCGGTACACAACCGGGCGGTATTGTAGAACACGTACCCCAATTGTAATACCAACTCGAATTCGTTCTTTCCAAATCTTCTGCAAATACATAGGGCATTGCAATCCCTTTCCCCGCTATAGGGAGCGAAAGTAGAAATTTTGTTTGTTCTTTAAATTTTTCAGAATCAATAATAAACACACATATTAGAATACCTGTTATTATTGTCAGTATCAGGAGTGCTTTTTTATTTTTCATTTAAGCCTCCTGTTTTATTAAAATATTCCTTTTATTATCTATATCTCTGTGACATTGGAATAGGGGCATCGGGCGGTATACCTGCCATTTCCCTGAATCTCTGTATCATCTGTTCCATGTGTTCGATTTCCCTATCGAGTTGAGCAATCTTTTCGGGGTCAGTTTCCTCTGCCCTGCGCTCTATGAGCATTTGCTTGCGCATCTCAAAATGTTGGATACGTCTTAGCATTGTATCTTGTCGATGGTCTACCAGAGGTGTCGGTTCTATTTCGTCGGTCATTTTATTCTCCTTTTAGAAAGTTCCGGTTTGTCCCGATGCAGCATTTTGAACGGTTAAATTAAAATGGCTTTGCCCGGGAATATAATTCTCACTGTTTGTACAGACATACCATTTTTGGAAACCATAATTATCAGGGTCATTTACTAACTTATATATATATTCTAACCCTGTTGTTGGTACAGAAACATTTTGATAAACTCCACTTGGTATAATAGATGTGGTGTCGTCAAAATATACTTCTAAGTTTCCAAATGGTGGGTCGGCATATAACATCCTTGCAGAATAAATAGAAGCCAAAAAAGCGTCCATATCATCTTGTGTATATTGATTGTAAAGGAAAAAATAATCAACATTCACAAGCGAAGCTATTTCTGAAGGAGTAAAGATAACATTTGGTACATCTTCCAGCCATATCCAACCAGTAAGTGTTGCATACAGACTTCCAATCTCTCCAGCGTTTACATAAAAATTGTTGGAACTCTCAAGGTCTAAACCCTCTAATAAAATCAAATTACTTATTTCTCCTGCTCCAATGTAGATGTTTGGAATATTTGTATATATGGAGAGTGTCCTCAATCCAATTAGGCTACCTATCTCTCCATAATCTACATGAATATTTGGGACACTTATAAGGAACAATTCTTGTAGTGAAACCAATTTAGATATTTCACCAGCAGTACAACCGAAAACACCTTTTTCTCCATTTAGTAGAAGATAGGTAATAATGTTGGACTTGGTTATTGATATGTTATGAACGCCAGCTAAAACATAGATATGATTAGTAAAGTCAACTAGACCATCTAACACCGTTGTATCTGGAGTTCCATCTCCCCAAGTAATAACACAATTGTCACCTGTGGGGGTAACGAAAATTTTTATTGTTTCATTTGGAAGACTTGTAGTAACAGTCAAATTCATACTGGGCTGGTTGATATTTACATTCCATCCAGCAGCTACCAGAGTTGCATAATCTGCCATACCATATACAGTGGGAGCGGAATTGCCAGTACCATCAAGCCAAACACCCCCTATACCGATTCCACCTGTCATTATGTATCTATTCGGAATAGATAAACTTAACACTAAATCATGTAAAATAGCATCTATTGCTTGAGCCGTAAATAAATTATTATTAAGGACAAGTTGGGCTAAATCTTTTTGAGTTGCAAATCCACCCACCTCATAGTCTGTAAATTGATTGTTATTACCATAGAAATGAGCAAGATTAACACAAGTAGAAAAACTAGGAAAAATTCCAGAAAATTGATTTTCATATATAAATACAATGGTAAGTAAAACATTTGGTGCAAAACTTGGTAAGTTACCAGAAAAGTTATTTACCTGACAACTAAAAAAATCTAATAATATACAATTAGAAAATGAAGGTAATGTTCCTGATAAATTTTGGTGGTCGCATTCAAAATAAGTTAGTTTAGTACATGGGGAAAAAGATGGCAAATTACCAATTATTCCAGAATTGCTATCTATATCAAAATAATCTAAGTTTACACAATTTTCAAACGATGGCATTTTTCCAACAAGAGTACCATCATAGTACTCAAAAGTTGTTAATTTACTCCAATCAGGAGAACTAAATTTTATTGTTTTTATTCCTAGATAAGAATATGTGTGAGAGAGAGTAGTGGCGTGCCTTTCCAATTGTGAACCATCTCCCCAATCAATGGTCATCATAGAAGCATCTGAAAAAGCCCAAGTAGGAGTAAAAACATCTGGCGTGACACTATCCGTGTGAAATATTAAAAAATCTTTTTCCGCTTTAATCCCCTGTCCTTCAGCAGTAGTCAGCATAATTCGTTTTCTATTTTTATTCATGCCGACCTCCTTTTAGAGTTGTCCTGTTTGACCCGAATCAGCGTTTTGTACGGTTAAAACATAATGTCTTCCCGGTGTCGGATAATAATAAGTACTAGGATTTATATCAACTTCCCATTTAAAGAATCCTTCTCCATCAGGGTCATTAACTAATTTATAAGCATATTCCATCCCGGTAGTTGGTACAGACACATCTTGATATATACCAGTTGGTACATTTTCAGTACCATCATCAAGCCAAACCGCAAGATATTCCCAAGCACCACCAGTAAATATCATTCTATTTTCGTATATAACTTCTAATAGACCATCCATTTTTGTAGGAGATATTGGATAGCTTTCATTACCATACCAATCTATCTCACAAATATTCGGCATATCGGCAAGTTCGTCTAAAGGGAAGTCAAAGTCAGAAACACCATTAAAACTAATATATTCTAATGCCGGAAGCGCGCTTATGTCTCCCGCACTAATCACGTTACTAATATCTCTACTAAGAAGAAGTGTTTTTAAATTAATCAAGTCTCGAATTTCCCCTGTATCTATTTGAACATTAGGGTTTTCCCCGAGTTGTAATACTTCTAGATTTGGCATACTTGTGATATTTGTAAAATCAAATATATTTTTTAATCCGAGTATTGCTAAATTCGATACCGTGGCAGTAGGTAATGCCGCCAACAGACTAAGGTTAACATTTCCCGCAAGACCTATTCTTGTTAAACCGTCTTTATTGGTAAATTCTTCACTGTCCACTTCAACATTAGGTGTATCTGTGAAATACATATTCGAAACAGTAGAAGCAGAAGAAACAAATGTAGTGGGGCTTGCTGAGATTTCACTACCTTCTAAAACTATACTTTGTAGTTTAGTTAAAGGAGACAGGTCGTTTACGCCTAATATTACCGACGTTAAATTTAGAAGATATAATTCTTGTAATTTTACTAAATGACTTATATCTCCAGAACCAATTATACTAGGAGTATTTATTAAATATAAATAAGTCAAATTAATTAAACTTGTTATATCGTTACCCGCAATTAAAATATTTGGACAATTTTCAATATAAATAGTAGATAAGTTTTTTCCTACGAGTTCTCCGTAATCTATGTTTATGTTGGGCATATCAACTGTTTGTAAATCGGTAAGATTTGTTAATTTCTCAATTTCTCCAACTCTAATATTTATATCTGGTAAAGATTCAAGTCTTACCGATGTTAGACTAGTTAAATTTTCTATTTCTCCGGCTTCCATTGCAAAATTTCCGGGTCCATATACCCACAACCATTTAAGCCTTGTTAGATTTTTAATTTCTCCTGTTTCAACTATTATACCCGGCATTTGACCATCAAGATATAATTGTATATATTCTACTTTATAGAGATTACTGATTTCTCCGGCATTCATCTGTAAGCCGGGTACAACACCCAATAACCACCATGTTGCGCTGACAAGTTTATTAAGTTCCCCGGGAAGGCAAACAATATGGCTTCCTTGATGATTGCTTTTTATCACAAGCTCCAAACTCATATTAGCTCTGGTAGCTGTAATATTATAACTTCCAGATGTTGCATATTCATGGGGTATATCTACCCAACTTCCGACGGGTACAGTTTGAAGTGCAGAACCGTCTCCCCAATCTATTGTACTAGTAGTGACCAATGGGGAATAAAAAAATCCAACTGTTTCTGGACTTGTAATAGTATTGACAATTAAGTTCAAATTAGGTTGATTAATTTGTACATTCCAACCCGCAGCAACTAATATGTCATAATCTGCCATTCCTGTGCTAGTCGGCGCATGGTTACCTGTACCGTCAAGCCAAACACCGTACGATGGGGCTGGTCCTATTATTACTCTTCCGGGAATAGAAAGACTAATAACTAAATCATGTAAAATATCATCAATTGCTTTTGTAGAAAGGAGATTATCTTTTAAATCAATTGTGACTAAATATTTTTGAGTTGCAAAACACCCGGGATTATAATTGGTGAATAAATTATCATCAAAAACATAATATTCTAATAAAGAACAATCTCTAACATCCGGAAGAATTCCTGTGATTTGATTTTTATCTGCAAAAAGATTTATAAGTTTTATACACCCGTTAAAATTAGAAGAACAGGTTGTAAATAAATTATTGTCAAAAAATAACCATTCTAAATTTGTATAATTATTAAAATCTGGAATAGCTCCTTTAATTTGACTATTTTCCGCTAGAAAGAATTTTAATGATGAAGGATATCCATCATTCGGAAGGTTCTCGAATAAGTTATTACTTAAATCCACATATTCTAAATTAGGAGCAAAATCCAATGGAGGAATATTGCCTATGCATGAAAGGTATTGGGGAAAATTGTATAAATCAAGTGTTGTTAATTTTTCCCAATCTGGACAATTAAATTTTACTGTTTTTATACCTAAATTTGTATAAGTATGAGAGAGAGTAGTCGCATGACTTTCTAATGGAGAGCCGTCTCCCCAATTTATAGTCATCACACTGTCGTCTGAAAAAACCCATTCGGGTTTAAAAAAAGACGGTGTAACATTGTATGTACGAAGAACTAAAAAATCTTTTTTGTATTTAATACTTTGACCTTCGGCGGTGGTTAGCATAATTCGTTTTCTAGTTTTATTCATGTTAACCTCCTGTTTTACCTTACATAGAATCTATTATAAAGTCAACTCCTGTATCATATGTCTGTTGTAAAACAGCCGAGCCGCTTGTGCCAAGTCTAGCTTTAATATGATTCCAAGGTGTGAAAAGCAATGGGTTTAAATTATAACCCCTTGCAGAACCAGCAACGGTTATCGATACTTCTGAACTATCGTAGTCGTATAATGGGTAAAAAGTTACTCCGTCAAACGATACTAAGAAAGTAACCGCAGTACCTGTAATTGTGCTGCCGCTGACAATAAAACCTGTTACCGTTCTTTCGTTTAATTTAATGGCTTCTGTTTCTGATTCTCCAACTAGAAACGTGCCGCTTTCTTTATATTTTGCCATAATAAATCCTCCTCATCTAAGGATAAAAATTTTATTTACTGAACTCAGTCCTTGAACCAACACTATCTTTCAAAAAATGGATATCGAACTGGTATGTAACACAATCTCCTGTATAAGCATTGTCGTCCCGATATAATTCGATTAACATTAAAGACGATACGTTGCTAATATGACTACCGCTAATAGCTATGGAGCCAGAGGATAACTGGTGAATATTCCCGCTTGTCCATGTTACAACACGATTACTCATAATATAAGGAGAATAATCAGTGGGTACTGCGTCTCCAATATTGAACCACTTATAATTCATTTTAAACACAGGACTCCCGCTTTGGGTTTGTTTCCAATGCACATGGGGGTGTATAGCTGTCCCCAATTTATAAGAGTGGGGAAATTGTGCAATAATATACATTATGTGTGATGTATCTGCGGAAGGAAATAAATAAGCAACTTCCCCTGTACTAAAAGGAGGTTTATCTGCTTGTCCTTGTTTTGCAGTTGTTAATGGGAAGAACAAGTCATCCCATACCGTAGCACTGCCTGACATTACCATCGTGCCATCGGCTTCAAACGAAGTATGGTTTTCTGCATCCCCAAATTTAGCCGAATTATAAAAATTGTCCCCCTTAATTTTTTTCTGAATTGGGGCACTGCCGGAAGTATCTACAACATAGATAAGGGTATTACTGCCGCTTATTGAAGTTATTTCGTTCAATGCAGTTAGTTTTTTATCGTCTGCCATAATACCTCCTTATGAATTCTTTCGGAAACCGCTTTACCTATTTCTATATATCCCTAGCAGCGGTAGAGGTTCGGGAAAGGTTTTAGGGAAAAACCATTAACCAACCGCAAGCGGGTCAATAAAGGAAAGGGGAGAATAGAATAAAAATAACCCGCTATTACCGAGTTAGCAAAATATATTGCAATAACTCGAATAAATTGCAAAAAAACTGATATATACCTTCATGAATTATAAAAAAACTTCTACTTTGTAACAGCACGTCTTTTTCTCATGAGTATTTTTTGTTGTTCTGTTATTTTTGTTTCTGCACATTCTTTGCAATATTTTTGTTTATTGCTGTTTTTAATTATTTCTTTTTTACAGTTATAACAAGTTCCAATAATAGGGTTTATATTGTTATTTTTTCCATATGTTCTTTTACATTTTTTACATACCTTTGACCAATTAGAACATCTTGTTTCACATTTTTTACATTTATATTTATGCTCGGGACAATATTTATTATAACCATTTCTTGTTTCTGTTCCACATTCAAGGCATTTATTTTTTGTGGTTCTTTTTCTTTCATGCATAATCTTAGCCATTCTTCTACCGAATTCCGCAGCGGCTTCCGAGTCACTTCCTCCCTCTGTTCTATTGTATCCATGTTCAAAAGAACAATATAAACCTATAAAATAGATTTCTTTTTCATTTAATTCTTCTAAATTACATTCACAAAGTATTTCGAATGTAAAGTTTTCTTTGCCGTATTTATTCCATGCCCTCTGTAAATGCGAGTTGGAATGCTTGTTGTTATTGAGTTCATATTTATGGTTTGAAAAACGTAAGGAAATATTATTAGATTGACCAATGTATACTTTTTTGTTTATTGTGTTTTCTATTTTGTATATTCCGGTAATCATAATAAAGCACGTCTTTTTTGCATCATATTCTTATGCTGCTCTCTGCTTTTTATTTCTGCACATTCTGCACAGTATTTTTGAATGTTACTGTTTTTTATTATTTCTTTTCCACAATTAGCACAGACAGATGGTGTTTTTTTCTTTTCAAATAAGATATTATAAAAATTTATTATATTATTTAAGTCTGTTATAAGAATTGGTTTTTTGGGATTTTTATCTACAAATTCCAAACGTATCAATTCTCTCTCTGGTTTGTAAAAAGTAAAAAGCTCTTTATGTTTATAGAGAATATCAGCCAAGTCTACTTCGCTTGTATTGGTGATTTTAGAAAGTCTTATGATATCCAGAAAGTTATTGTAATGAATATAATAATTATCCGATGTTCTTAGATTAGATTTATCCCTTTTCACACTACCTTTTTTCAATGCTTTGGAGAACACCAATAAAACAAATAAAAGTTTTTTATCTTTATTGTTTTCAATTTTCTTTAAAATATCAATTTCTTTTACAGAAACAGTTACACTATCTATTTTTCGTAAATCGTAATTAATGGCTGATTTTACCCATTTTCTTATTGAACTTGCCTCAGTGATTGGGTTAAAATTCTTATCTTGACTTTTGCAAAATTTTATAACTGCTTTCTCTAAACGTATTTCCCCATAACCATAAGTCTGTCTCAAGTATTTTGAAATCAAATACATTTGACTATAGTCTATATTACCATTAGGAAACCCATTGTTATATATTTTTTCAGCGTCTTTTTCTTCATCGAAAGAAAAATGTTTTTTAGTTCGCATATTATATCCCTTTTTCGTATAAATCATTTAATTCAAATTCTTGTATGCTATATCTGTTCCATAAATATTCTATCTTCCCGTACTCATTTTCGATAGGCATACGTATAATTCCAGAAGATTTTTGAATTATATTTTCCAATAAACCTTGGGGAACTAATCTCCACGCAAACTCGACCATTCCCACTTCGTTTCCATAAGTCACTTCAATTGCATAATCTGCCAACTCTGCCTCATTGGTGCTTATGTTTAAGATACACTGTTTACGCAAATAAGATATAAACGCATCAAGATTTCCATAAGAACTCGTTAGATTATTTCTTAAGCCTTTTTTAAACGCTTTATATTCTTGAAGATAGCCATTCATTTTAGTAATATTTTCTTGAGTAAGAATATTGTTTTGATTTTGTAAAACAGTATAATCAAATGCTTGAGAAGTTTTAGTCGAATACTTTCCAATCAAGCCAACATTAGCACGCATATAACGGCTAATACGATTCACAACAGAATGATTATCTAAAAAGAAAGAACGTTCTTTATATTCATTTACCATTGCCTGTTCTTCTTCTGTTCTATTCCTTGATTTTAAAATATCCCCGAATGATTTTTTAAAAGCCAGATGGCTGTAGATATTATATTTTTTTATTTCCTTGTTATATCTGGTCATATAATGGGGATATAAAAAGCGGAAAAAGGCGGGGCGTACTTTGCATAATATTTTATTATTAAATTCCCATTTTGCGACTTCTTCGGGAGTCATATCGCTGGTTATCTTTTTATATTTTGTCCAATGTTCACGAAATGGGGGTACAGTGAGTCCTTTTACACCATCTATAATTTCCCCCTGTATAACCCTACCGATTTTCAAACGTTTTAGAAGCGCATCTTGTTCGTCGCTGCCCATTGGAAATTCTTCTAACATGGTGTATATAGAACTGGAAATATTGGTGGCAAAACCTACTTTGCTATTGTAACCATTAAGTTGAGATTCGACTTGACTTTTATCATCTCTAGAATCGACAATGGTTACTTTGGCTTTTTGACTTTCATAGACAATGGGTATTCCGCCAACCTTTCCTTTTAACATGGTCGGATTATTAATTGTACAAATTAAATCACCGTCAAAATCTGCGCCCCCATGAATAGCACAATCCATTCCTACCCCATTGGCAGGAAAGATTATACCACTGTGAATATGTTGAAACCATTCCCGGGTATCACTTCTTTCTTGTAAGTCTAATATGTTAAATTCAGAATGGTGTACAATTGGGCTGCGAATAGCGCCAATTTTGGTAATGCCTTTATTTAGCCAATATTCTGAATAGTGCTCTCCGTCTTTCAAGAGAGGTTCATGGTCAACATTAAAAATATGACAGGCTTGATAGAATGGGTCAGCTATCATAAATTGGTAATTAGCGTTTACTAAAATGCTACCCATGAAAGATTCTTTTTTCTTTTTAGCAATAGTTTTAATAAATCTATTTTGAATATACTTATCTCTCGATAATGATGGGTT
>Ga0208980_10003162_pt1 | contig 9990 bp, 6 predicted proteins | sample WetSurMetagenome_3_FD_187993 | JGI IMG/M metagenome (GOLD analysis project Ga0208980, IMG submission 187993) | Wetland microbial communities from Twitchell Island in the Sacramento Delta, sample from surface sediment Aug2011 Site A1 Bulk (version 2) | ecosystem: Environmental > Aquatic > Marine >...
TGCAACGATACTGCTCGTATGACAAACGGTCTCGCACCAACTTCATTACTGAAATGGAAGCAGTTGTTTTAAGCACGGCTTAGCTTGACGCGCATGCCCCTTGGGGTAGACACCTTGAATGCTGATTACCCAGGGTTGGCTGCAGAGAACGCAGCCAACCCTGGGCTTTGTAATGCAGCCCCTTTGGGGCTGTACCACACGAAACTTTAAGTAACGGCCTTCGGGGCTGGCATTACCACGCGAAGCTTTAAACAATGGTCTTCTTATGTCTAACGATTCACACTCATAGATTGCCAATTAATTAATGATTGCGGCGAGAGAATTTACAAATCCGAACATTCGCTCCTCGCGGGGCCGGGGAACGCATGCTATCGCGGCTGTTTTTCCCTCAAAAGCCGAAAAATTTTGATTCACCTGAAACAATTTTCGTGACAATGATTCTCGTGAATTGGTCGATAAGATTCGCATATACGGGAGTGGAAGACGTGTCCTTGGTCGACGAAAGAATCAACGAGCTGCCTGACATCGGCGAACAAATCGATCCTGCGGAGGCAATCCCTGACGCCAGGCCGGACAAACTGACGGTGGAGCCTCTGCTGCGGCCGACACGAATCCTTATTTTGGATGATGAGGCTGTGGTGAGAGACGTTCTCGCGCGCAAACTTTCGACTTCAGGGTATGACTGCGAATGTTGCGAAAACAGTTGCATGGCCCTATCTCTTTTAGAAAAAAGCAGTTACGACCTCGTGCTTGCGAACATCATGATGCCGGACCTGGAAGGCAAAAAGCTCCTTGCAGAGATGCTTCGCCTCCGTCCGGAAATCGCCGTTATTCTGGTCACATCCGTTGTTGACATCCAAACTGCCGTGGATCTGCTGAAGGAAGGGGCCTACGACTACATTACCAAACCCTTCAGCCTCGAAGAGGTCTCCATTAGTGTTTCCAGAGCCTTGGAGAAGCGCCAGCTGCTTTTTGACAACAAGTTGTACCAGCGCAGTCTCGAGGAACAAGTCTCGAGCCGCACGCAACAGCTGCAGGAAGCCCTGGAAGCGTTGTACCATACCTACGACTCTACATTGATGGCTTTGGGAACCGCGTTCGATACTCGCGGCGCTGATGCTGACGGCCATTCGATGCGCGTGGCCATTTACGCCACTCTGCTGGCTTGCCAGATGAGTCTTGAGCCTGATGTCCTGCGCGTGATTCAGCAGGGGGCAATCCTCCACGATATAGGAAAGATTGGCGTACCTGACAGCCTCCTCAGGAAGCCAGGAAAACTGACCGAAGATGAGTGGGGGCTGATGCGGAGACATCCGGAGATTGGCCTTCGCATTCTTTCCGGAATCAAGTTTTTACGGGATGCTGCCCAACTGGTATTGCATCATCATGAAAAGTACGACGGAAGCGGATATCCGTCCCGCCTGAAGGGCGATGCAATCGCTCTTGGGGCACGCATCTTTGCCGTTGCCGACACACTCGATTGCATGACCTCGCACCGTCCTTTCCAGCCCGCTACAACCTTTGAGGCAGCGAAAGAAGAAATTATCCGGGTTTCAGGCACTCAGCTTGACCCTGCGGTTGTGGCTGCATTTCTAAAAATTCCTCTGTCCGAATTGAAGCGGGTGCGCCATGGGGTCTCCTCCAGGGCAAGCCTGAATTGTTTCGGGCGTGACCACCTGCTAGAATTGGGAGTCAGACTTCAATAGCACCAATTCCGGGTTTAGAGCTACTGAAGCCTGGCACCCGGTGCTCCCATGGTGATTGATCCCGTCTGCAAAATGCAGTTCCCGCCCGAGAAGGCTGCCGGCAGTCTGGTCTATGCCGGGAAAACATACTATTTCTGCAACCCAGGTTGCCTCGATAAATTCAGCGCCGATCCAGAGAAATATCTCGCTCCTGCACCTCCCCAGTTGACGCAGATTCAACTTGCGCCGAAAGCCGATTTTGAAATCAAGCCTGGAACCGCCAGAATATATATCTGTCCCATGGATCCTGAAGTCCGGCAGAACAGTCCGGGCGCATGCCCGATCTGCGGAATGGCCTTGGAGCTTCAGACCGTGGAGCTCGGGGAAATGGAAAACCCCGAACTGCGGGAAATGAAGAGGCGCTTTTGGATCAGCCTGGCTCTTACCGTGCCAATATTGCTGATCGCTATGGGCGAAATGGTCCTGCACCGCTCGTTTCACGCCAGTGTTTGGATTCAGCTTGTGCTTGCGACGCCTGTGGTTTTATGGGGAGGCGCCCCGTTTTTCGCCCGCGGATGGGCGTCCATTGTCAGCGGCCACCTCAATATGTTTACACTGATCGCCATTGGCACAGGCGCCTCCTACTTTTACAGCCTCATCGCCGTTCTTTTTCCGGGAATCCTTCCCTCATCATTTCTGGGGCATAACGGAACACCTCCCGTCTATTTTGAAGCTGCGGCGGTGATCACGACGTTAGTGCTTCTCGGGCAGGTGTTGGAACTCCGTGCCCGCGATAAGACAAACAATGCGATCAAGGCGTTGCTCGCTCTTTCTCCCAAAACGGCTCGGATCATACGAGACGATGGCTCTGAAACGGAAATTCCATTGGGTAATGTGCAGCGCCTGGACCGGCTCAGAGTCCGACCCGGCGAAAGAGTCCCGACCGACGGGATTATTCTTGACGGGTCCAGTTCCATAGATGAGTCCATGATTTCGGGGGAGCCGATCCCGGTTGAGAAAGGAATCGGCAGTCGAGTTGTCGGCGGGACGATCAATAAATCCGGAAGCTTCATAATGCGCGCGGAGAAAGTGGGGAATGAAACGCTTCTCGCTCACATTGTTCGAATGGTGTCAGAGGCGCAAAGAAGCCGCGCGCCCATTCAGCACCTGGCTGATCGTGTGTCATCCTTTTTCGTTCCATCCGTCGTTTTAGTGTCGCTGGTGACTTTTATTATCTGGTCGGTCTTTGGTCCTGAGCCCCGCCTGGCCCTGGCACTCTTGAATGCGGTTGCTGTTTTGATCATTGCCTGCCCATGTGCCTTAGGACTGGCTACACCGATGTCCATCATGGTGGGCACAGGGCGCGGCGCTTTGGCCGGGGTTCTCATCAAGAACGCAGAGGCTCTGGAAATGTTGGAGAAGGTTGATACCCTGGTTTTCGACAAGACAGGAACGTTGACCGAAGGAAAGCCGCGTCTGATGTCTGTGGTGTGTGTTCATGGCTGGGACGAACCCGGCCTCGTGAAACTTGCAGCCAGTCTTGAACGCGGCAGCGAGCACGCCCTTGCCTCCGCCATGATGTCTGGTGCGGCTGAGCGTGGGATTCAGCTTTTCGAAGCGGAGAAATTTCTCTCATACCCGGGGGAAGGGATCACCGGAAACGTAGAAGGACACACCGTGGCCGTCGGGAATGCAAAACTCATGGAGAGGCTGAAAATTGAGTTTGGGGAATTGAATGACAAAGCCGAGGAATTACGGCGTGAAGGGCAAAGCGTGGTTTTTGTAAGCGTCGATGGTTCTCTTGCCGGGTTGTTGGGAGTGGGCGATCCGATAAAAACTTCCGCAGCGGAAGCAATCGGCTGGCTGAAACGATCGGGTATCCGTCCGGTTATGGTTACAGGTGATAGCGCCACTACGGCAAACATTGTGGCGAAGAAGCTTTCCATTGACGACGTAAAAGCCGGAGTGTTGCCGAGTCAGAAAAGTGAGATCGTCAAACAGCTCCAGTCGGAAGGCCACGTAGTTGCAATGGCGGGAGACGGCATTAACGATGCGCCTGCATTGGCTCAAGCTCATGTCGGCATTGCAATGGGAAGCGGTACGGACATCGCAATCCAGAGCGCCGGGATCGCATTGGTGCGCGGGGATCTGCGCGGCATTGTGCGTGCCCGGATGCTTAGCCGGGGAACCATGCGCAATATCCGGCAAAATCTTTTCTTTGCATTTATCTATAATATTATTGGCGTTCCAATTGCCGCCGGGGTTCTCTATCCCGCTTTAGGTCTCCTCCTCAGCCCCATGATTGGCAGCGCAGCAATGACGTTCAGTTCTGTTTCTGTGATTAGCAACGCCCTGCGCCTCCGCAATCTCCGCCTCCCTCTTTAAGCGGACGCGGAAATACGAAACACGCCGAATGATTTGCCGCGTAATTCCGCGTCCTCTTCTGAAGACTCCCAAGAAAAACGGAGCAACCATTTAGACAAAGCTGACACTTCTGGTAAGATTATGTCAACACCAAACCTTTTATTTAAAAGAGCGTTGCCATGAGAGAAACCATCAGCTTTAAGCTCAACGGGAAAACCACAGGTCTAGATGTTGAAAACGATCGAATGCTTTTATGGGTGCTGCGCACCGACTTGGGATTGACTGGAACCAAATTCGGCTGCGGTGAAAGCTTGTGCGGCGCGTGCACTGTCGTCGTCAACAAGGAGGCTGTGCGATCCTGCCGTTTTCCCATAAAAGATGTGAAGGGCAAAGAGGTCATCACCATCGAAGGATTGGCCGGGAATGGAAAACTCCATCCTCTGCAGGAAGCGTTTGTTGACCAGGGAGCTTTGCAGTGCGGCTTCTGCACTCCCGGAATGATCATGAACGCCTATGCCCTGCTGCTGAAAAACCCCAAACCAACCCGGGATGAAATCATCAACGGTATGGATAACAATTTGTGCAGGTGTGGAACCCACAAACGCATCATTCAGGCAATCGAAAGCGTCGCAAAAGGGAAATGAGGCACAGTCATGGGAAATGAAAAACGAAATAGAATTGCAGTGACCGCATCCATGGGCAAACCTTCCCTTGATCGCAGGGATTTCCTGAAGAGAGCAGGCGGGGGCATCGTCGTATTCTTTGCCACGGACTTTGCCTCGATCGCCCTTGGACAGGAAGCCGCCGGCAGAGGCTATCCCTCCGATTTAAACGCCTATCTGCTGATTGGATCTGACGGCCGGGTAACCGTTTATTCCGGGAAGATCGAAATGGGACAAGGTGTGGTGATTTCTTTGGCCCAGATGGCCGCCGATGAACTGGGTGTTGCCCTGGAGTCCGTAGACATGGTCATGGGGGACACAGATCTATGTCCGTATGATTCCGGAACGTATGGCTCGATGTCGACCCGCTTTTTCGGTCCGGCATTGAGAGCAGCGGCTGCTGAAGCCAAAGCCGTATTGCTTGAAATCGCATCCGAGCAACTTAAAACCCCGAAAGAAAAACTGACAGCAGAAAACGGCGTGGTTTATGTTGCCTCAAATAAAAAGAGCAAGGTGACCTATGGGCAGCTTGCCCAGGGGAAAAAGATCACGCGCAAGCTTGAAGGGAAAGTAGTCCTTAAGACCCTTGATCAATTTACGATCATGGGCAAACCCTTTAAACGCTTGGACGGGCGCGGCAAGGTGACGGGCAGGGCCCAATATGCCGGTGATATCAGGGAAGCAGATATGCTTTATGCCAGGGTTTTGCGCATTCCTGCGCATGGTGCAACGCTGAAGAGTGCAGATACTTCCGCGGCCGAGAAAATGCCCGGCGTGATTGTGGTCAAGGAGAGCGGCTTGATCGCCACGCTTCATAAGGATCCAGAATCGGCCGAGAAAGCCTTTCAAGCTATCAAAGCTCAATTTGATGTGCCAAAGCCATCCGTTGATACTGATTCGATCTTCGACCATCTCATCCAAATGGCTCCGAAACCGCAGGAATCTGCGAAGCAGGGGGATCTGGCAGAGGGTGAGAAAGCCTCCGCCGCGCTCTTCGAGAGACGGTATGAAAATGGCTATGGCGCCCATGCTGCCATTGAAACACACACTGCATTGGCAAAAATTGAAAACGGGAAGGCGACAATCTGGACATCCACGCAGACACCGTTTCCCAATAAGCAGGAGGTAGCCAAGGCCATTGAGTTTCCTCCTGAGAATGTCCGGATCATCACTCCGTTTGTGGGTGGTGGGTTCGGTGGGAAAGCCAGTAGCGCCCTCCACGCGGTCGAAGCCGCCAAGTTGGCCAAAATCACGGGGAAGCCGGTACAGGTCACAAGGAGCAGGGCTGATGAGTTCTTCTATGACACATTCAGGCCCGCAGCAGTCGTTACGATTAAATCAGGCGTCAATAATGCGGGCAAGATCTGCCTTTGGGATTACGGTGTTTATTTTGCAGGGTCCAGGAGTGCGGAGCAGTTCTATGATGTGCCGAACAATCTGATGAAAGTCTACGGAGGATGGTATGGCGGCGGGGGAGACGGCAAACCGCACCTTTTTGGCGTCGGCGCCTGGCGTGCTCCGGGCGCCAATATCAATGTGTTTGCACGGGAATCCCAGATCGATATCATGGCGGCTCAGGCCAGGATCGACCCGCTGGAATTCCGTTTGAACAACACGTCGGATAAAAGAATGCGCAGCGTCCTCGAATCGGCCGCCGAACACTTTGGCTATAAGAAAGCTGTCAGCCCCAGCGGGCGCGGCATTGGCATCGCATGCGGGATCGATGCGGAAAGCTATGTCGCGCAGATTGCAGAGGTGACGGTCGATAAGGCCACCGGAAAAGTGAAAGCAAAGCGGATCGTTTGCGCCCAGGAGATGGGCATTGTAATAAACCCCGAGGGCGCGAAAATGCAGGTCGAAGGGTGCATAACCATGGGATTGGGTTACACCCTCGCCGAAGAGCTTCGCTTCAAGGGTGGTGAGATACTTGACCGCAGCTTCAGCGCTTATGAAATTCCGCGTTTTTCCTGGTTACCTGAAATCGAAGTCTATCTGGTCAAAAACGATGAGTTGCCCCCCAAGGGCGGAGGAGAACCGGGCATCGTGCCTGTCGGGGCTGCTGTTGCTAATGCCATATTCGATGCAGCGGGTGCCCGCCTATTCCGGATGCCAATGACCCCGGAGCGGGTCAAAGCAGCCATCGGCAAGGTGTGACTTTTCGATTGCCCATTGTTGCTGAGTCTCCAAGCGCCTGTGTATAATTCACCTCTTTGTGGGAATGAAAACGCTGTAATTGGCGCCGAGGTCTGGAAGTAATGCGAACTGCGCGCAACCTGACAGATTTGCAGCTCTCGGACACGAACTGATATTTGATCTGAGGTGAGGATGAAGCTCAAATATGTACTATACGGGATCTTCGGGATATCTCTTCTGTTTGCCGGGACGGCATTCTACCTTACGTTTTTGGGCGACGGCGCTGATGAATCCAGTTCATCGACCCCTGCACGTGTGAGCGTGGACGATCAAGGGAAAACTTCCTCCGGCAAGGCAGGAAAGCTGGGTATTGCATATGCCGGCGATTTGATGGGAAGTCTTAAGCCATGCAACTGCACAGATCCCCCCGCCGGAGGTGTGGCGCGCAGGGCTAGAGCCATAAGCGACTTTAAAAGGCAGCGCCAGAACATTCCGATTCTGGTGGCTGATACCGGCAATGCCATGAAACAGACCGATAACAAAGAGGATCCGGCGAATCGGTGGGTTGTTGAGGCACTGGAAGCGCTTGGGAATGATGTCATCAACACCAACCTTGGCGATTTGCGGAGATTGGAACGGTTGGCTCAAGCGGGACGAATAGGCAGGAATCTCAAAAACAGTTACGTCGCAACAATGCTGGAAACGGAGAGCACCAGCCCGTTTCCTGTCAAACCATTTTGGGTGAAAAGCATACGATCTGAAACGGGTGATGTGGAAGCCAAAGTGGGAGTGCTGGCAATTGCTTCAATCCCTGCCGGGGCTGCTTCAACAGCGAACGCACTCAGCGTAGACATGGCGCTGAAGCGATATTTGCCTGAGGTTGATGCCCAATCGGACATTGTTGTTCTTTTGACGCGAACGCAGGAAGAGGAACTGAAACGCATTGCGCAGGCATACCCTGCCGTGGATGTCATTATTAACGGCAACTCCACAGGAGAGGGACGGGAATTTCCCAAAATAGGGAATACCGTCATGGTTGAAAGTGCGCGGCAGGGAATTGGCTTGGGTATGCTGGATTTGGAATGGGATTCCGAAGGGCATATCACCCAATATAAAAACCAGACGGTTCCTCTGCTGTCGATCCTTTCCGATCTTCCTGAATTGGCCCAGATTGTGGCCAAGGCGGAACAGGAGGCCGCTGCCTATGCCGAGATCGAGGCGAAGAAGAGTCCCACAACCAAGGTGAAATCCGTCTATGGTGGACCCTTGTCATGCAAACCCTGTCATCAGGATGCGTATAACATTTGGGCAAAGTCCAGGCATGCTAAGGCCATTGAAACGCTGAAGGCAAAATCCAGCCAATACGATGATGCCTGTCTGGTGTGCCATGTTACGGGAGCAATGGCAATGCTGAGAAATAAGGGAGGATTTGTCAACGTAGTGCAGACTCCCGAACTGGCTGCCGTGACTTGCGAAGCGTGCCACGGCACGTCGCTGACGCATAATGCGGCTCCGAAGGAAGTAAAAACTGGATTAGGGATCGAGCCGAGACCGACGGAACAAACATGCAAACGCTGCCATAACAAGGAGTACTCCCCCAATTTTGTTTACAAGGACTATTGGAGCAAAATCGCCCACAAATAGATGATCCTCATGGGTGGTGTTTGCCGAAAGTGGTTAGCTGGCAACCGTCATTATGAATCGGACCATACTTCACGTCGATATGGATGCCTTTTTTGCCGCTGTGGAGCAGAGGGATCATCCGGAGTATCGAAACAAGCCTGTCATTGTCGGTGCGGATCCAAAAGGCGGAAAAGGCCGCGGCATCGTCGCCACCTGCTCTTATGAAGCCCGGAAATTTGGCGTGCATTCGGCTCAGCCGATTTCTCAGGCCTGGCGGCTTTGTCCGGGCGGGATTTATGTCAGAGGGGACATGGCCAAATATGTCCGGGTTTCAGAGCAGTTGATGGCCATATTGTCCGGGTTTTCCGATTTGGTTGAGCCGGTCAGCATTGACGAGGCGTTTATTGATGTCACGGGAAGCGCACGCCTGTTTGGATCCGGGGTTGAGATCGCAAAGAAGGTCAAGCATCAGATCAATAAACAACTTGGCCTTACCGCCTCTGTAGGGGTTGCTGCAAATAAGTTTGTCGCCAAGGTAGCTTCTGACCATAAGAAGCCCGATGGACTTGTCGTCGTGAAACCTGGCCAGGAGAGGGAATTCCTGGCGCCGCTGCCAATAAGATGCCTTTGGGGTGTAGGCAGCAAAACTGAAACTCGGCTGATAAGCCTGGGTCTCGAACGCATAGACCAGTTGGCACAGCTATCTCAGGCAGATGCCAGGATGCTTTTGGGAAATATCGGTGAGCATCTTTGGCACCTTGCGCGGGGCATAGACGATCGCCCTGTCGCCACCGACGAAGAATTCAAGTCCATCGGCCACGAATTTACCTTTGAGAGGGATACTTCAGATGCCGGGACATTGCATGACACTCTGCTTGCGTTAAGCGAACATGTGGCACAGCGTCTTCGCTTCAATAAGGCCCGCGCCCGGACCATTGTCGTTAAGCTCCGGGAAGCTGATTTCTCGACTTCTACCAGGCGCGCATCTCTGAATGAACCAAGGGATACGACGGAAACAATTTTACCAGTAGCCTCGAAACTCATGAATTCCCTGGTCCGGCCGGGGCAGCTTGTTCGCTTGATAGGAGTTTACGCGACCAATTTGGAAATCCAATCGGCCGGAGCTCAGATGGGATTGTTTGAGCAGGCGCCGGAGAAAAAGCGGCGCCTGGCGACGGCTCTGGATGAAGTCACCCGGCGGTATGGCAAAGATGCCCTGGTGCGCGCCGCTCTTGTGAAAAAATAAAACCAGTGTTCAAGCAGAAATACGCCAAGGCACGCAGAATAGTTTTTCCGCGTTCGTCAGCGTAATTCAGCGTCCTTATGGTCAAGCCAGCTCGGCTTGGGCAAGCTTCTAGCCTGCCTGCTTTGCTGCCATATCGCCAATGACCGGCAGCATGTAGCGTTCGTTGTTATAAGCCTTATACATTACGAACAGCCAGAGCAGGAAGAATCCGAGGCGGATAAGCAGGCCAACTGCCCACCACAGCGAGCCCAGTATTGACCACAGCATTACTCCGACG
>Ga0208980_10003163_pt1 | contig 9990 bp, 9 predicted proteins | sample WetSurMetagenome_3_FD_187993 | JGI IMG/M metagenome (GOLD analysis project Ga0208980, IMG submission 187993) | Wetland microbial communities from Twitchell Island in the Sacramento Delta, sample from surface sediment Aug2011 Site A1 Bulk (version 2) | ecosystem: Environmental > Aquatic > Marine >...
CCGAGTCTGGTGCGCATCTGCCCTACAAAAACTCCAGGCCTGAAGAACGAACCGAAATATCTTGCAGCTATCTGATCATGTACATCCCTGTATTCGGGTGGGCCGAAAATATTTGCAAAATAGGAATTGACCAAACCCGTTGAAGTAGTTGTCCCTTTGCTCATAACAGCTCCTTTACGGAATATTTCCAGGGCCATTTCGGCTGTAGCAAATTTTTCTATTACAGGATGAGCATTGTCTATCTCTTCATAATTATTTGCATACAGGATATAATCAATCTTGTGTCCCTTTGTCACTGTTTGGAGGCTTGTGACAGGGAAGACGATCCTTGCATTCACCTGGCTGGGATTCATGATTATTGATCGGTCGAGATGACCGTAGGCATAACCAGGCTGAAGGTCATCAAGCCTGAGGAAAGCGCCAATTTCTGTACCATATCCGACAGGATTTCCTTCAGGATCGAGTTCGATCGATCCCATATCGTCTGCAATGATCTTAAGTTCACGTATCTGTTTTGCTCCGAGGACACGGAAAGCTTCGAGTGTTTCTGACTTTCCGGCACCTGTATCTCCCATCATAAGCACGGTGGCCTCCTTGTTCCCGTGTAATAGGATCTTAACCATTGCTCCATGAAATGGCATATTACCGGCTTTCATAACAATTGAGTTATGAAGAGTAAGGATCATTTTTTTCAGGTATCCGAAATATCCGAATTCAGCTCTGTCGGGTATTGCACCTACAAAGATCGAACTCTGCTCGTCATGATAAAAAACTGTCGGGTATGTTGACAGGTTATCAAGTTTATTACCCTCAACTCCGTAAATAAATACTCCATCGGGCTTTCTTTCAAGGTCCGAATCTTCTGCGACCTGGAAAAGATTGCACATCGACAGCCCTAACTCAAAAAAATTCAGATGAAAATAGACCAAAATGATGAACTTCCCGACTCTTGCCGGATAACAAAGGTAGTTATCAGGATTAAGGTCAGTCAGATCGACAGGATTCTGTTCGATTCTTTTGAAATCCCCTGTCCTTTTGTTCATTGGTTGCTGGATGACCAGAGGCGGATAGATCAGAATCTGCCTGATAACAGGTATTGTATTCAGTTTTTTGTATTTATCATCCATCCATGCGATCTCTTTTGGCAATGAAATGACAGCCATTTCCGCTCCTGCCGGAACCTGCCTGTATACTGTGGGATGACTTCCTGTGATATTTTCCTGGATGTGCCGGTAGACAGTCCTGATAAGATGAGTCAGATGCTCAATAGTCTCATTGAAGGTACGATACGGTCGCTTGTCAAGACGGTCACCCTCAGAGTCATTAATTAAGAACCTGTCAAAGTGTCTCCAGTAGTCATAAAGATGTTCAACAAAATTGTTAAGGAGCTGGGTGTCTCTGAGAAAGGATGCAGACCTGTCAAAGATGTGGGGAACTACAGTACCCTCATATTTATAAAGTAATGAAAGCGTTTTTACCAGATCATCAGTCGATGATATGTCGATATTCCCGTTCTCAAAAATCTCCAGAAGGGGTGAATCCATTAACTTCAAATGATTGATGCAATGATCAAGAACCGCCCTGAATTTTTCACTTGACATCAATTCTTCAGCAGTTTCACACATCCGTTCCCGTATATTCAGAACTGCCTTGTTTCCAATAATTCTTAAAGTACTTTTCAATATAAAATTAATTAACAAAACTGGTCAAAAATATTACATTATTTAATTAATAATATTTTTTAGGTTTATTTTTTTTACATTTCATTTGGCATGATTTTTATAGGTAATTCATATAATTGTTTAATTTGTGTTTGCTATTTTTACAATATGAAACCGGAAATTGATTTGTTCGCCATACTTCCTGAGGATAAGATACCGGAAAAAGGGAAAATACTTATTTCGGAACCTTTTCTGGCGGATTCATTCTTTAATCGCAGCGTGGTATATCTGACCGACCATAACCCGAAAGGATCCGTTGGTTTCATACTTAATAAAAAGCTCGATATCAGGATAAGTGATACGGTTGCCGGCTTTGAAGGCTGGGATGAATACCTCAATATGGGGGGACCAGTAGCTCCCGATACGCTCCATTATATTCATAATCTTGGTCATATTATTCCAAAAAGTGTCCATATTGAGAGTGATATTTACTGGGGTGGAGATATTGATGCAATAAGGGATCTGATCAGAACAGCTTCAATTAGACCTGAACAGATAAGATTTTTCCTTGGTTATTCAGGCTGGTCGGCAGGTCAGCTCGAACGTGAGCTTAAAGAAAACTCATGGGTAATTACCAGGATTAAATCTGATATAATCATGAGCAGCAGAGGTACCGACAGCTGGAAAAGAGTACTGCGGTCTTTCAAGAACAAATACAGGGTATGGGCTGACTTTCCGGAATCACCCGATATGAACTGATTTACATACTCTTTACCCCCTTCGAAGGGGGATTTTTATAAATGCAGAATTTTATAAACCAGCTCTTTCAGCAAATCACCCGGTTCTGTACTGACATCCCCGAAACCTTTCGTTTTCATGTCGTAGGTTCTTAAAAGACCTATGATATGAATCGTGGCTGATGCATTATATTTCATTGCTGATGTTTCATAATCCTTAACAAAGAAAGGATTTATCTTGAGTACAGATGCAACATTGTTCTTTGACTTGTCAGTAAGATAATGATATGTCAGGATCTTGGTAAAAAAGCTGAACAGGGAAGCTATTGTCAGATTTACGGGATTGTCTTTAGGATTATTTGCAAAATAGCGGACTATCATATTGGCCCTGTAAACGTTCTTTTCGCCCAGAGCCTTTTGCAGCTCAAAATTATTGTAATCCTTGCTAATGCCAATATTTTTCTCAATCAGCGAACTGTTAATAACAGGCTTGCCCGCAGGAAGAGTAATTAACAGTTTATCAAGCTCATTTACAATCTTATGAAGATCTGTACCCAGAAATTCTGTAAGCATCGCTGAGGCATCCGGATCGATCTTGATCCCTTTTGTCATAAGATAACGTTCGATCCATGGAGGAACCTGGTAGTCGCGAAGCCTCATCGATTCGAAATATACGCCCTGTGTATCAAGCGCTTTATATAACCTGGTCCTTTTATCGATCACCTTGTACTTGTAGTTCAAAACAAGAATTGTCGATAAAAGAGGTTTGTCGAGATAAAACATCAGGTCTTCAATCTTCTTTAAAGCCTGTGCTTCTTTTACAATTACGACCTGATGACTTGCCATCATCGGGAAACGGCGCGATGTCTCGATGATTGAGTTGACCGAGGTGTCTTCTCCGTACATAATGACCTGATTGAAAGCTTTTTCGCCATCCGGAAGGACTTTATCCTCAATATAATCAGTTATCAGGTCAATATAATATGGTTCATCACCGGCAAGGAAGTAAACCGGCTTGAATATCCTTTTTTTAAGGTCGGACATTATCTCTTCGAAAGCTGCAGGCATGTTCAGAATCTTAGATGTTTCACCGAAATACCATTCTCCTTGATTTCCCTCAGGGCTTCTATTCCAACCTTTAGGTGAAGATCAACATATTTGTCAGTCACCTTACGGTCGCTGGCTTCTGTTTTTATGCCTGTCGAAATCATAGGCTGGTCAGATACCAGTAACAGGGCTCCTGTGGGGATCTCATTAGCAAAGCCGACGGTGAAAATAGTGGCAGTCTCCATATCAATTGCCATTGCCCTGGTCTTTACCAGATATTTTTTAAACCTGTCATCATATTCCCAGACCCGGCGGTTGGTTGTATAAACAGTTCCTGTCCAATACTCCTTATTGTTACGGGTAATGGCTGCTGAAATTGCACTTTGAAGCTTAAATGCCGGCAGTGCCGGAACCTCCTGTGGAAGATAATCATTTGAAGTTCCGTCGCTCCTGATCGCTGCAATCGGCAGTATTAAATCTCCAAGTTTATTCTTTTTCTTTAAACCACCGCATTTCCCGAGAAAAAGAACTGCTGAGGGATTGACTGCACTCAGCAGGTCCATTACTGTTGCTGCGTTGGGACTTCCCATTCCAAAACTGATAATTGTAATTCCGTCAGCAGTGGCATTTGGCATATTCTTGTCCTTGCCTTCAACCTCAACATTATGCCATTTTGCAAAGAGTTCGACATAATAAAGGTAATTGGTTAGAAGGAAGTATTTACCGAAGGTCTCAATGCTTTTTCCGGTATATCTTGGGAGCCAGTTATTAACAATTTCTTCTTTGGTCTTCATAAGTTTTAATCAGTTACTTTTCAAATCTGATTTCAAAGTAATTCTCAATATATTTGTTTTCAAAAATACAAAAGTAAGTTGAAACAGTTGAATCTTCCATCATATTCATTCAGAACTGCCGGGAAAGAGGGATCGGAGACGATTTTCGATCCGCAAAGGAAGAAATGGGTCAGGCTGACTCCTGAAGAATGGGTAAGGCAGAATTTTGTACAGTATTTAATAAAAGAAGGCGGATACCCTGCAGGACTTATTGGGATCGAAATGCCGTTCAGATTCAACACTATGAAAAAAAGGGTCGATGTACTGGTCCATGACAGGAATGGAAATCCATTGATGATTATTGAGTGCAAATCGCCGGAGATCAAAATTTCTGATTTTTATGAGAACAAAGTGTACGACCAGATAGGTGAATACAACATGCAATATAATGTACCATATGTTATTGTCACTAATGGTATGTTAAACTATGCATTTAAATTCAACATTGAAAAAAAGCAATATGAGCATTTGCTGGAAATACCTCTTTATAAAGATCTTTTAATTTGAAGAATCATGATCAATGTGACCTGTGCAATTATCAGGAATGAAGATAACGAGGTTCTCATCGTTCAGAGAGGTGAAAAAAGCGATCATCCTTTCAAGTGGGAGTTTCCTGGTGGTAAGCTGAAAGAAAATGAGACAGAAGAGGAGTGCATCATAAGGGAGATAAAAGAGGAATTGTCGATCGATATTGTTATATGCAGGCGATTGAATGAAACAGTGTACGATTACGGACATAAGAAAGTCAGGCTTATTCCTTTCGTCTGCGATACTCTTGACGATATGCCATTTCTCACTGAACATTTATCATTCAAATGGCTTAAACCTGCTGAACTTAAAAATGTTGATTTTTCAGAAGCCGATATTTCAGTTGCCTGTGAATATCTTAAAGATAATAAGCTGACTCAGGAAAGTAATAATAATAATGAGGGATCTGCTCACCGGACTTATAATGAGGAAGATCTCCGATCAATGGTAGGCAGTTTGATGGGTATTAAGGAGGCTGAATGGGTCGCAGAATCGGCAGTCGAAAACATGGAAATTCTTGGGCGGCTGCTTGAGTATTCATTTTCAGACGACAAAAAACTCGCATTCCGCGCTTCATGGACGCTGTCGAAAGTTTGTGATAAATTTCCTGAGATAATTTATCCTGATCTCCAGAGAATAATTGAATCACTTGATAATCTTGATAATGAAAGTGTCCAGCGTTCGTTTCTGAGGATAATCTCAATGAGCGACCTTAATATGGTCAGCACCAAACTCCACGGAATACTTGCTGACCATAGTTTCAGGATGTTAAGATCGGGCTTTTCTGCTATTGCAGTTAAGGCTTACTCTATGGAGATTATTTACCGGCTTGCCCAGATTTATCCTGAACTTGCAAATGAACTTTCCACAACTATTAATATGCTTCAGGAAGACAAATCGGCTGCCGGAATTCTTGCCAGAGGACATATTATCCTTAAGAAACTTGCAGGTATCACTGCAAACCGTGGATCCAATCCGACATTATCTTAAGTACTTCAGGGGAAATTGTCTCTTCGATCTCTCCATATTCAGAAGGTAAACCCGTTTTGCAGTGCTGGAAGAGATGATTGAGTTCTGGCAATTTCATTGTTTTTACTTTAGGATTTCCGCCTGATTTCAGGGCTTTCCCGATTGCAGGCAAGTTAACATCTGCAGCAACCTGAAGATCCTTTTCACCATTCAATGCAAGTACCGGACATTTGACATTTTTCCAGAAATCAGCAGGATCAGTAATAATAAAATACCTCATCCAGTTATATGCCACAGGATTCAAACTGGCATTAAGCTGTTTCAATGCTTTATCGATATCCTCTGGTGACTTTTTTTCCTTGACAAGGACTTTCTTATACACTTCTGCAATCTTAGCTTCAGCAATTTTATTGTCTGTTTCCTTTTTCAGAACTGCGAATAGCTTTTTGTTTGTTGATACCGCTTTTTTTACCTCAGCTTTATCGGCTCCTGAAATGAGGCTTATATCCGTGTTCTGTCTGTTGAGAATCTGCTCTCCGGGAACACCGGTGCCGGCAAGTGATATAACAAACGCAATCTCCGGATTCGCTGAAGAAACCATAGGTGCTATTAATCCACCCTCGCTGTGACCTGCCAGTCCGATCGATTTGGCATTGATAACTTTTCTTGTCCTGAGATAAAGGAATGCTGCTTCGGCATCGCTGGCAAAATCGGCAGAAGTTGCATTGACCGGAGTGCCTTGTGACTGACCAACACCCCTGTCATCATAACGGAGTACAGCTATACCGTTCCGCGAGAGATAATCGGCAATAACCCAGAATGGCTTATGTCCCATTAATTCTTCGTTCCTGTTTTGTGAACCTGAACCTGTTATAAGAATAACAGCAGGGAAGGAACCTTCTCCCTGGGGAACAGTTAAAGTTCCCGCAAGATCTATGCTTGCTTTTTCATTTGTAAATCTCACATCTTCTGATGTATATGTGAAAGGGGGTTTTGGCTCCTGGGGCCTGTTAATAGTAAATGCCTTCCTGAGTTTTGTAAGATTAAGAGGCAAAGTATTCCCTCTTTGGGTCCATGTGCCTTCAATTAATGTGTCATTCTTTATGGTCCCGGCATATTCGCCAAGCAAAATGGGTGCAGATATTTTAATATTCTCATTATCAATCTTTACCGGACCTATCTTTATATCTTTTGCCCCCTGATCGGGACTGTCAAGGGTTGCAGTGACAGAGTCTTTTTCGGTAACTGACAGGTTAAAAACAATCCTGAGAGATATTGAACTGACCTCCATTTTACCCAGCCATGATCCGGCTACAGTTTTTATATCGGTCTTGTTCTGTGCCTCGATTTGATTTAAGCCTGGAATTGCAGATAATAAACAGAAAAGCAGTGTAATCTTTTTCATGACATTGTTAATGGAGCTCAAAAATAATGAATTAATTTTCATTTATCAGAGGAATATTAAGATCTTACACAGAGAAGCACTGATAAGCACAGAGTTACACGGATACTTAATCCATTGTTGCTCTGTGGTCCTCTGTGAGTCCTCCGAGGCACTCTGTGAAAGTTCTTAATATTCCTTTGACTTTTTTAGTACTTTTGAAAACTATTTATTTTACATAAATGCAAATCATTGATACTTCAGGAGAGCAATGTCCTGCACCTCTAATTGCAACAAAACGTGCCTTAAAAGAAGCTCTTGCCGGCGATTCATTCCAGGTAATCACCGATAATCAGACATCTTTCAGCAATATTTCACGCTTTCTGAGTGATAACAATACAGAGTTTGCTTATGAGACGACAAATGGTATCTGGACCCTGACCATAACAAAGGGAAATACCGGGATACTAAATACAAATCCGGAAAAGTATTGCACCACGGAAATACCTCATTTTTCTCATGGCGATTTTGTAATTGCTTTTACTTCAGATAAGATGGGAGAGGGAGATGAAGAGCTTGGTCATCTGCTGATCGGTAATTTTATTAATGCTGTAAAGGATCTCGATATCCTGCCGGATAAAATTGTCTTCTATAACAAAGGGGTGACTCTTGGCTCTGAAAATTCGCCCGTAATTGATCAACTTAAGGAGATAGAAAAGATGGGAGTCACACTGCTTCTTTGCGCGACTTGTGTAAAATATTATTCACTGGAAGAAAAGATAAAAATCGGGACCTTTAGCAATATGTTCGAGATAACTCAGGCTCTGGCAGGAGCCTCACATGTTTTAAGACCTTAAATCTAAAGATATTGGATTTATGAAGATTGACCTTCTTCAGATGGTTGAGAGCGGAGGTTGTTCAGCAAAAATTTCACCCCGTCAGTTGGAAGAGTTCCTGAAATATCTTCCGTTACCTGAAGATCCCAACATCCTTGTTGATATTGATACTCATGATGATGCCGGTGTCTACAGGGTTAATGATGAGCTGGCTCTGGTATTTACAACTGATTTTTTCCCTCCGGTATGCAGCGATCCTTATGAATTCGGACAGATAGCCGCTGCAAATTCAATAAGCGATGTCTATGCAATGGGAGGTACCCCTGTCATTGCGCTTAATATAATGATGTTCCCGTCCTCGAAACTGCCAATGGAAGCTTATGCCGAAATTCTTAAAGGCGGATCAGATATTGCGGCTGAAGCCGGTTTAAGGATAATAGGTGGACACACAATTGATGATTACCCTCCCAAATACGGATTGGCTGTTATCGGGTATATCCATCCCGGGAAGATTATAAAAAATTCCGGCGCCAGGCCGGGAGATGTGCTTATAATCACCAAACCTTTGGGAACAGGTGTGATCCTCGCAGCTCAGCGTTTGAAAATAGCTTCTGCAGATGATGCAGATCAGGCAAAAAACCTTATGAAGATGCTGAATAAATCCGGGTCAGAGATAATGAATAAATTCAAAATAATCGGGGCGACCGATATCACAGGATTCGGACTTGCAGGTCATGCCCTTAAAATGGCAAAAGCCAGTAATGTGTCAATGACATTTAATTTAAGCGGGATCCCGTTGATCGGGAGTACTTACAAGCTTGTCGACGAAGGATGCATACCTGGTGCTTCGTTTCGCAACCTTGACTTTGTCGAAAATGATACCTGCTTCACGGCAGATCTTAATTACAACCTGAAGATGATAGCAATGGATGCCCAGACCTCAGGGGGGTTGCTTATGTGCGTCAGGCCTGAAATTTCAGATCAGGTTATTTCCGAGCTTCAGAAAGCAGGACTTTCACATTCGGCCATAATAGGAAAAGTAACAGGAAAGAAGGATAAATACCTTTATCTTCAGGAATGATTTAGAAGGTTTCAATCAAAAACTGTTTCGAAAAGTTCGTGTTTTCTTGCTTTGAAACATAATTCGATCTGCTCAAATGTGTTTCTTTCTGTCGAAAGAGGAGGCAATGAATCAATTGCGAATAAACCTGCTTCGAGGGTTTCAGTATTTTCAGAGAAGTTGTTTTCAATTAGTTCACATTCCACGAATACCTTATAAATAGTATACGGATAAGGAAAATCATAATGCCTGTCAGCCTGATGAATAGCTATTACTCTCTTTGGCTTTACATGCGCTCCGGCCTCTTCGAGACACTCCCTTACTGCTGATTCGCTCACGGAGGTGTTTACATCAGCCCAGCCTCCCGGGAGCGACCAGGCTCCATCAATCTTCTCCTTTACCATCAGGATCTTATTGTCTTTAAAAACAGATGCCCTTATATCAACCTTTGGGGTCTGGTACCCGGTTTCTGATGCGAAAAGATCTGTTATTTTTTCATGACTAATACCGGTATATTCGTGCAGGATTTCAACAGAAAGCGATCTGATTTGCTGATATCTGTCAAGATCATACTGATTTACCCCGAATGTAAGTCCTGCCTGTGCGATGGACTGTAATCTGGTTGCCCATTCGAGCCACTTTTGTTTCATAAAGGCTTTCTTATTTAAAAAACTAAATATAGTTAATTAAGTTGTAAATTTGAGGGGCGTTAAGTAAGGGTTCAAAGGTGCAAAGGTGCAAAGGCTCAAGGGCGCAATGGCTCAATGGCTCAAAGGTGCCATGTTGATAATAAAAACATAAATTGCTGACATTGGTTGTCTGAGTTCAACAATGAAAATAAACAGATTTTGTAACTTGAGCCTTTAATCAAAATAATTATGATAAAGAGGACATTTTTGACCGGAGTTTTGATACTGTTATTAACCGGATTATCACAG
>Ga0208980_10003164_pt1 | contig 9990 bp, 4 predicted proteins | sample WetSurMetagenome_3_FD_187993 | JGI IMG/M metagenome (GOLD analysis project Ga0208980, IMG submission 187993) | Wetland microbial communities from Twitchell Island in the Sacramento Delta, sample from surface sediment Aug2011 Site A1 Bulk (version 2) | ecosystem: Environmental > Aquatic > Marine >...
GTGCTTCTCTTCGAAAGCGTCGGAGATGTACTTCAGGAACAGCAGGCCGAGGCAGACATGCTTGTACTCGGCGGCGTCCATGCTGCCGCGCAGGGCGTCGGCCATCTGCCAGAGCTGGGCTTCGTAGCCCACCGTGGCGGCGGTCGGGTTTGCCGTGCTCATGTTTTTCTTCTGCCTTGCCACCTTTACCTCGTCAGGTTAGTGCGCTGGGGCGGTTGCGGGTCGTCTAACAGGGAATCGTTCCCAGGGGCCTCGCGGAGCAAGGCGCTGCAAGAAACCAAGCGGCTGTAACCCTGATCTCCGGGCTGATCGCCGGAAAAGACACCTCTCGGTGTTTCAGTGCCCGCTCCGTTTCCGGAAGTCCCTGTTGACCGATGCGCTATTGCGAGCCCGTCCCGCGGTAACCGTCATTGAGTGTCCTGTAGCCGATTGGCACCCCGCCTTGGGTCCTTGTTCGGGCTGGGCTGGTCCCTGGTCATCGGCCCCCCCGATCAGGTGTGATAGGGCCGGCTCAGCTCGTGTACCGCCGCAATCATGTCGGCGGGGCGCTCGGGATCGATGTTGGGGTGGATGCCGTGGCCGAGGTTGAACACATGGCCCGAGCCCGTTCCAAAGGAGGCGAGCGCCCTTCGCACCTCGGCGCGAATGCGGGTGGGGGAGGCGTAGAGCACGCAGGGGTCGAGGTTCCCCTGAAGGGCCACGCGATGGCCCACCCGGCGGCGGGCCTCGCCGAGCTCGATGGTCCAGTCCAGCCCCAGGGCATCGCAGCCCGACTCTGCCATCCATTCCAGCCACTGGGAGCCGCCTTTGGTGAACAGGATCACCGGCACCCGGCGGCCCTCGGCCTCGCGCTGCACACTGGCGACAATGCGGCTCATGTAGTCCAGGGAAAACTCCCGGTAGCTCTGCGGCGAGAGCACCCCGCCCCAGGTGTCGAAGATCATGACTGCCTGGACGCCGTTGGCGATCTGGGCGTTGAGGTAGAGGGTGACGGCGTCGGTTATCTTGCCGAGCAGCTCGTGGAGCAGCGCGGGGCGATCGAACAGCATGCCTTTCACGTGGGAAAAGTTCTTGGTACCAGCGCCCTCGACCATGTAGGTGGCCAGGGTCCAGGGGCTGCCGGAAAACCCAATCAGCGGGACCCGCCCGCCAAGCTCGCGGCGAATCAGGCGCACCGCCGCCATCACGTAACCGAGGGATTGCTCGGGGTCAGGGACCCCCAGGCTACGAATCGCCGCCGCCGAGCGCAGGGGTCGCTCAAAGCCGGGGCCTTCCCCCTCGCTGAAATAGAGCCCAAGCCCCATGGCGTCGGGAATGGTGAGGATGTCGGAGAACAGAATCGCGGCATCGAGAGGATAGCGAGCGAGCGGCTGCAGGGTGACCTCGCAGGCCAGCTCGGGAGTCTGGCAGAGGGCGAGGAAGTCACCGGCCCGCTGGCGGGTCTCGCGATACTCCGGCAGATAGCGTCCCGCCTGGCGCATCATCCACACCGGGGTGTGCTCCACCGGCTCGCGGAGCAGGGCACGCAGCAGGCTGTCATTCTGCAGTGGGGTCACCCATCAGGATCCTTTGGTGTGAGGAGGATCGGCCTGCCTTTGGCTCGGCCTGTGCTTTGGCCCGGATTGTAGCGCGATCGGGAAGCTCGCAGCAGCCGGGGCGTGGATGCGCATGGGCCGGGCCGATGGCCTGCCAAGTGTCAGGTATCCTGGATTCGGCAGTTGCGGGTTGCATACCCCGGAACCTATCCCGGGGGACTGACGGAATCCAGGCCGGGATACTCGGAGGTGGACGGGGGTCCAGGGTCGCTGGACCCCCCGGCAATCCCTGTCGCCGCGGTGGCCTACGGGTGCGCCCTCTTCCAACTCACCAGGAAGGGTATTTCATCAACGCGAAAGCGGCCCAACGGCCGCTTTGACTCGGGGGTAGCGTACCCGCCGCTTAGCGCGGCAGCTCGCTGTGTCCCATCAACCACTCATCCACCGCACGGGCACACTGGCGGCCCTCGCGGATGGCCCAGACCACCAGGGATTGGCCCCGGCGCATGTCTCCGGCGGCGAAGATCTTGTTGACCGAGGTCTGGTAATCGTCGGTGCTGGCGGCGATGTTGCCGCGGCCATCGAGAGCCACGCCAAGCTCGCGCAGCATGCCTTCCTGGACCGGATGGACGAAGCCCATCGCCAGTAGCACGAGATCGGCCTTGAGCTCAAGCGCGCCTCCGGGCACTTCGGCCATGATTTGGCGGCCGTTGGCCTGTTGCCATTCCACCCGGGTGACCTCGATCGCGGTGACCCGATCCTCCCGCCCGATGAACTGCTTGGTGGTGACCGCCCAGTCGCGGTCGCAGCCCTCCTCGTGGGAGGAGGATGTGCGCAGCTTCAGCGGCCAATCCGGCCAGGTCAGCAGTTTGTTCTCCTTCTCCGGCGGTTTGGGCAGAATCTCCAACTGGGTCACCGAGCGGGCCCCCTGGCGGATCGAGGTGCCCACGCAGTCCGAGCCGGTGTCACCACCGCCAATCACCACCACATCCTTGTCGGTGGCAAGGATCTCCGCGGCGGCGATCTTGCCTCCCGCCACCCGGCGGTTCTGCTGGGTGAGGAAGTCCATGGCGAAATAGATACCGCCGAGCTCGCGGCCGGGGACCGTGAGGTCGCGCGGTGCCTCGGCACCACCGGCGAGGGCCACGGCGTCGAACTCCGCCAACAACTGCCGGGCGGGGATGTCGACGCCGACGTGGCTGTTGGGGCGGAACTCCACGCCCTCGGCCTGCATCTGTGCCAGACGCCGGTCGATCAGCAGGGTCTCGAGCTTGAAGTCGGGAATGCCGTAGCGTAGCAAGCCGCCGATGCGGTCATTCTTCTCGAATACCACCACCCGGTGGCCTGCGCGGGCCAGTTGTTGGGCACAGGCCAGCCCCGCGGGCCCAGACCCCACCACCGCCACCCGCTTGCCGGTACGGTGGGTCGCGATCTGGGGCGTGACCCAGCCTTCCGCCCAGCCCTTGTCGATGATGGCGCACTCGATGTCCTTGATGGTCACCGGCTGGTCGTTGAAGTTGAGGGTACAGGACGCCTCGCAGGGAGCGGGACAGATGCGACCGGTGAACTCCGGGAAGTTGTTGGTGGAGTGCAGCACCTCCAGCGCCTCGCGCCAGTTGCCCCGGTACACCAGATCGTTCCAGTCGGGAATGATGTTGTGCACCGGACAACCGCGATGGCAATAGGGGATACCGCAATCCATGCACCGCGCGGCCTGCTCGCGCACCCCCGCCTCGGGCAGAGGAACGACGAAATCCCGGAAGTGCTTGACCCGCTCATCGACTGGCGTGTAGCCGTGCTCGTGGCGGGTGATCTCCAGAAAACCGGTGGGCTTACCCATAAAACCAACCTCTAGCCTTTAACCTCTGACCTTGATTACGCCGCCGCGCTCGCCTTCTCGCCCTGCGGGGCCGCGCGGACCTCGGGCTGCTGCTGCATCTGCTGCAGCGCGCGCCGGTAGTCGAGCGGCATCACCTTGACGAACTTCGGCAGCAGCTCGCGCCAGTGCTCCAGCACGCGCTTAGCGGGCTCGCTGCCGGTGTACACCGCATGGCGGGCCACCAGGATCTCCAGCCGCCGGGCGTCGTGGCGCAGATTGTCCTCGGGCAGCTCCGCCTCGGCGACTGCCCGCCAGTCGTCGCGCAGCACACGGACGTTGAGGGTCTCCTCGGCGTCGTTGAGCGGTTCGAGTGCCACCATGGCCTTGTTGGCGCGGCGCTCGAAGGTGCCGTCTTCATCGAGCACATAGGCGATGCCACCGCTCATGCCGGCGGAGAAGTTGCGGCCGGTGGGTCCCAGCACCACGACCACGCCGCCGGTCATGTACTCGCAGCCGTGGTCGCCGGTGCCTTCCACCACCGCCAGCGCCCCGGAGTTGCGCACCGCGAAGCGCTCACCCGCCACACCGCGGAAATAGCACTCCCCGGCGATGGCGCCGTAGAGCACGGTGTTGCCGACGATGATGTTGTCTTCGGCACGCAGGCTGCTGTCGGGACTGGGGTAGATGACGATCCGGCCGCCCGAGAGGCCCTTGCCGACGTAGTCGTTGGCCACCCCGGCCAGCTCCAGGGTCACGCCGCGGGCCAGGAAGGCACCGAAGCTCTGCCCGGCGGTTCCGGCAAGGCTGACGTGGATGGTATCGGCCGGCAGGCCCGCGTGGCCGTAACGGCGTGCCACCTTACCCGACAGCATGGCGCCGGTGGTGCGATCGGTGTTGCGGATCGGGGTCTCGATGCGCACCGGCTGACGCGCCTCCAGGGCCGGCAGGGCCTTGGCGATCAGGCGGTGGTCGAGCACAGCGTCTAGGCCATGCTGCTGCTCCTCGCAGTGGTAGGTGGCGACCCCGGGCGGTGCGAGGGGCACGGCCAGCAGCCGGGTGAAGTCCAGGCCGCGCGCCTTCCAATGGTGGATGGCGCGGCGCATGTCGAGGCGGTCGGAGCGGCCGATCATCTGGTCGAAGGTGCGGAAACCGAGCTGGGCCATCAGCTCTCGCACCTCCTGGACCAGGAAGGTGAAGAAGTTAATGACATGGGCCGGCTGGCCGGGGAAGCGCTTGCGCAACTCTGGGTCCTGGGTGGCGACACCGACCGGACAGGTGTTGAGGTGGCATTTGCGCATCATCACGCAGCCGGCGGAGATCAGCGCACCGGTGCCAAAGCCGAACTCGTCCGCCCCCAGCAGCGCGCCGATCACCACGTCACGGCCGGTGCGCAGACCCCCGTCCACCTGCACCGCGATGCGACCGCGCAGATGGTTGCGCACCAGGGTTTGATGGGTCTCGGCCAGGCCGATTTCCCAGGGCGAACCGGCGTTCTGGATCGAGGTGATCGGGCTGGCTCCGGTGCCGCCGTCCTCGCCGGAGATGGTGACGTGGTCGGCGTGGGCCTTGGCCACACCCGCAGCCACCGTGCCGACCCCGATCTCGGACACCAGCTTGACGCTGATGGCCGCCTTGGGGTTGACGTTCTTGAGATCGAAGATGAGCTGCGCCAGGTCTTCGATGGAGTAGATGTCGTGGTGGGGCGGCGGGGAGATCAGACCCACGCCGGGGGTGGAGTGGCGTACCCGGGCAATCCAGTCATTGACCTTGTGGCCGGGCAGCTGGCCGCCCTCGCCGGGCTTGGCGCCCTGGGCCATCTTGATCTGGAGTGTGTCGGCGTTGACCAAATACTCGGCGGTGACCCCGAAACGGCCGGAGGCCACCTGCTTGATGGCCGAGCGGGCGGAATCACCGCTATCGAGCGGCGTGTAACGCACCGGGTCCTCGCCGCCCTCGCCGGTGTTGGACTTGGCGCCGAGGCGGTTCATGGCGATGGCGAGGGTGGTGTGCGCCTCCCAGGAGATAGAACCGAAGGACATGGCACCGGTGGCCAGGCGGCGAACGATGTCGGCCGCCGGCTCGACCTCGTCGAGGGATAAGGGCTCGCTGGCAAAACGGAACTCGAACAGACCGCGCAGGTTACGTAGGTGGTCGGACTGGTCATTCATGACCCGGCTGTAGACCTTGAACTGTTCATAATCCCCCGAGCGTACCGCGTGCTGTAGGAGCGAGATGGTCTCCGGGGTCCAGGCGTGGTCCTCGCCGCGCAGGCGGAAGGCCAGCTCGCCCCCCACATCCAGGTGCTGGCGGTAGAGGGGGGCGTTGCCGTAGGCCTGGCGATGGCGGCGCAGGGTTTCCTGGGCGACCTCCATGAGACCGATGCCCTCGATGACGCCCTGGGTGCCGGTGAAGTAGCGCTCCACGAACTCACTCGCCAGACCCACCGCCTCGAAGATCTGCGCCCCGCAGTAGGACTGGTAGGTAGAGATGCCCATCTTGGACATCACCTTGAGAATGCCCTTAGAGATGGCCTTGGTGTAGTGCTCGTTGGCCTCGGCCTCGCTCATCCGCGGGGTCAGGTGAGGGATGCTGGCGGAGAGGGTATCGAGGGCCAACCAGGGATTGATGGCCTCGGCGCCGTAGCCGGCGAGCAGGCAGAACTCGTGGACCCGCTTGGCCTCGCCGGTTTCCACCACCAGGCCCACTTCGGTGCGCAATCCGGTGCGAATCAGGTGGTGGTGGACGGCTGCGGTGGCGAGCAGGGCCGGTATGGCGATGTGGTCGGCATCCAAGGCCCGGTCGGAGAGGATCAGGATGTTGTAGCCCTGACGCACCACGTCGGCGGCCTCGCGGCAGAGATCCTCCAGAGCCCTGGCCATGCCTTCGGCTCCCCGCTCCACGGAGTAGCCCATGCTCAAGGTGGCGGTGCGAAAGGCACGGTCCACGTGGTACTCGATACGGCGCACCCGCTCGAGGTCGACGTTGTCCAGGATTGGGCGCTTGACTTCCAGCCGCTTGTGGGTGCCGCCGCTCTCGAGATCGAGCAGGTTGGGTCGCGGACCGATGAAGGACACCAGCGACATCACCAGCTCCTCGCGGATCGGATCGATGGGCGGGTTGGTAACCTGGGCGAACTTTTGCTTGAAGTAGTCGTAGAGCAGCTTGGGACGACTTGAGAGCACCGCGGGCGGAATGTCTCGGCCCATGGAGCTGATGGGGTCCTCGCCGCTGATGGCCATGGGGGTGAGGAAGGCGCGCAGGTCCTCCTGGGTGTAGCCGAAGGCCTGCTGGCGGCGCAGCAGGGTCTGGATGTCGGGCGCCATGGGGCCGACCTCGGGGGGCAGATCCGCCAGGCGGATCTGGGTGGCGTCGAGCCAGAACTGGTAGGGATGGGCGGAGGCTAGTTGTTCCTTGATCTCGCCGTCGTCGACGATGCGGCCCTGCTCCAGATCGATCAACAGCATTTTACCGGGTTGTAGCCGCCATTTCTTGACGATCTTCTCCTCGGGGACGGACAGCACCCCCATCTCGGAGGAGAGGATGACCTGGTCGTCGCTGGTGACCAGGTAGCGGGCCGGGCGCAGCCCATTGCGGTCGAGGGTGGCGCCGATGCGGCGGCCGTCGGTGAAGGCGATGGCGGCGGGACCGTCCCAGGGCTCCATGAGCGCGGCGTGGTACTCATAGAAGGCGCGGCGGCGGGCGTCCATCAGCGGGTTGTCGGCCCAGGCTTCCGGCACCATCAGCATCATGGCGTGGGGCAGGGAATAGCCTCCGGCCAGGAGCAGCTCGAGGGCGTTGTCGAAGGTGGCCGAGTCGGAGGCGCCGTCGCCAATCAGGGGCCAGAGCTTGTCGAGATCCGCCCCAAGCGTGGCGGAGGTCATGTTGTGGCGGCGGGCCAGCATCCAGTTGATGTTGCCGCGCAGGGTGTTGATCTCGCCGTTATGGCAAAGGTAGCGGAACGGCTGCGCCAGGGACCAGGAGGGGAAGGTGTTGGTGGAGAAGCGCTGGTGCACCAGGGCCAGGGCCGACTCCATCCGGGGATCGCGCAGCTCAGGATAGTAGACGCCGATATTGCGCGCCAGGATCATGCCCTTGTAGACGAGGGTGCGTGCCGAGAACGAAGGTATGTAGAACTGGTGGCGGCCGATCAGCTCCCGGTTCCAGATCGCATGATGGGCCTGCTTGCGGATCACGAACAGCTTGCGCTCGAAGGGGTCCCCCGAGGGGCATTGGGCGCCCCGCTTGACGAAGACCTGGCGGATCACCGGCTCGGAGGGGCGCACGCTGCGGCCCAGGCAGGAGTTGTCCGTTTGCACGTCGCGCCAGCCGAGCAGGACCTGGCCTTCGGCGGCAATGGTGCGTTGCAGGGCTGCCTCACTTTGGGCGCGGGTGTGGGTATCCCGGGGCAGAAAGATCATGCCCACCGCGTAGTCGCCCACGGGGGGTAGCGCGATGCCGAGCTCCGCGCACTCGGCCCGCAGGAAACCGTCCGGAACCTGTAGCAGGATACCCGCGCCATCCCCGGCCAGGGGATCGGCCCCCACCGCGCCGCGGTGGCTCAGGTTGGCGAGGATCTCCAGGCCCTGGCGGATCGGCTGGTGACTCTTGCGGTTCTTGATATCGACGACAAAACCGATACCGCAGGAGTCGTGCTCGTTGCGCGGATCATAAAGACCCGAGGCGGGGGGTGGGCAGGTAATGCTCATGGACGTACCTCAAGAGGCGGAGAGGGGCGGCACTCCCTGCCCGGTCACCCGGCTCGCTGGCTCCGCCGGGGTCCGCAATGATCCAGAAAACTTCAATGATTTCATACTAACGAGCCAATGGTCATGGGCGCAACCGCGATCCTCGCGCCGCCGCCGGTCTGGTGGATTACCAGACCGGCGACATCGGCGCTCAGCCAGGGATCACACCACGCCCTGATCGATCATGGCGTCGGCCACCTTGCGGAACCCGGCGATATTGGCGCCGAGCACCAGGTTGCCGGGTGCGCCGAACTCCTTGGCAGTCTCGCTGGCGGTGCGGTAGATGTTCTCCATGATCCGCTTGAGCTTGGCGTCCACTTCCTCGAAGCTCCACTGCAACATGCTGGCGTTCTGGCTCATTTCCAACTGGCTGGTGGCTACACCACCGGCGTTGGCGGCCTTCGCCGGCCCGTAGGCAATCCCGGAGGCCAGGAAGGCATCGATCGCCGACTGGTTGGAGGGCATGTTGGCGCCCTCGGAGATGCAGATGCAACCGTTTCCGAGCAGGGTTTTCGCGTCTTCCTCGCTCACCTCGTTTTGGGTGGCGCTGGGGAAGGCGGCGGCGCAGGGCACGCTCCAGACCCCATTGCAACCGGCGGGGTAGTCCTCCGCCGGGGTGTAGACCGCACCGGGCCGCTGCTCGGCGTATCGGGTGAGACGGGCCCGCTCGACCTCCTTGACCTGCTTGAGCAGCTGCAGGTCGATGCCGTCTTTGTCATAGATCATGCCGTTGGAGTCGCTGACGGTGACCGGCTTGGCGCCGACCTGATAGAGCTTCTCGACGGTGTAGATGGAGACGTTGCCAGAACCAGAGATCGTGCAGACCTTGCCTTCCAGCGAGTCGCCGCGCTCGGCCAGCATGTTCTGGGCGAAATAGACCGCGCCGTAGCCGGTGGCTTCGGTGCGCGCCAGCGAGCCGCCCCAGCTCAGGCCCTTGCCAGTCAGCACGCCTTCGTAGCGGCCGGTCAAGCGCTTGAATTGGCCGTAGAGGTAGCCGATCTCGCGGCCACCCACGCCGATGTCGCCGGCCGGCACGTCGATGGTGTCGCCGACATGGCGGAACAGCTCAGTCATGAACGACTGGCAGAAGCGCATGATCTCGTTGTCGGACTTGCCCTTGGGGTCGAAGTTGGAGCCGCCCTTGGCGCCGCCAATGGGCAGACCGGTCAGGGAGTTCTTGAAGATCTGCTCGAAGCCCAGGAACTTGATGGTGCCGGCGGTGACGTTGGGGTGGAAGCGCAGGCCGCCCTTGTAGGGGCCAATCGCGGAGTTGAATTGAATGCGGTAGCCCTTGTTGACCTGCACGTTGCCCCGGTCGTCAATCCAGGCGACCCGGAACAGAATCTGCCGCTCCGGTTCGACGATGCGCTGGATAATGTTGTGCTTCTGGTACTTGGGATTGCGGTCGAGCAGCGGCCGCAGCGAGGAGAGGACCTCCTCGGCCGCCTGGTAGAATTCGTCCTGCGCCGGGCTGGTCTGTCGGAGGTGGTTGATGGTGTCGTGGATATAGGTGGACATCGGGAAGTTTTCCTCGGGTGAAAAGTGTTGGGACGCACGAAGACCAGCCCCGGGGGGATGCCCCCGCTGAAGCGGCGGGAGTTTACCGCTTTCGGCGTCGGCAAACCAAAAAATTTGTCTTGCCTAATGCGCCTCGAAGTGCTTGGGAGCCCTGGAATGGGCGTCTCGGGGAATCGCGGCGTCGCCCGCGCGGGGATTGCGGCTAAGGGGGGCGGTGATCGCCACCCGATTGGGGTAGGATTGCACCGGCGTGGGCCCGGTCCACCGGGCGAACAGCAGCAGGTTTCACAAGATGCTCCGGAACGGTGGCGGACGGTGACCGATCGGAAACGGCCAACCGCACTCCACCTACCGCTCAACGACGGGAGAGCTT
>Ga0208980_10003165_pt1 | contig 9986 bp, 5 predicted proteins | sample WetSurMetagenome_3_FD_187993 | JGI IMG/M metagenome (GOLD analysis project Ga0208980, IMG submission 187993) | Wetland microbial communities from Twitchell Island in the Sacramento Delta, sample from surface sediment Aug2011 Site A1 Bulk (version 2) | ecosystem: Environmental > Aquatic > Marine >...
AGGCGGAGGGGAAGATCCGCTATACCGGCGATTTCCTGAATCCCGAACTGGATATCAGGGCGCGCTACAAGAACAACCGGGTGATTCAGGATTCCACGGGCACAATGGACGAGCGCGTCGTGGTGACGTTCACGATTACCGGGACCCGGGAAAAGCCGAAAATCGACTATGCGATGACCATTGATGACGCCGACTACATGACATACAAAGGGCCGACATCCAAGGACGTTCAGACCGACGCACTGCAATTCATTCTCTATGGGACATTCCCCCTGACCACGGCGCAACGCGGCGAAGCGCAGGCAAATCTCGAACGCACTCTGGGCGCGTCCGTTGTCACCGGTGCCACCTCCCTCCTGACCGGAGCAATCTCCGAGTACCTTCGAGCACAGACCGGGTTCATCAGTTCTGTGGAATTCAGCTATGGGGGGCCCGGCAAACCCCTGAGTGAGTCGGCCGAGATCCGGCTGAGCGGATCCCTCTGGAACGGCTACTGGCGCTACGGCGGCAAGATCCTGGAGGATCCCCTCGGAAATGCCAATTTCAGCCTGATGTATTCCTTCGGGTCGATATTCGGAGATGCCAGGCTCAGAAACCTGATGTTCGAACTGGAGCGCCGCGTTGAGGCGGCCTCCCTTCAGACGACGGAATTGAGAAGGATCAACTCTGCCCGCATCTTCTACCGCCTTTCATTCTAACAGAACCGGACCCTCGTTCCGATACACCCCACGCATATCACGGAGACGCTCATCAGCTCGCTCAAAAAACGTTTACTTGAATTTCTCGCCGCCGACCCTGAGTTGAAGCTGGGCATGAAAGAACTTGCCCGGCATCTCGACGTGCGGAGCAGGGAAGAGTTTCGCGCTCTCAGGGAGCTCGTCGACGATCTCGATCGGCGTGGCATCGTTGAGACGGACAACCGCGGGCACATCGGCTATGTTCGTCGGCGCAAATCCGCAGATCGCCGGCAGGCTCCACCTCTCCGGATCGTTGCCCCGATCAGCGTCAGCAAACGCGGCATCGGGTTTGTGCGGGATCCCGCATCTGGAGAAGACATCGTCATTGCCCAGCGGTTCATGAAGACCGCGCTGCACGGAGATATCGTCGCGGTGGTACCGTTTGCCAGAAAGGTGGCGCGGCGCGGCATCGAGGAGAAAGCCCGCGAAGGAGAAGTGGTGGATGTCATCCAGCGGATGACCACCAGCATGACGGGCACGCTGCGGCACAGCCGCAATTTCGCATTTGTCGTTCCCGATGACGGGCGCTTCCCCCGGGACGTGTATGTTGCTCGTGCGGACCTGAAGAAGGCGCATGACGGAGACAAAGTCTTTGTGCGGCTTCTTCCCTGGACCGACGAGGCCCTTAACCCCGAGGGAACAATCGAAGAGGTACTCGGTACATCAGGCGATGCGCGGGTTGAGGTGCTCAGCGTCGCGCGAACGTACGGCCTCCCCTCGGGCTTTCCGAAGGACGTGGAGAGGGAGGCAGCACATTTCCCGTCCTCCATCCCGCGGGAGGAACTTGGCCGGCGGAAAGATCTGCGCTCGGTAGCGACCGTGACAATCGATCCGGAGGATGCGAAGGACTTTGATGACGCGCTCTCCTGCGAGCCCCTGGAAGGCGGACGGATCCGTCTGGGAGTCCATATCGCGGATGTGGGGTACTATGTCGCCGAAGGGACCGCACTGGACCGGGAGGCGTTTACCCGCGGGACAAGCGTCTATATGGTAAACGAGGTTGTGCCGATGCTCCCGGAACGACTGTCGAATGATCTGTGCAGCCTCCGGCCGAAGGAGGACCGCCTGACCTACAGCGTCCTCATGGATTTGACGACGGAAGGGAAGGTGGAGCGCTACGAGATCGTGAAATCGGTAATTCACAGCCACCGTCGCTTCTCCTACGAGGAAGTGCAGCGGATCGTCGAGCAGGGAAGGGGTGATCATGCCGGCCTGATCCTTCCACTGCACCGCCTGTCACAGGTCCTGCATGAACGTCGGCGGAAACAGGGCAGTATCGATTTCGATACCGCGGAGGCGAAATTTCGGTTCGATGCTCACGGATTCCCCAGTGCCATCCTGAAGAAGACACGTCTGGACTCCCACCGCCTTGTCGAAGAGTGCATGCTCCTGGCGAATGTCACGGTGGCCAGGCACGTGGGAAGCGGCACATCGGAGATGAAACCGTTCCTGTACCGTGTACACGATCTGCCGAATCCCGATCGGCTGCGGGATCTTGCAACCTTCGTGAAACAGTTCGGATTTTCGCTGGAGGTCAGAAGCGGTGTGTCGTCGCGCGGGTTGCAGAAACTGTTGGAAGAGGCAAAGGGATCGGAGGTTGAGAATCTGATCAACGATGTCGCCCTCCGCTCGATGGCCAAGGCCATCTACTCAGCAAAGAACATCGGCCACTACGGGCTGGCATTCCCGTTTTATACGCACTTCACCTCACCGATCCGACGCTACCCGGATCTGGTGGTTCACCGTGTGCTGGCGGAATATGATCGTCCGGTATCCCCACGCCGGCTGGAATCTCTGAAGGAACAATTGCCTGCAATCGCTGGCCACTCATCAGATCGTGAGCGGGTTGCCATGGAGGCTGAAAGGGCGTCGGTACGGGTGATGCAGGTGGAGTATATGAAACGTCACCTCGGGGACGAGCTCGATGGGGTCATCGGCGGCGTCACGAATTTCGGCTTCTTTGTCGAGATCAATGATCTGCTGGTTGAAGGTCTGGTGCGGGTGCGGGACCTCGCAGACGATTATTACGTCTTTGATGAAACACGCTATGCCCTCACGGGGCGATCGCGGGGGAGGGTCTTTCGATTGGGGAACAAGGTCCGTGTGCGCGTTCTGGCTGTGAATCCGGCTGAACGAACCATTGATCTGGAACTCGCGGAATAGCAGTGGTTTTGGGCGCCGCAACAGGTTGACATAATACAGTTCTGCCCTCTTAGATGTTTCGTGCCAGTCTTTTTTTTCTTATCTTTTCCCCGTTCGAACAGGTCTGTGCAGAGAGGATAGAGGCGAAATATGGCACCTAAAGCGATTGTGCGGTATGGGACACTGCTCCTGTGCGCTCTTCTGATTTTCATGGGCAGGGCCCACGGCCAGGAAGAGTACTTCGGCAAGAACAAGGTCCAGTATAAGACCTTTCACTGGTCCTTCATCCAGACTGCCCACTTCGATATTTACTTCTCCGATGGCGGACGGTATCTCGCGGAATTCACTGCCTCCGCAGCAGAATCCGCCTACACCTCGATCACCCGGCTGTTCCGCTACCAGCTCGTGAACCGCGTTCCCATCATCGTGTATAACTCCCACAACGACTTCCAGCAGACGAACGTGGTGTACGAATATCTGGAAGAAGGAATCGGCGGCGTCACCGAACTGTTCAAGAACCGGGTCGTGATCCCTTTTGAAGGGGACTACGGCAAGTTCAGGCATGTCATCCACCACGAGCTCGTCCATGCCGTGATGAATGATATGTTCTATGGAGGCTCGATCCAATCGATCATCTCCAACAATATCACCCTGCAACTTCCGCTCTGGATCAGTGAAGGCATAGCAGAATATGCTGCCCTCAAATGGGACACAAACTCCGATATGTATATGCGTGACGCAACCGTCACGGAAAGTCTCGTCCCGATCCCGCGACTGTACGGCTATGCCGCGTACCGCGGTGGCGAATCGGTCTTCTGGTATCTCGAAAATAAATACGGTGAACAGAAGATCGGTGATATCATGAACCGCATCAAGAGCACCCGGAACGTCGAACAGGGATTCCGGGGTGCGATCGGCATCGGCATCGAAGAGCTCTCGGAACGCTGGCAGAAAGACCTCAAGGTCCAATACTGGCCGGATATCGCCAAGCGGGAGGACCCGGTGGACTATGGCCGCCGTCTGACCGATCACAAAAAGGACGGTGGTTTCTACAATACGGGTCCCAGCATTTCTCCGCAGGGAGATCGGATTGCCTTCATCTCAAATCGCGACGACTATTTTTCGCTCTATGTGATGAGTGCGGTCGATGGGACCATCATCAGCAAGCTTGCACAGGGCCAGCAGACGGCGAACTGGGAAGAGCTCCACCTGCTGACACCGGGGATCGCCTGGTCGCCGGATGCAAAGCGTCTGGTGGTTTCCACCAAGGCGGGCGAGGAGGATGCGCTGGTCTTCCTCGACATCGCGACCGCAAAGCAGGAGATTCTCCGTTTCGGACTTGACGGGATCTTCTCTGTGGCCTGGTCTCCCAAAGGTGACAGACTCGCGATGGTAGGAAATAGAGAGCATCGGTCCGATATCTATGTGTATGACCTGAAGTCGAAGCAGCTTGCCAATCTCACTGACGATATCTTCAGTGATTCGTTCCCGGCATGGTCGCCGGATGGCAAGACCATTTATTTCACCTCGGACCGGGGAGCGGTGGTGCGCGACAGCACGGTCGATATGCGGACGTTCCACTCCGGTCAGGCCGATCTGTACAGTATTGATGTAACGACACGTGCGGTAACCCGTCTCACCGACTGGCCGAACAGCGAAGAGACTTCGGTGGTGGTCAGCCCCGACGGGAAGAGGATCCTGTTCATCTCCGACCGCAACGGCATCAACAATATCTATTCAATGGATCTCGGGACGTTGAAGTGGAAGCCGGTCACCAACTCGCTGTACGGGGTATACCAGCTTTCGCTCACACGGGACGGCACAAAGCTTGCCTTTTCCGCCCTGCGCGCCGGTGGGTTTGATGTCTACGTGATGCGAAATCCCTTCGAACGGGACCTGAAGATTTCAGAACTGGAGATGACGAACTTCTACAAGCTGAAATACGGCCGCCCGGCGGTCGTGGATTCCGTCGCGCTCGCGCGCACTGATTCCACGAAGCTCCCGGTCGCTCAGAGCACGGCGGATTCTGGCAAAGCCGTGGCGGCGAAAGACTCCACGGGGCTGTACGGCAAAGACATCCAGATCGATTTCAGCAACTATGTGTTCAAGGACGCCTACAACGAAAATCTTCCTTCAGACTCGCTCGCCAGCTCTCTGCCCAGGGTGGTGAACAATGTCGACGAGGATGGGAATCACCGGGTGTTCAAGTACAAATTGAATTTCACCCCCGATATCATTTACGGGAACGCGGGCTACGACACCTTCTACGGCGTGACCGGAATGGCGACCATGGCCTTCAGTGATCTCCTGGGGGATCATCAGATTGTGTTTCAGACCAATTTGCTTCTGGATCTGAAAAACAGTGACTGGTCGCTGTCCTACTACTACCTCCCCGAGCGAATCGACTACGGATTCGGTGCCTTTCACAGCGCGCGCTTTGTCATTATCAACGATATTTTCGGCGGAAGTCTGTACCGGTTCCGCACCTACGGTGCCAACGTGCAGGCGTTCTATCCTGTTAACAAGTTCGAACGGGTCGAAACCGGCCTGAATTGGTTCAATGTGACCAAGGAAAACCTCGACCGGCCGGACTATCCCAGTGAGGATGTCAATATGATCGTCCCCCAGCTGGGGTATGTGTACGACACGATCCTCTGGGGCTACACCGCACCCATCAACGGAACACGGTGGAAGGTAAACCTCTTCGGTACCCCAAAACTGGGTCTGGCGGGGATTTCCTTTGTCAACCTCACCGCCGATTATCGGACCTATCTCCGGCTGGGCAAGATGTATAGCATTGCCTTACGGTTGGCAGGCGGGGGAAGCTTCGGAACAGATCCACAAAAGTTCATCATCGGAGGTGTCAGCAACTGGATCAACCGCCAGTTCGACGGGGGATACGTTCCCCTGGACAATGCCGCCGACTATCTCTTCATGCAGGTCGGAGTGCCTCTGCGGGGATATAACTACAATGCTGCGTTCGGTACTCGGTACAGCATCTTCAATATGGAATTCCGGTACCCGCTTTTCGGCTTCATCCAGGCCGGACCCCTGCCCATCGGTCTGCAAAGCCTGTCGGGAGTGATGTTCTTTGACGCCGGGACGGCCTGGAGCGACGATCGGAGCCTCGTCCTCTTTACGAAGGATCCCTACGGCAAAACTGTCTCACGCGATCTCCTGATGGGTATGGGAACCGGTGCCCGCATCTATGTCCTGGCCTTCCTGCTCAAGTTTGACGTCGCATGGGCGTGGAACGGCAGCAGCTTTTCAACACCGAAGTACTATTTCTCGCTGGGTGCTGATTTCTGAGGCCCGCACACAGACATCAAGGCCCTGTCCGCGCTGACCGGACAGGGCCATTTTTTTTGTACGACATCTGATGGTACGGGATTTTAGTTGATGGGCAACCTCACCGTGAATGTCGATCCCTTCTGCGGCTCACTCTGGACGGTGATTGTCCCGCGGTGAAGCTCTGCGATCCATCTGGCAATGGAAAGACCAAGTCCTGCGCCGCCAAACTCCCGTGTCCGGGCCTTGTCCACGCGATAGAAGCGGTTGAAGATCTTTTCGGTTTCCTCCGGCGGAATGCCGATGCCTGTGTCGCGCACCTCAAAGATCGCGGAGCCGTTCTGGCGATCCATCACCAGGGACACCGATCCTCCCTCCGGCGTGTACTTGATGGCATTATCCACAAGGTTGAGAAAGAGCTGACGCAGCCGGATCCGGTCCCCAACAATCGTGATCGGTGTGTTGCGGACCAGATGGACCTGGATATGCTTCCGTTGTGCCAGGACCTCGCTGTCCTCGTATAACTCATCCACCAGTCCGCTCAGATCAACCTCGGAGAAGTTGGCCTGATAGGTTGCCTGATCGGCCCGAGCGAGCATCAGAAGGTTGTCAATGATGGAGGTGAGACGCATGATCTCCTCCAAGGTGCTCTCCAGGACCTCCCGGTACTCCTCCGGCGTCTTCGTGCTCCTCAGCGCGATTTCGATCTCCCCGCGGATGATCGTCAGTGGTGTCCGCAGTTCGTGGGACGCGTCGGCCGAGAACTGCCTGACCTGGGCGAATGAACTGTAGAGACGATGGATCATATCATTGATCGTGGCCGTGAGACGGCCAATCTCGTCATGGGCGTTGAGCTGGGGAATGGATTGATCGAGGTTTTCCGCGGTGATCTTGCGCGCCCGCGTGGTGATCTCGTCGACCGGTCGGAGCGCCTTGTTCGCCAGCGCAAGCCCTCCGACAACGGAAACGCCGAGAGCCAGCGGAAGAAGGAGAATGAAGATCAGGTAAAGACTGTCAAGCAAATCCCGCAGCTCTGCAAGCGGATACCCGACGAAATACGTAAAGTTCTTCTCGCGGATCGCCGCGACACGGATTGGCTCACCGCTGAGCTCGCCGCTGACAATGGCCGTCGTGTACATGGGGATCGTGTCTCGCACGACGAGACTGTCCGTGGCCAGGTTGTAGGATCGATAGGCGATGATGGCCAGATTGTCGGTGATCTGGATGTACGTCTTCTTCCGGCTCCTGAGAGTGTGCCGAAAAATCTGGCTCCAGACCTCGTCCGCTTCCGCCTCAACACTGTCGGCTTCCGCCTTTTCGAGACCGGGAAGGGGTTCCTTGGCCTTTCTCCGGATAATCGCTTCGAGGTAACGCTTCCCGGCTTTGACCCTGCTGGCCTGCGGCTCAATGTAGTCACGAACCCACCGGACTTCATTCCGCAATGAGGTGTCGAGGTTCTCCGAGAGGGACTTGTTCGTATAGTAGTATGATGCCGCCCCGAACATCAGGAGGGTGGAAAGCACGAGGAGGGAGTACCAGAAAATGAGACGGGCACGAATGGAGCGGATACTGAAGGCCATGGTTCATTCCTCCCGCATCACGTAGCCGACGCCGCGAACGGTATGGATGAGCTTCCTCTCGAAGCCGCTGTCAATCTTGTTCCGCAGATGACTGATGTAGACGTCGATGAGGTTCGTGCCGGTGTCGAAGTTGTAGTCCCAGATATGCTCAGAGATGATGGTGCGACTGAGAACCCTGTCCTTGTTGCGCAGAAAGTACTCAAGCAAGGCATACTCTTTTGCCGTCAGGTCGATTGCCCTCGAACCCCGCCGCGCCTTGTGGGTGATCGTATCGAGCTCAAGATCCGCGATGGACAGCACGGCCGACTTTTCGAGTGATCCGCGGCGCAGAAGAGAACGGACTCGCGCAAGCAGCTCGGCAAAAGCGAAGGGCTTCGTCAAATAATCGTCAGCGCCGCTGTCAAGCCCCGCGACCTTGTCTTCCGTTGCGGTCTTTGCTGTCAGCATGAGAATCGGAGCCGTAATCGCCTTGGCGCGGAGGCGCCGTGTCACCTCGATGCCGTTCATCCCCGGGAGCATGACATCCAGGATGACGAGATCGTATGCCTGCGTTTCCGCCATCCCTGCTCCCCGCTCCCCGTCCTGTGCGACGTCCACGGCATAGTGCTCCTCTTCCAGCCCCTGCTGGATGAATCGCGCGACCTTCTTTTCATCCTCGACAATGAGAATACGCATGGTGCTCCCCCATCATGGTACGCCAATTCAAGAATTTTTGCAATCCGATGGCATTTTCTGTCTTGGAGTGATATATTTATTCTATGGCGATCACCAGACATCGTGCGTTGTGGGGCTTCCTGTCGCTGTTTGTCATTGTCGCCCCCGGCTGCAGCATCGAGAAAATGGCGGTCCGATCTCTCGACGGCGTGCTGGACAATACCATGGCATCCGTCATGGAAGAGGAAGATCTGAAGCTGGCCGAACAGGCTATTGCGGGAGATCTCAAGCTGCTCGACGGACTCTCGCGGACAGACCCGGAGAACGGGAAACTCCTCCTGCTGGCCTGTCAGGGCTATACGAGCTACGCTCTTGCCTTCGCCGAGGATAGTCTCGACCGCGCGCGGCGGCTCTACCGGCGAGCACAACAGTATGGTGTGCGGGGCCTCGCGCTCAAGGGAATCCCCGACACGGTGTGGCGCTCCAGTGAGACGGCGGTCCTCAAAGCTCTGGACGGCCTCTCGAAAGAAGATATCCCGCTGGTCTTCTGGACCGTGAATGCATGGGGAAGTGCCGCAAACCTGGAACGGGATAATCCCGAATCGATCGCCGATCTTCCGCTGGTGAACATGATGATGGGATGGGTCAGGGATCAGGATTCCACGTTCTTCTACGGAGGGCCTCTGCTGTATTTCGGCACCTACTACGGCAGCCTTCCCGCACTTCTGGGAGGCAACGTAGAGCTCTCAAAGCAGTATTTCGATCGCGCCGTTGCGGCAAGCAACGGTCGATTTCTCATGACGCTCGTGTTCTACGCGAAAACCTATGCTGTCCAGACGCAGAATGAGGCTCTCTTCACCGAACTGCTGACCCGCGTCGTCAACACTCCCGTCAGCGTACTCCCCGAACAGCGTCTTGCGAATGTGGTTGCTCAACAGCGTGCGCGGCAGCTCCTGGCCCGCACCGCCGAGTTGTTCTAAGTTCACTTCAGTGAGAGGAATCGTCGGTGAAACGTATCACGCAGCTCCTGTGCCTGCTGGCGCTCGTTGGCGCCCAGACGATTGCACAACAGTACACGATCAAGTTCGCCACGGTGGCTCCCGAAGGGAGTTCGTGGCTGAAAGTCATGCGCGAGTATGATAAGGCCATCCGTGAGCAGAGCGGCGGACGGGTGGGATTCAGGATCTATGCCAACGGTGTTGCGGGAGACGAAAAAGATGTGATCCGCAAAATCCGCCTGGGACAGTATCATGCCGGCGGGTTCACCGGCGTTGGTGTCGGCGAAGTGGCGAAGAAGGTCCGCATCCTTGATGCCCCGTTCATGTTCAAAAATTATGATGAGGTCGATTTCATCGTCAACAAGTTCGAACCGGAGTTCCTAAAGGCCTTTGAAGACGGGGGCTTTGTGTTGCTCGGAATGGCCGAAGTCGGCTTTGTGTATGTGTACTCTGGCAAACCGGTCGCCTCGCCCGAGGACTTGAAAGGGGTGAAGATGTGGATGTGGGAGGGTGATCCGATCGCACAGGCGGCCTTCGAGGCCATCGGGATCTCCCCCATACCGCTCTCCATCACCGCCGTCACCACC
>Ga0208980_10003166_pt1 | contig 9985 bp, 11 predicted proteins | sample WetSurMetagenome_3_FD_187993 | JGI IMG/M metagenome (GOLD analysis project Ga0208980, IMG submission 187993) | Wetland microbial communities from Twitchell Island in the Sacramento Delta, sample from surface sediment Aug2011 Site A1 Bulk (version 2) | ecosystem: Environmental > Aquatic > Marine...
CTCATGATGCTCTCCGGGGTGCAGGCACCTGGGACGTCGCACTCGACGCCGTGCGCCGCGCACTGGACGCCGGGTTCGAGGTCTCGGTCTCGACCATGGTCCATGCCGGGAACCTCGGCGATTTCGATGCCATGGAAAGGCTCTTCAAGTCCCTCGCCGTAAAGGACTGGACCGTCGACGTGCCCTGCGCTGCAGGGAGGCTGAAGGACAACCATGAGCTGACGGTCACTCCCGAGGAGGGAGGAAAGTATCTCGGCTATGGATACGGAGGCGGAATGCACGCCACGGGGCCGGGATATGCCTGCGGCCTGCACCTCATGGCCGTGCTGCCTGACGGCACCGCGGCGAAGTGCACCTTCTACGGTGACCGCAGCGTCGGCGCCGTCGGCGAGGGGCTTCGCACCTGCTGGCAGCGCATCCGTCCCGTCAAGCTCCAGAGCCTGGATTGCAAATGTGAATATCTCGAGGCCTGCCGCGGCGGATGCCGTTACCGCGCAGAGCTCCTCGAAAGTCCGCTGGGCAGGGACCTGTACCGATGCTCTCTCTACGGCGTCATTGACAAGGCAGAATAGTATTGCTACTATTTATTCAGCGACGAAAGGAGGAGATACCATGTCCATCAGAAAGGTAGCAAAGTCCACGGCAACGACGTGCAAGTGCAAAAGCTCCTGCTAGCAGCAAGCGACATTGCGATCCAAACAATACGAGCTCGGGGACCGCTCCCCGAGCTCTTGTTTTTTCTTATCACTATCGGCCGGACCCCTATTTGACCCCTTTCAGCTTCTTCGCGATCTCGGCCACATGCTTGCCCTGGAACCGCGCGATGGCGAGCTCGTTCTCGCTGGGGCTGCGGGATCCATCGCCTCCGGCGATCGTCGACGCGCCGTAGGGAGATCCTCCGGTGATCTCACCGACGGTCATTTGCCGCTGCTCGGAATAAGGAACCCCCACGATGACCATCCCGAGATGCAGGAGCGTCGTATGGAAGCTCGTGATGGTGGTCTCCTGCCCGCCGTGCTGTGTGGCCGATGAAGCGAACACGCTGCCTGCCTTGCCGACCAGCGCGTTCTTCATCCAGAGCCCGCCGGCCTGGTCCATGAAGTTCCGCATCTGGGCGCACATGTTTCCGAACCGCGTCGGCGTGCCGAAGATGACGGCATCGGCCTCTCCCATCTGGTCCACCTTTGCCATGGGAATGTGGGCAAACGCCTTCTTCGCGGCCGCTGCGCCGGACTCCTCGAGGGCATCGGCGGGGACCAGTTCAGGCACCTGGAACATGCTTACCTCCACCCCCGGGACCGAACGCGCACCCTCGGCAACGGCCTCGGCCATGCGGTAGATATGGCCGTACATGCTGTAGAAAACGACCTGGACCTTCGCTTTTTCCGTCATGCCACTTTCCTCCCGAACTCCTCCCGTGCCTCGAAGTTTCCCACGAACTGGTCAACCTTGATGCCGAGGTGCAGGCAGCGGATGTTGTTCATGCAGTCATCGGCATCGCTCTTGTCGATCTGGGTGACGAGCTCCTGCTTCCCTCGCTTGAACTTCAGGATGTAGGCGTTCTTCTCTTCACTGAACGTGAGGCCGACGCTCACCTTGTGCTTTTCGATATCGGGATACATCTCCCGGATCTTTTCCTTCAATGCCACATTGGTGTACTTCTTCATAGTGCTCACCCCTCTCTCTTCAGGCACTCTGGCGCGCATACGCACGCACACCCTGCGCGTTATCCCTCGATGACACCCCGCTCCTCCCAGAGGAACCAGTTCCCCGTATCCGAGAGATGGCTGTAGGTGTTCGCGAACATTTCGTAGTGCTCCCGCTCCTCGGCGATAAGCCGGGTGAAGAGCGCTTTTTCCTTCTCCGTTTTTGCCGCTGCGAGGGACTTCTGATAGAACTCCCGCCCTTCTTTTTCCATCTCCATGGCAACCTTGAACGCCTCAAGCTCGTCTTTGCTCGCAGCGATCTTCTTCATCATTGTGTTCTTCAGGGACTCGAAGACCGTTTTCACCTCCCCCATCGGACTCACGTCTTTGATGGTAATGTTCATGCCCTTGATGAGGTCCGAGATCATGACAAGGTGACGTTTTTCATCCTCAGTGATGCTCAGGAACATCTTTTTTCCGGCCTCATAGCCTGTTTTTCCGGCAGCCTCGGTGTAGAATTTTATGGCATCGGTCTCCATTTTCCTGGCCACTTCAAGTGCGTTCATGCTGCCCTCCTTGGTGTTATGATATGAATACAAAAAAATTCCAATAAATACAATATGTTATCTGCAATAAAAGACTTATCAAGTCCTTGATCTTCTGACCTGCCCCTATTATAGCATACAATTTCAAGGAGTTGAAAGGAAAATCGGTTGAAAGTTGTCCCTTATCCAGAAGAGCTTTCGGGAAGGTGGGGCGGGAATGTGGCTGGAAAAGGTCGTTTTATATCTGCTGGACAAGGGCAAATGATGCCTTGATGAAGCAAACTCCCGGGGGAAGCTTGCAGTTGCCGGCCTTCTTCTGTCCCGAGGGATCACCAGAGCCCTGAAGCGTTGACATGTCCGCCCGCGTCCCGGCCAGCATCGCGCCGAACTCGGGGGTGAGCGCCTTGAGCGCATCGATATGTTCGGCTTCGAACGTCGCGAAGTTCTCCTGAGCGGCTTTCAGCGTGTTCGCAAAGGCGCTGCAGACACCGCAGTAGGGGTCCCTCTGCTGGTTCCTGAATACACCGAGCAGGAAATGGTAACCGCGGACCTGGTTCACAAGCTCCATGGAGCCTCCTCAGCCGGACAAGCCGGAACAGAAACCATGCTGACCACGAAGAACACCGAGATCATGAAGTCCGAGAAGAGCCCGGACCCTGAGCAAGGGCTAATGCGCAGCCGCCGCCATGGCTGTGGCCGCTGCATGAGCTCTGAGGCGAATACTCGGGGAGCTCTTGCACTTTGTACAACGCGAGGTTCTTACCAACGGTCTTCAACCGGGCCCGCTGGAGGGTGCATTGCACCATACTACGGGATGGGAGCAAAATGTCAAGAGGTCCGTACGTGAAGGACCATAAGAGAACAGGATTTTACGGGAAGGCGTGTTGAAGCTCCCTGCAGCAGGTTGAAGGGAATCTTCGATCCGCAAGGTTGTACTTGCTATTCTAATCGCTCGTTCACCCCGCAGCAAGATTTCGGTGAGCTCAGTCGGGCCGCGGCGGGGAATGCGCTTGCTCCTGGATTCACCACTCCAGGCTCAGCAGGGCAAGGATGCCGGAGGCCGCGATGATCGTGCCGGAGACCCGGTTCACCCAAACCAGCTGGTGGGCCTGGAAGCGTCTGCGGTAAAGGCTGAAGAGCCCGACGAGAAAGAGCCACCAGATCGCCGAGCCCAGGAACACGCCCAGGATCAGGATGCTGGCGGACAGGACGCTGCCCCTGGTGCCGGCGAGACCGAATCCGGCGAAGACCGCGGCGAAGGACAGGATCGTCATGGGATTGGTGAGGGTGAGGAAGAACGTCGAGGTGTACATACCGGCATAGTGCCGCGCGGACCGGGGCAGGTCGGTCTTCTTCACGGGTCTGGCCAGGAACGCCTTGACGCCCAGGTACAGCAGGAGGCCGCCGCCGACCAGACGGAGAGAGAACTGGTGGTCAACGAGAAACGCCGAGATGAAGGTCAGGCCGAAAGCCGCAATGAACCCGTAGATGGCGTCGGCAGTGGCTGCGCCCATGCCGGAGAAGAAGCCGGCCCTGCGGCCGTGCATCAGCGTGCGGCGCGCGCACAGGACGCCGATGGGGCCGACAGGCGCGGCTATCACGAACCCGATGATGAGGCCTTTCAGAAAGAATACGGTATCCATGGGATAATGGGCCCCATTCTACTGAATTCGGGCAGTCTTTTGCAAGGGATTTTGCCTTTCCCTGCTCACGGTGATATGATTTACCTCATAGCGCGATCCCGGCTCATGGGATAGAATATGATCATTCAACGTACATTCGGACCGAGGAGGTTTACCATGAAGAACGAAAAGAATGAAGGATGCCCGTCCTGCGCATCGGTGGCAATGGCCGAGCCGGCCGTTGGCGGAGATGAGATAAAGAGGTTGTCCCACTGGCCGATCCAGCTCAAGCTCATCGGCACGATCGCGCCGTTCCTGAACAACGCCGACTTGCTGGTGGCGGCGGACTGCACCGCCTTCGCCACGCCGTATTTCCACTCCGAGTTCCTGAAGGACCATAAGGTCCTGATCGGCTGCCCGAAGCTCGACGACGGCATGCAGTACGTGGAGAAGTTCACCCAGATCTTCAGCACCACACCCATCAAGAGCCTCACGGTCCTCAGGATGGAAGTGCCCTGCTGCGGCGGGATGACCATGATCCTGAAAGAGGCCCTCAAGAGGTCGGGCAAGAACATCCCCTTCACCGAAACCGTCATTAGCGTGAAAGGCGACAAGCTCTCGGAGAAGACCGTCACCCTGTGACTGGCCGGGTCGGGCGTGCAGAAACTCGGCCTGCAAAATAAAATTAATAATCCTTGACTTCCTGATGCCGAAGTGGCATTATGAGTTGTAGAAGTTCCGGATGTTCTTGTAGGGAAACCGCAAAGACAGATCCACTTTGCGGTATTTTTTTTGTCCTTATCCGTCGCTTCAATTCATCAAGAAGGAGGTAGCTCACCATGGAAACAGGTACGGTTAAGTGGTTCAATGATGCCAAAGGTTTTGGATTCATTACCCGCGAAACAGGCGCTGACGTGTTCGTGCATTTCGGCGACATTCAGGACAGCGGCTTCAAGTCGTTGGCCGAAGGCCAGCAGGTGCAGTTCGACGTTGTCGACTCGCCCAAGGGCGCCAAGGCAGCCAATGTCGTAAAGCTCTAAGCGAACGCTTATAACTTTGAACAGGCCCTGATCATTCAGGGCCTGTTTTTTTTGCTCCTTTCCTTCTCTTCTCTTCCTTGCCTGCGCACCACATACCTGCCGCGAACAGCCGATCTTCGTTCATTGTTGTTCGACTGCTCCGACGCTCTGTATTCAACTCCTGCTTGTCAAATGGTGCGGACTTCAGTAAGATGGCTCAGTCGTCACGAGAATTAAACCACAATGCCCATGAAGATCCTGCTCATCACGCCACCTTTCACCCAGCTCAACACCCCGTACCCGGCAACGACCTATCTGAAAGGCTTCCTGGCACTGCACAGCAACGATGTGTTCCAAGCCGACCTCGGCATCGAGCTGATCAACAGGATGTTCTCCCGCGATGGCCTGGAGCAGCTCTTCAAAGAGGCGGGGAGAAACAGCGGTCAGCTGTCCCCAAACGCTCTCCGGATCATCAGCAACGGGCCGTATTATCTCCGGACCGTGGACCAGGTCATGAGCTTCCTGCAATACCGGGACAATACCGTTGCCCATCGCATCTGCAGCGATACTTTTCTGCCGAGGGCGTCGCGCTTCGATCAATTGCCCGACCTGGAGTGGTCCTTCGGGAACATGGGCGTGAACGATAGGGCCCGGTTCCTGGCCACGTTGTATATAGAGGATGTGGGCGATCTCATCAAGGAGGCCATAACGCCGTACTTCGGCTTCAGCCGTTACGCTGAGAAACTGGGGATGTCGGCCCATTCTTTTGCTCCGCTCGATGCCGCCTTGCGTCAGCCCGGGAATATCATCGAGGCCTGGATGCTTGAACTGCTGAAGGGCCATATCGAGCGGCATCGTCCTGATGTTGCGGGGATCACCCTCCCCTTTCCCGGCAATTTGTATGCCGGGCTGAAATGCGGGCAGTTCATCAAAAAGAACTTTCCTTACCTGAAGATCATCGCGGGCGGCGGGTTCGTGAACACCGAACTTCGCGAGCTTTCTGAACCCGCGGTCTTCGACTACGTGGACCATGTGACCCTTGACGACGGTGAGCTGCCTTTCCTGAACATTCTGAAATTCCTTCGCGGCGAAATAGGATTGCACAACCTCAAAAGGACATTCATGCGGGTCGGCGGGGAGGTCAAGTACCTCGACAGTAATGCGGAAAAGGACCCCTCTCTTGCCGAGTCAGGTTGTCCGGACTATTCTGACCTGCCGCTGGACAAATATCTCTCTCTCATCGAGATCGCCAACCCCATGCACCGCCTGTGGTCCGACGGACGATGGAACAAGCTCACGGTCGCCCATGGCTGCTACTGGCACCAATGCTCCTTCTGCGATACCACCCTCGACTACATCAAGCGCTATGAAAGCGCCCCGGCCGGATTGCTGGTCGACAGGATCGGGCAGATCACGACCCAGACAGGACAGACGGGTTTTCATTTTGTCGATGAGGCGGCGCCCCCTGCGGTCCTGCAGGAGCTGGCGCTGGAACTGCTGCGGCGAAAGGTCGGCATCTCCTGGTGGGCGAACATCCGTTTTGAGCGGGCATTCAGCAGGGACCTCTGCAGGCTTCTGGCCGCGTCAGGCTGCATTGCGGTGACCGGCGGCCTGGAAGCGGCGTCTGACCGGATATTAAAGCTGATGAACAAGGGCGTGACCGTGGGGCAGGTGGCGCAGGCATGCCGCAATTTCAGCGACGCGGGCATCATGGTCCATGCCTATTTGATGCATGGATTCCCCACGCAGACCGCGCAGGAGACCGTCGACGCACTGGAGATCGTACGCCAGTTCTTCCGCGAGGGGCTCATCCAATCCGCGTTCTGGCATCAGTTCACCGCCACCGTCCACAGTGATGTGGGCAGGCATCCGGAACGATATGGATGCTCGATCGCCGGCCGGCCCGCCGGCGCGTTCGCCAGGAACGACCTCGTGCACGAGGACCCCACGGGCTGCGACCACCAGGCCTATGCGCAGGGCCTGAAGAAAGCCGTGTACAATTTCATGCACGGCCTCGGCACGGACCTTCCGGTCAGATCGTGGTTCGATTTCAAGGTCCCGGCAGTCTCGATAAGAAGGGATTGCGTGCCGCAGGCGATCAGCGAGAAGCCCGCACCCGATGGCAAGCTGATGAGTTCCCACCTTGTATGGATCGAGGACCTGCCGCACCCCGTGCAGGCCCATCCGGCGAAGAAGGGAAATAGAGCCGGAGAGGATACACTTGTTCTTCATTCCAGGACAGTACCGTTCACGGTATCGACGACCTCCGGGCTCGGTGCATGGTTGAACACTGTGGTAAGCAGGTCCTCCCCGCAGCATGCGAAATTGTTGACCCTCGAAGACGTGAAGCGGGAATATGAAAAACAGTTCTCCACCGCCTTCGGAACATTTCTGCGGTCGAAAGAGTGGATGACCTTGCGGGAAAAGGGGTTGCTGCTGATCTGACGGGGCAGGATGGGACCCGGCTTTTATGCGGGGACGGTCATGAAAGGGAGACCTTGTCCCACTGCAAAACGGGCAGGAGCGCGCTGAATGCGTCATCCAGCGGCGCTTCTATGGTCAGCTTCCGGTTCCCATACGGATGAATGAACGCGAGCTCCCGTGCATGCAGCAGCATGCGATGGCAATCGAACTGCTTGCGGAAAAAGTCATTGTGGTTCCCGTCGCCGTAGGCGGTGTCGCCGATGACCGGGTGGAATATATGCTTCAGGTGGCGCCGGATCTGGTGATTGCGGCCGGTGAGCGGAGACGCCTTGATGAGCGAGTACCGTGCCGTGGCATAGCGCCCCACCGGGTGCGGCAGCTCGACGGCAGCTAACCTGCGATATTCAGTGACCGCCTCCTTCCCCGGCCTGTCCCGCTCGGCGCGCTGGCCGGTCATCTTGTCCGCGATCTCCTTCAAGGGATGATCGATGCGCTCTCCCTCCTTGGTAAAACCCCGAACAACCGCAAGATAGGACTTGGCGATCGTCCCGTCGGTGAAGGACTGGGTCATGCGCCGGGCCGTCTCCTGGTCCAGTGCGAACAGCAGGACGCCTGAGGTCGGCTTGTCAAGGCGGTGGAAGGGATAGACCCACTGCCCCAGCTGGTCCCGGACGATGTGCATGGCATTTTCCGTTTCGTGGCGGTCAAGGTTCGTGCGATGGACCAGAAGGCCCGAAGGCTTGTTGACCGCGACCAGGTGTTCATCTTGATAGAGGATGGGCAATGGGTTCATGTAAATCGCTTTAATGCGGTCTCCACCGGGTTTACGCTATCTCCGATCGTCTCTCTTCTGCAACAGAACGACATCGTCATCCGGGAATATCAGGTCCGCGTTCCACGCGGCAGCCAGCCAGGTAAAGGCCTCGGGACAGAAAAAGCAGATGTGCGTGAGATCGTTCTTATAATGCCATTCGGGGAATGCTGCACGGCCCACAGCGAATTTTGTCATAATGCCCAGCCAGCCGTTGCGCTTCAGGCAGGCCCACAACCGGTCAAGCTCTTTTCCGGGCTCGCGCAGATGCTCAACCACCTCGGAGGCGGTTATGAAGTCGTATTGCCGTTCCAGCGCAGCGGGAACGTGCTCGTAATAATGATCGAAGATCGTCATGGAATGCCCTGCCTCAGCGAACATCCGGGAAAGCACGGGCTCGGGACCTGAACCGAAATCCAGGCCGATGCTGCCCGGGGCCAGACGCTGATGAAGGGGAATGAACAGGCGGCCCAAAAAACGGCAATAATCGGCATCGTCGGGAGAGTTTCGGTGCAGGTCGTACCGTTTCTTTTCGTCTGCCGCGGAAAGGAACTGCGAGGACGGCACGAACACAAGGCCGCATTCGGTGCAGCGCAGGTAGTTCCGGCGTTTGTCCTGATAGTATTCGCCGACAGCACCTGTTCGGCATAACGGGCATGCTGTGTGTACGATAGAGAACTCCGCGAGCGAACCCATGCAACGCCTGCATCGCTTCGGGCCATGGCTGCAGCCGGGATGCATAGGGCGCATTGGGGAACGGAGATGCCGGACCTCCCCTTGGTTTTGAGAATACAGGACTTCGCGGACGGGGTCAAGGGGTGATGCAGGAGGGAGATACTGCGGCAGTGATACTGATCCCGGGACGCCGTTTCAGGCAGACGTCATCAGGGTTTCTTTTGTTCCTGCGCGGATGTGTCCTGAACGATGATCTTTGCGTCCTTTTTCAATTCCTGCTCCCACTCCCGGGTTCTTTTCTCCTGATACGGTCCCTTCAGTCTCTCGACGAGCAGGGGTTTCGCCTCATCGAACGTCAGCGGTCGTTCGGGAGAATAGTTTTCCAGCTTGATGATATGAAGACCCGTTGAGGCCTGGATAATGCTTGAGAGCTCCTGGGGCTTCAATTTCCTTGCCGCTTCGTACAGCTCCCGGTCCCGGTCCCGGCGTACCGAAAGCTGCCGCACCGTGAACGTGCCGTCAAGAACGAGCTTCCAGGGGTCCTGACGGGGATCCGCCTTGATCTTCACGAGCAGTTCCTCAGCTCTTTTCCGCGCGGCCGTGCCATCGGTCCTGAGCAGGTATACATCGATAACCGACATCTTTTCCGGCTGGAGGAGCTGTTGTTTCTCCTTTTCGTATTCCTTCCGCAGTTCATCCTCGGGGACCACGACCATGTCCACCACGTCCCTGGTGTAAATGAGATTGATGGTGAGGCTCCGTTCGATCTCAGAACGGAGCTCCGCTTCGGTCTTATGCTGCCCGGCGAGGAACTCTGCAAACTCCTTTTCTCCCCCGATATTCTGCCGGAGATTGTCGAGGGCAATGTCGACCTTCCTGGGGTCGACCGTGAGGCCCAGCGCGGTCGCCCGCTGGTACGCAAGCTCCAGCAGGACCAGGCTCTCCAGAGCCCTTGTTTTCCGCTCTTCAAATGTCTCCGGCGTCTTGTCGTTCTTTCCGGGAAGCGTATTCATCATCATAATGAGCGCGTCCATGGTAATATCCTTGTTGTTGACCTGCGCTACGATGATCCTTTGGGCCTCCGCGTCCGCTGCAGTTCCGGGCTGCGGCGGAGCGGTCTCTGCGGGCATCGGCGGCTTGGCGCATCCGAAGCTGATGAGTACGGCGGCAGCGGCGATGATCATGATGCGGAGATTTCGCTTTTGCATGTCGTCTCGTCCTTGTGGTGTGGGATCAGCAGGCA
>Ga0208980_10003167_pt1 | contig 9982 bp, 10 predicted proteins | sample WetSurMetagenome_3_FD_187993 | JGI IMG/M metagenome (GOLD analysis project Ga0208980, IMG submission 187993) | Wetland microbial communities from Twitchell Island in the Sacramento Delta, sample from surface sediment Aug2011 Site A1 Bulk (version 2) | ecosystem: Environmental > Aquatic > Marine...
GCGGCAGTGTCCTGCCTCGGCCACGGTCACCCCGACGTGCTCGCCGCGATGCACGCGCAGATCGACCGCCTGGCCTATGCGCACACCGGTTTCTTCACCAGCGAGCCGGCCGAGCAACTGGCCGACCACCTGGCCGCGCGGGCGCCCGAGGGCTTGACGAACATCTACTTCGTCAGCGGCGGCTCCGAGGCGATGGAAGCGGCGCTGAAGCTCGCGCGCCAGCACTTCGTCGAGATCGGCCAGCCCGGGCGCACGCTGTTCATCGGCCGCCGCCAGAGCTATCACGGCAACACCCTCGGCGCATTGGCGGTGGGCGGCAACGAGTGGCGGCGCAAGCAGTTCGCGCCGCTGCTGATCGACGTGCTGCGCGTATCGCCCTGCTACGCCTACCGCGACCAACGCGCGGGCGAAAGCGAAGCGCAGTACACGCAGCGCCTGCTCGACGAACTCGACGCGACGATCCAGGCGGCCGGCCCGCAGCGCGTGATCGGCTTTTGCGCCGAGACGGTGGTCGGCGCCACCGCCGGCGCGGTGCCGCCGACGGCCGGTTATTTCAAGGGCGTGCGCGAGATCTGCGACCGCCACGGCGTCCTGTGGATCGCCGACGAGGTGATGTGCGGCATGGGCCGCACCGGCACGCTGCATGCGGTCGAGCAGGAGGGGGTGGTGCCCGATCTGATGATCATCGCCAAGGGCCTGGGTGGCGGCTATCAGCCGATCGGCGCCGTGCTGGCCCACGAGCGCGTGATCGCGCCGTTGCGCGACGGCAGCGGCCTGTTCCAGCACGGCCACACCTACCTCGGCCATCCGACCGCCTGCGCCGCCGCGCTGGCGGTGCAACGCGTGATCGAACGCGACGACCTGCTCGCGAACGTGCGCGCGCGCAGCGCGCAGCTGCGGGCTGCGCTGAGCGATCGCCTGGGCGCGCACCCGCATGTGGGCGACATCCGCGGCCGCGGCCTGTTCGTCGGCATCGAGCTGGTGCGGGATCGCGCGAGCAAGGCCACGTTCGAGCCGGCCAGGAAACTGCACGCCCGCATCAAGGCCCGCGCTTTCGCCACCGGCCTGCTGTGCTACCCGATGGGCGGCACCATCGACGGCCAGCACGGCGACCACGTGCTGCTCGCGCCGCCGTTCATCGTCAGCGAGGCCGAGGTGCAGGCCATCGTCGATCGCCTGGCGATGTCGATCGACCAAGCGCTGGCGGAATGAGGCCGTTCGACGAGGGCCCCGATCGGCTGCCGCCGATCCCTGCCGAGCGCTGGACCGGCGGGCAACGCCAGGAAGCCGAGGCGATGATCGCCGGTCCGCGCGGCGCGGTGCTGGCACCGTTCATCCCGCTGATGCGCAGCCCCGAGCTGATGGGCCATGTGCAGCGCATCGGCGAATACCTGCGCTTTCGCAGCGCCATCGGCGTGCGGCTCACCGAACTGGCCATTCTCGTCACCGCCGCCGAGTGGCAGCAGGCCGTCGAGTGGGCCATCCACGCCCCGATCGCCGAGCGCGAAGGCGTCGCGCCCGAGACCATCGCCGCGCTCTCGCGCCGCGAGCGCCCGTCGCGGCTGGCCGACGACGAAGCGGCGGTCTATGACGTCTGCATCGAACTGCACCGCGAGCGCCGCGTCAGCGACGCGACCTGGGCTCGCGCCATCGCGCAGTTCGGCGAGGCCGGCGTGGTGGACCTGATCGGCATCAATGGCTACTACGCGTTGCTGGCGATGGTGATGAATGCGGCGCGTACGCCCGCATAGCCGGCGTCGATGAAGGGCCGCGCGCGGCCAGCAGCGGTTCGGGCGCGGCGCGCGGCACTACCATGTCGACGGTGTTGTTCCTGAGCCGAGGTTCTGTGACCCATCCGTTCAAGGCGGTTGCCGTCGTCGGCGCGGGCGCCGTCGGCAGTTTCTACGGCGCGATGCTCGCGCGCGCGGGCCATCGCGTGACCCTGATCGGGCGCGCCGCCCATGTGCAGGCCATCGAGCGCGACGGCCTGTGCCTGGAGATGGCTGGCAAGCTGGAGTTCGTGCGCGTCTCGGCAAGCACCGATCTGGCGGCTGCGCGCGGCGCGGACCTGGTGCTGTTCTGCGTCAAGTCCTCCGACACCGATGCGGTGGCGCGCGAGTTGGCGCCTTGGCTGGACGAGGGTGCGCTCGTGCTGAGCCTGCAGAACGGGGTCGAGAATGCAGCGACCATCGCCCGCTGCACGAGCCGGACCGTGGTGCCGGCGGTGGTCTATGTGGCCACCGCGATGCCGCGACCGGGCTGCGTCAGGCACCACGGCCGGGGCGACCTGGTCATCGGCGCGCTCGACGCGACGGCCGCGCGCGATCCCACGGTCACGCGGCAGCTGCAGGCGTTGGTGGCGTTCTTCGCCACGGCCCAGGTGGCGGTGCGCGTCTGCGACGACGTGATGGCCGAGCTCTGGTCCAAGCTGATGGTGAACTGCGCCTACAACGCGATCTCCGGCCTCGCGCAGGCCACCTATGCGCAGTTGGCCGAGCAGCCCGCGATCCGCGAGCTTCAACACGCCGTGGTGCGCGAAGTGGTCGCGCTGGCGGCTGCCGAACGCGTGAACCTGCCGCTCGAAGCGTCACTCGAGGCGATGGAACGCATCGCGGTCGCGATGCCCGCCCAGCGCTCGTCGACGGCGCAGGACATGGCCCGGCGCAAACCCACCGAGATCGATCACCTGAACGGCTTCGTGGCCCGCCGTGGCCGCGAACTGGGCGTGCCCACGCCAGTCAACCAGGCGCTGCATGCCTTGGTCAAACTCGCCGAAGCCGGCTATGGCAGCGCTGCCTGACGAGCCGACCCCGGTGCCGGCCGAGTTCGCGCAGGCCTTGCGCGAACTCGGTCTCGCCGGGGACCGGCCGCTGACCGGAACACCGCTTGCCGGCGGCGTGTCGTCCGACATCTGGTGCATCGACACCGATCGTGGTCCCGTCTGCGCCAAGCGCGCGCTGGCCAAGCTGCGGGTGGCGGCGGACTGGCGCGCACCGATCGAGCGCAACCTCTACGAGGCGCGCTGGATGCAACTGGCCCACCAGGCCGTGCCGGGCTGTGCGCCACGGGTGCTCGGCCAGCATCCCGGGCTCGGCGTGCTCGTGATGAGCTACGTGCCGCCGACCGACCACGTGCTGTGGAAACACGCCCTGCGCGACGGCCACGTCGACATCGCGACCGCGCGCGAGGTCGGTCGCACGGTGGCGCGCATCCACGCCTATTCGGCGGCACGCCCCGAGCTCGCGGCGCAGTTCGACACCGACGCGATCTTCTTCGAGATCCGGCTCGAGCCCTATCTGCTGGCCACCGCGCGGCGCCACCCCGACCTGGCGCCCGCGCTGCAGCGACTGGTGGCGCAGACGCAGGCGCACGCGGTCGCGCTGGTGCACGGCGATGTCAGCCCGAAGAACATCCTCGTCGGACCGCGCGGACCGGTGTTGCTGGACGCCGAATGCGCGTGGTGGGGCGACCCGGCGTTCGACCTTGCGTTCTGCCTGAACCACCTGCTGCTCAAGTGTCTGTGGAACGCGCCCGCCACCGGCGCCTTTCTGGCGGCTTTCGACGTGCTCGCGGCGGCGTACCTGAACTCGGTGGACTGGGAACCGCGGGCCGAGCTCGAACAGCGCGCTGCCGCGCTGTTGCCGGGCCTGTTTCTCGGCCGCGTCGATGGCAAGTCGCCGGTCGAGTACATCACCGAGGACGCGCAGCGCGACAAGGTCCGGCGCGTGGCGCGCGCCCTGCTGCGCCAACCGGTCGATCGGCTGCACGCGGTGGCAGCGGCATGGCATGAGGAGCTTGGACGATGAACGATCGAGGCATCCGATCGGTCCACGCGCGGCGCGTGTGGGACAGCCGCGGCCGGCCGACGGTCGAAGCCGAAGTGTCCCTGCAGGACGGTTCGATGGGTCGCGCGATGGTGCCGGCGGGTGCGTCGAAGGGCACGCGCGAGGCGCTCGAGTTGCGCGATGCGACGCCCCGCTTCGGCGGGCTCGACGTGCTTCGGGCCGTCGCCAACGTCAACGGCGAGATCGCACGGGCGGTGATCGGCTGCGCGGCCGACGACCAGGCCGCGCTGGACCAGCGGCTGATCGATCTCGACGGCACGCCGGCCAAGACACGGCTCGGCGCCAACGCGACGCTCGCGGTGTCGATGGCCGCCGCGCATGCCGCCGCGGCCTCGCTGGGGCTGCCGCTGCACCAGTACCTGGGCGGCCCCGATGCCACCTTGCTGCCGATGCCGCAGATCCAGATCTTCGGCGGCGGGGCGCACGCCGGCCGCCGCGTCGACATCCAGGACTTCATGATCGTCTGCCCCGGCGCGCACAGCTTCGGCCAGGCGATCGAGTGGACCGCCGAGGTCTATCGCTGCGCGGGCATGCTGATGCAGCGGCGCGGTTCGAGCTTCGGCGTCGCCGACGAAGGGGGCTGGTGGCCCGATTTCGCGACCAACGAGCAGGCCCTCGAAACGCTCGTGGCGGCCATCGAAACCGCGGGGTTCGTGCCCGGCGAGCAGGTGGCCATCGCCCTGGATGTCGCCGCCTCCGAGTTCGGTCGCCGGGGCCGCTACACGCTGGGGCTGGAGTCGCGCGCGCTCGATTCCGATGGCTTGATCGAGTTGCTGCTGCGCTGGATCGAGAAGTACCCCATCGCCTCGATCGAAGACCCGCTGGCCGAAGACGACCCGGCCGGTTTTGCGCGCTTCACGCGGGCGGCCGGCCACCGCCTGCAGATCGTCGGCGACGACCTGCTGGTATCGCATGCACCGCTCGTTCGGGACGCGGCGGCAATGGGTGCGGCCAATGCGGTGCTGCTGAAGCCGAACCAGCGCGGCACGCTGACCGAGACATGGCAGGCCTGGCAAGCGGCGCAGGCGGTCGGCTATGCCGGCATCGTGTCGGCGCGTTCCGGCGAGACCGAAGACACCACCATCGTGCACCTGGCGCTCGGCTGGCAGACCGGGCAATTGAAGGTCGGTTCGTTTGCGCGTGGCGAGCGGATGGCCAAGTGGAACGAGGGGTTGCGGATCGAGGAGCGGCTGGGCGCGCGCGCGCGCTTCGCGGGTGCCGGCGTCTTCGGGCGCAATCCCCGCTCCCCGCTCGCGCATCAGGCCAGCACGCCGGCTGCGGGCGCATGACCTGCATGGCCGACGACGCCAAGCCGATGCCGCCGCGGCACGCCGAGACCCTGGCTGCTGAGTTGCGGCGCGCGGCCGCCGAGGCGCCCGAGCGACCCTTTCTGCGCATGGTGCACGGGCAGTGGTCGTACCGGCAGATCGACGCGGAGAGCGACCGCGTGGCGGCCGGCCTGCACGCCCTGGGCGTGCGCCCGCGCGACAACGTCAGCCTGATGCTGCCCAACGGCTGCGAGTTCGTGGTCGTGTGGTTCGCGCTGGCCAAGCTCGGCGCCGTGACTGCACCGGTCAACACGGCGTTTCGCGGCCCCGTGCTGGCCCAAGCGATCGATCTGGTGGGCAGCCGCCTGCTGATCGCACACGCGTCGCTGCGCGAGCAATGGGGCGAGGTGCGCGGCGCACTCGAGACGATCGAGCAGGTGGTCGAAGTCGGCGGAGACCGCACGGCCCAGGACAGCTTGCCGTACGCCTCGCTGCGTGACGCGGACCCGGCGGTCCCGCCGCCGCCGAGCCCGCCGATCGGCTTTGCCGACCTGTGCCTGCTGCTCTACACCTCGGGCACCACCGGCCGCTCGAAGGCGGCGATGATCTCGCACCGCTTCGTGCTGGCGCAGGCGGCAGGCGTGATCGAGGGCCTCGGGCTGCGTCGGGACGACGTGCTCTACTGCCCCTACCCGCTGTTCCACCTCGACGCCGCGGTGATGACGGTGGCTCCGGCGCTGCTGCTGCGCGGCGTGGCGGCGATCGGCGAGCGCTTCAGCGTCTCGCGCTACTGGGACGAGATGCGCGCGTTGCAGGCGACGGTGTTCGACTTCATGGGCGCGACGCTGACGATGCTGTGGAAGCAGCCGCCGAGCCCGCGCGACCGCGAGCACCACGCCCGCCTGGGCTGGGGCGTGCCGCTGCCGGACTGGGCCGGCGCATTCGAGCAGCGCTTCGGCTGCCGCCTGGTGGAGCTGTACGGCTCGACCGAGGTCGGCGCCATCATCTACACGCCGCTCGATGTGCCGCGCCGCGCCGGGGCCTGCGGCAAGCCGCTCGCGCGCTGGGACGTGAAGCTGCTCGACGAGCGCGGCTTCGAGGTGCCGGTCGGCGAACCAGGCGAACTGGTGGTGCGGCCGAATGAACCGTCGGTGGTCATGGATGGCTACTGGGGCATGCCGGAGGCCACGCTGGCCGCCTTTCGCAACCTGTGGTTCCACACCGGCGACCTGCTCCGGCGCGACGCCGACGGTTACCTCTACTTCGTCGGACGGCACAAGGACATCGTGCGGCGGCGCGGCGAGAACATCTCGGCCGCGGAGGTCGAGATGGGCCTCGAGACGCACCCCGAGGTGCTGGCCTGCGCCGTGTTCGGCGTGCCCAGCGAGATGACCGAGGAAGAGGTCATGGCCTGTGTGGTGCCGCGTCCGGGGGCTTCGCTGACGGCGCCGGCGCTGGCGGCGCATGCCGCCGGACGCATGGCACGCTTCATGGTGCCGCGCTACATCCGCTTCATGGCCGCGCTGCCGACGACGCCCACCGACAAGGTCGAGAAATTTCGCCTGCAGCAGCAGGGCATCACCGCCGACACCTGGGACCGCGAGAAGGCGGCCACTCCAACCAAGGAGGCATCATGAGCCACGCCACGCTGCACCACGACGGCCCGGTCGCTGTCGTCACGCTGAACCGCCCCGAGCGCCTGAACGCGATCGGCGCCCGGCTGCTCGCCGACCTGCATCTGGCGCTGGTGCAGGCCCAGACCGATGACGGCACGCGGGCCATCGTGCTCACCGGTGCCGGCCGGGCCTTCTGCGCTGGCGACGACCTGAAGGAGTTCGCCGAGCAATCGAGCAGCCCGGCGTCCATCGCCGCGACCTGCGAAGCGATCCAGCAGATCACCCGCGACATCATGTTCGGCCCCAAGCTGGTGGTCGGTGCGGTGCAGGGCTGGGCGGTGGGCGGCGGCTTCGAGTGGCTGCTCAATTGCGACATGGTGGTCGCGGCCGACGACCTGGTGGCCTTCTTCCCCGAGATGGCGCTGGGCCACTTCGTCACCGGCGGGGTCACGCAGCTGCTGCCGCAGATGCTCGGCCACCAGCGCGCGATGGAGCTGATCGTGCTGGGCGAGCGCCACGGCGCCGCTGCGCTGCAACGGCTGGGGATCGTCAATCGGGTGGTGCCGGCAGCCGAGCTGATGCCCGCGGCGCTGGCCCTCGCGCACCAGGTGGCGGCGCGCTCGCCGCTGGCCACCTCGCAGTTGAAGCGCGTGGTCACGAGCCAGCTGCAGCCGCAACTGGCGGCGGCGCTCGAGCTGGAACGCCAGGCTGCGATGGCGTGCTTCGCCAGCGCCGACACGGCCCGGCGCATCGAGGCCTTCGCAGACAAGCGGCTGTAGCGCCGCGACGCTCAGGCGAACCGCTTGGCGCCGTTGGCTGGGTCGCTGGCCAGCGCCTCGACGCCGGCAATGAATTCGACCGGCAGTTGCACCATGCCGGGCGGCTTCTCGCGCAGCCACGCGCTGACCACCGGATCGGTGATCTCGACGGGAACGTCGAAGTAGAACCCCTCGCCGCGCTCGCCGGGGCGGCCGGCGTTCTTGTACTTGAAACGCTCGCGCCACAGGCCATTGCCGGCGGGCGGGTACTTCTCGTAGGCACGGTACTTGTAGCCCAGCCAGTACGAGCGAGCACCCTTGGGCTCGCTGCGCACCTCGATGACGTAGATGTCGTTGCCCAGTGCCGCCTCGGAGGCCTCGGGTTCGTTGGAGGTGAACGAGAAGGGCGCGCGCCGCACATCCTTCATCGTGGTGGCGAGCGGGCCGTGGTCTTGGGCCATGTGCTTGACGGCGTATGCAGACAATTGAGCGAACTCCCTGTTGGGCCTGGCGGTTGACGGGAGCGGCGCCAGCACGTTCGCGCTGGCCAACCCGGATGAAGCCATGGTGACACAGATGCCGCCGGCCAGCGTGGCCGCAGGCGTCAATAGCCGTCAATAGGCGTACTTGGCCACCGCCCTCTCGTCCCACGCGATGCCCTGGCCGGGGCGGTCGGGGATGCAAAGCTGGCCGTTCTCGATCTTGAACGGCTCCTGCAGCACCGGATCGGCCCAGTCCTGCCACTCGAGCCAATGCGCCGTGTCGGTGACGCGCATCAGGTGCGCCGCGATCTCCGGATACAGGTGGGTCGACATCGGCACGCCGGCCGCGCTGGCGATGCCCGCGGCGCGCAGCCAGCCACTGACGCCGCCGATCCGCATCAGGTCGGGCATCACCAGGTCGCAGGCACCGGCGCGCAGCGCCTGGTACATCTGGCGCGGGCCGTAGAAGTTCTCACCGATCTGCAGCGGCGTCTTCAGCTCGCGCGCCAGTTGCGTGTAGCCGGCAAGGTTGTCGTACGCGATCGGCTCCTCGAACCAGTACAGCCCGTGGTCGTCCAGCGCATGGCAGCGCAGCAACGCATCGCCCAGCGACAGGCCCTGGTTGAAGTCGCACATCAGCTTGACCTCGGCACCCACCGCATCGCGCACCGCGGCGATGCAGGCGATGTCGTCGGCCAGCCGGTCGCGGCCGAGACGCAGCTTGAGTGCCGAGAAGCCGCCCTCTTGCACCAGCGCCCGGGCCTCGGCGCCGATGGTGTCGAGCGGCGTCAGCCACAGCCCGTTGCTGTTGTAGGCCGGCACCGGCCCGATGCTGCCGCCGAGGTATTCGGCCAACGGCTGGCCCGCCGCCTGCGCCAGCGCGTCCCAGGCGGCCATGTCGAGCCCGGACACGGCGATCAGCGTGAGGCCTTCGCGGCCGACCAGGTGCAGCGAGCCGATCGCCTTGCGGTACTGGTCGAACGGCGCCACGCGCTGGCCCTTGAGGGCCTGCGCCAGGTCGTCGATCATCGGCACCAGGTAGCGCGCAGACAGCTCGAGATAGGGCTCGAGATAGCTGCGGCCGACGATGCCCTCGTTGGTCTCCAGGTCGATCAGGATCAGCGGCCAGTCGCGGAACAGGCCGACGCGCGACACGATCGGCCGCTTCAATGGCAGCCGCACCGGCCGGGCGCGCACGTTCTTCACGGTCAGCTGGGCAGCGTTCATTCGACCCCTCCATGCCGCATGGCGGCGACAACCGGGGGCCGAGCGTGCACCGATTGCGGCGCGAGTGCAACCGTTGGCCGGCGCCGCGCGCGGTGACGCTACGGGGTGACGACGACCACGCCGAACGCACCGACCGAAATGGTCTTGTCGTTCGCGGTCGTGTACGACGCGACGCCCAGCGAGTGGTACGTCGACGTGAAGGCCGTCAGCGAGCCGATCCCGAGCGCGCCGGCGATCGGGCTGCGCTCGGCGATGGCGGCCTTGATCTGGGCCCGGTGTTGCTCGGCCGACGGATTCAGCGCGAGTGCCAGCACCAGCACCGACAGCACACCGATGACGGCAACGTAGCGGGACTTCTGCATGGCCGGCATCAGCCCCGCACGAACAAGGTCTGCAGCGGCTCGTCGCCGACCTGCCGGCTCCAGTGGCCGTGGACTTGCGGATCGAAGGCCGCGCCGGGCGGCAGCGTGTCGGCCGAATAGAAGTGCTGGCCGGGCCGGAACACGCGGCTGGTGCCGTCCTGCAGCCCGATCTCCATCGCGCCCTGCAGGATGAACACCCATTGCGGGTCGCCGGTGCAGTGGAACTCGCTGCGAAAACCCACCGGGCTCTCGCGCAGCTGGTAGCCGGCGCTCGGGCGCAGCGCCGACAGCCGCGCCTGCGGCTTGCCTTCGCCGAGGGCGATGGCCTGTTCGCGCCAGCGTGCACGGCCGTCGGGGCCGGTTTCGAGGATGACCTGGGTGAAGGCGGCGAGGGTGTCGTTCATGGCGGCGGGGCCTGCAGTAG
>Ga0208980_10003168_pt1 | contig 9979 bp, 7 predicted proteins | sample WetSurMetagenome_3_FD_187993 | JGI IMG/M metagenome (GOLD analysis project Ga0208980, IMG submission 187993) | Wetland microbial communities from Twitchell Island in the Sacramento Delta, sample from surface sediment Aug2011 Site A1 Bulk (version 2) | ecosystem: Environmental > Aquatic > Marine >...
TGAGGTAATGGAAAGATTGCCCAGTTCACTTCCCAGGATTCCGAAATCATTAATCGTTATGTCCGACTCCATCAAAAGATTCCTGTACACATTTGTCAGCAGGATGTCCCCGTTTAGCCGACCCTTGAAGTCGTATGATAATTTGTCGGGATCATTATTCGCATTCTGGTTTCCTATGTAATTGAGAGGAGAAATGTCAATCCCGCTGAACTCCAGATTCAAAGTATCATGAGGATTTTCTGAAACAGTGCCGTTTACCAGGTAATAATTCTCATTGTTCTTGATATAAACCTTGTTGATTGAAACAGCATTCGAATCTACGGTAATTGATGAATTGCTTATTTTCCAGAGGTTGTTTCTTGAATATATATCAGTAGAGTCGATGTTCACAACAAGTTTGGAAGCTTCTTTATGCAGCGGATCCTTAACAATTTTGCCTCTCGCCTGAAATTTGCCCTTGTTCAGGACCTTATCCTTATTATCCCAGTCAAAGGAGAAGCTGAAATTATCTGGTTTTGTTCTGAGCCTGAGGCTGAAATCCTTTAGTTCAGATTGTTTAAAGAGAGTGAGAGAAGAGCTGTTCAGGTCAACCGATAAACCGGATTCTTTCATATTGCAGTCAACTGCAAAATCCCTGAAGAGGTTATTCTTGATATTAAGTGACTTCGAACGCACCTCAACCTTTAAGATACTGTCCTGTGAAACTGCGCCCCTTATAAAGCTTTTGTCTGACAGAAGGACACCTGTTCTGAAGAATTTATTGATATTGTCGGTGTTCTTAAAATTTACCTCAAAGCTGAAATTATTCTTTTTAGGTTCATTTGTTTTTAAGGAGAGTGAATGATTTCCGGGCGTCAGTACAGATACTGAAGATTTGACAAGCTTTCCAAGTACTGCAAAATTATAGTGACCCTTAATCTCCGCATCAACAAAATCGGTATTGAGACTCAGGACAGGCACATTGCCATCCTTGAATGTTCTGAGCGAAAAGTCATATAGATCAAGTGTATTGCCGAATTTTACAAAGCTTGAGTTCAGCAGCTTTATCTGTCCGTCAATATTATCTATGCTGTTTCCCCTGAAGTTGGCAGTAAGAAGGAGTGACACTGAGGAGGTTGAATCTTTCCTGTCGAGGTTCAGGTTGAAAAGATTAGCCTTAGCAAGGTTAAGCGTAAAGTCAAATTCAGGCAGCTTCCTGCTGAAGTCAAACATCCCGAGAAGATCCATTTTAATATTTCTGTCGGCGATATTAAGGCTTCCATCCCAGGTCTTATCCGTAAATATTCCATTAAGTGAGATATTCCTGTATTTGTACCTCCTGAATTCAATGCTGTCAATTTTACCGGTGAGATTAGCGGCAAACCTGCTGAATGAATATGCGTAACCATCAACAGCGGTATTGAAGCTGAGATTTCCCAGCTGTCCGGTATTGCCAGTCAATTCTCCCAGGTTTATTTCGGTTCCCCTGAGCAATCCCTTTACCTTATATCTCTTTGATTTGTCAGGCCTTAACGAAATATCAGTTCTTAAGCTCCCCTGGCTTGTCCTTATTTCCCCGTATGTTACAAAATCAGTTGTGAATCCGGTAAAGCTTCCATTGAATGAGATATTCCCCAGCTTGTAGACCGATGCAGGTATTGCGATTGTATCTTTGCCCCAGATTTTGATTTTTTCAAGATCTTCAGGATTGGTGTTGAGACTATTGACTCCGATATAAATGAAGGTGTTATCTATTACAGGAAGCCCCGAAAGATCAAAATCACAATCGATTGAGGTGCTTTTTCCAAATGATAGCTTAATATCGCGTCCCCTTAACTCTGATATCGTTCCCAGTACTTTTCCGCTCAGCCATAACGATTGATTTATTCCTTCAGGCAATGGAAGGAAGTATCTGAGGTCGGCCGTGCTGACAAGCGATTTATCCAGGAGAATGTCAAGCTTTACGTCCGTGACGAAATTTTTAAAAGATCCTGAGCTGTCAGCCCTTAGCGCAAATTGTTGAATATTAAGGACGCTACTGTCAGTAGACATAAAAGCAGAGCTGAGCGTAATATTCTGACCTGCCAGTGTCACGGAGGTGCTGAACTTTTGTACCGAAAATCCGCCAGCTTCCCTGAAGCCAAGGTTATAAACACTGAAAGAAGTTGTATCATTCCGGATTTTTAGATCTTCTATTGAGGCATTGATTGAGCTTAGCCGAAGATTGTTGAAATCAACAGGAGACTTGCCTTTTGGTCCTGAATGGTTAATGAGTGAGAAACGGGCATCACTTAATTCAATCTCATTGATAACGAAGCTTACAGGAGCTTTCTTTGTGGTGTCATCAGGATTACTGAGCATATTAAGATACCATTTCAGATTCATCATACCTGTGGAATCGGTAATTAAAGCCACAACAGGTTTAATAACTGTTACCCTGCCAAGTCTGAAGCTCTTCTGCTTCAGATCGAAATACCTTATAGCAGCAACAATTTCCTGTGTATAAAGAAGAGTATCATTGTGCTGATCTTTTACGAGAACATCATTTAAAGCAAGCTTATTGAAAAACCTGTATTCCATTTTGCCAATGGTAATGGTTGAATTAATGTTTTTTGAAAGGTGGCTGGTTATTCTGTTTACAAGGAAGGTCTGTACTTCCGAAATCTGGAGCACAGAAAAGAGTGTGACAGGGAGGATTATAAATACTCCGAGGACAATAATGAAATATTTAATGGACTTCCTGATGTTTCCTGCCATACACTTTTACATAAGCTTTGAAATCTTCTTGCTGATTCCCGATAATTCAATGTTCCTCTGTACAAAGATAATAAAATCATAACGTAAGGAGATGTCAGAAATTTTGTGCCTGAGCGTTATACTGCTGCTATGAGGGCCAGTGCTTGAAATGGATGCAACAAAAGTATCATAATGAATGTTGATGTGTCAGTATTTTTTTACCGGATGAAATAGTTATTTTTGAGCCGGATGATACGAACAGAATCGGACAGATGGCAATAACTATTCTTGCAATAGAATCTTCATGTGATGACACTTCTGTAGCAATTGTGAGGGATGGTTATGTCCTTTCGAACCTGATTGCAAATCAGGATATTCACATGTCGTATGGTGGTGTAGTCCCGGAGCTTGCCTCACGGGCTCATCAGGCCAATATTGTTCCGGTTACGCAGCAAGCCTTCAGCAGGGCCGGAGTAAAAGCTGAAGAGGTAAATGCTGTAGCCTTTACTCGCGGACCGGGTCTGCTTGGTTCACTCCTTGTCGGGACCTCCTTTGCAAAAGGATTTGCCCTGGCCCTTGATGTGCCGCTCATCGAGGTTAACCATCTTCAGGCTCATGTCCTGTCACATTTTATACTGGAGAAGGATAAGGAAAACATGATACCTTCATTTCCCTTCCTCTGCCTTCTCGTCTCCGGCGGGCACACAAGGATTATTGTCATGAAGAACCATCTTGAGATGGAGATGATTGGCAACACCATAGACGACGCGGCCGGTGAGGCCTTCGATAAATGCGGAAAGGTCATGGGTTTTTCATATCCTGCAGGTCCTCTGATAGATAAGCTTGCTGTTCAGGGCAATAAAAATGCCTTTGCCTTTGCGAAGCCTTTTGTCAGAGGTCTTGATTTCAGCTTCAGCGGTCTCAAGACCAGTTTTCTCTATTTCCTGCGTGACAGGATTAAAGAAGATCCCTTATTCATTGAGAATCACAAAGCGGATCTCTGTGCCTCACTTCAGAATGGGATAGTGAATATCCTTGTTTCAAAAATAGCAAAAGCCGCCATCCAGACTGGCATCCGCGAAATTGGCATTGCAGGCGGAGTGTCAGCAAATTCCGGGTTAAGGCAAGGCATGAGTGAAGAGGCTTTGAAGAGAAAGTGGAATCTGTTTATCCCCGAGTTCCGATACACAACCGATAATGCGGCAATGATTGGCATTACAGGATATTACAAGTATCTGAAGGGAGATTTTTCTGATCATAGCGTCACCCCGCTTGCCAGATACTAAAAGATAATAAGTGTAATATAAATGATCCTTTTTTCAACAGATTCAGCTGATTGGATTCATTCTATCTGGGAAAAGTATTAAATTTGGAATAAATTATATGAAATGGAGGAGCTGAGAATCCCCCGGACGAAAAATACACCTGAAGTCATTTTGCAGCCTTCCGGTACAGTTAAGATCCGTGGTCGTTCAATACATGAAAATTCTGCCGTTTTTTTTGAACCGGTTCAAGAATGGGTAACTGAATATATAAGAGATCCGGCAGATCTCACTACTGTGGATATGTCACTGGAATATTTTAACAGCGCAAGCGCAAAAATTTTAATAAACCTTCTTCTGAAGATCACCCATGTGACTCTGAAGAATAAAAAATTCATTATAAACTGGTATTATGAAGAAGGAGATGAGGATATATTAGAACGCGGTGAATATTTTGCATCAATTCTTGAAGTAAAAATAAATTTTGTCAGGGTCAGATGATTCTTCTGATTGGCGCACATTTACAGTGTATGTTCTTCATATTATCATTTACATTCTCAAAACGTCAATACCCTGGATTCCTCTCTACCATACCCCTTGATTATCAGCTTATCACTATATGCTTCAACAATGGCGAAGCTGTTTAAATCTTTTGTCTCGACCATCCCCTTGAAGGTTACATAATGGATGTTATTGTAGCTCGCATAGTTACCCTGGTGGTTATGCCCGTTAAGCCAGGCAACTACATTTTTGTATTTTGAAAGTAATACATTAACTTCTTTAAAATTAAGGAGATTATGGATATTATCAGGAGCTGCAGGAAAATGGCAGAAGATTATAACCTTTTCTGAAGCAGATGAAGCAGCATCAAGCTGGGAAATGATCCATTCAAGCTGTCTGTTGCCAATGCCTCCGTTCCACTCAATTGCATTGACCTCGCCGTTTTTCCTGAGCTTATCTATGTAGTTGCTGGCCTGGGTAATGATTGTTTTGTCTGAGGATGCGTATGTGCTTATTTCATTGCCGTTTAGGAAGATCAGTCTGTATCTGCCCTTGCTAAATGAATAATAGCCATCCCTGTGTTCATTGAGTACGGGCAGCCGGCTCAGATATCTCGGATCAACAGAATAATCGTGGTTGCCGGTTATGTGGTAGGTTTTTATACCGGATGCACTGATTGCACTTAAAACAGGTTTGTACGATTCATAGTCCCTTTCGATGAGGTCGCCAAGATTTACCATGAAATCTACAGAGTCTTTACTTAAGGATGCTAACGCTTCCTTAAGTTTTGAAATTGAAGAGCGGTAGTATCTTTCACCGGCATGGCCTATGTCAGCGTATTGAACATCTGATATCAGTCCGAATGAAAAGAGTGGTTCTTTTTCAGAAGCTTCTGCTGTTTTCTCCTTTAGGACCGGAGCAAATCCATTTGTTTGACCATGCATATTTAAGATAATTACCGCTGCAAAAGAAATTGCAATGAGGCTTTTCATCTGTTCTGATTTTAGTTGACAAGAGGATCTGCAACTTTTCCCATGAAAAGGATTGAATTGGTGGTTGTCTCCCTGATCAGATACAGGAATGAATGGTCAATTTTAAGAGAAGGAGGCATGGAGGTTGTTCCCACATCTACTATTGTTGCGGCAGCAGCTTCAGTTCCTTCTTCATTCGTCTCAATGAACGACTGGTGAAGGACACTGTTTATCAGGAGCTTCATGTCGGAAATATTTGAAAAATCAGCATTATCGGTAAATGCGATGCCCATGCCCATATCTGTAAGAATGCTGTTCAAGGGCTTTTTAAAGCCATATTTGAACCTTGGGAACGAGAGATCTATCTCCCCGCTGGCCATTTTATCAATGTATGAGTTGAAGCTCTCCGCGTTTACAACCGATAATAAGTTGTTAATTCCATTCGGAGAATCAGGCAATAACACATCCATCACAAAATTTCCCTGTCCGTAGGGGAACTCAGCCATGGCAAAGCCCTCACCATAGTAAATTTTGTAATCTGATACTTTTCTCATCATCGGCACTTCGGCTGCAGTGCCGTCAGGTCTGTAAAATGTTCCGTTTGAAGTATTCGCTTTATCGAAATGCGATTTCCATTTCCCCTTGAAGTAGATAGCGTTGACAAGAAGCATAACCGTATTGTCTTCAAGGCCGGTCAGCATGTTTGTTATCAGTCCGTTGGTTTTATCATCGATCCACCTGTTTATATCCTGGTATGCCAGAGGATTCGTTATATCAAATGATTTTACTTCGGCATTGTAGTAGTATGTAAGGACCTCTCTGAACGGTATTTTGACATCGAAGTTTTTTTCCGACCAGACAGAATTTGATATGGATATCAAGACTCTTTTGTCAACATTGAGGAGGGCAGCTGTAAGATCTTTCCAGGATGAGTTGATAAGGTCAGTGGACAGACCAGCAACCCTGAGTGCTTTAAGAATTGAATCGCGGGTGGTGCCGGCAGCACCATTAACGACCATCGAAAGGGCGCACGATATGCTCAGAGGGGATATTAAAATGTTCTGTTGGTCTGAGCTTTTTGTCAGTACTTTCCTGAAGATGTCAAAGGCAAAATCGTTTCCGGATTTTACCAGAGAGGATTGATCTGCAGTAAGATTAATGGGCACCGGTTCCTGTGGTAAATTGCTTTCAGTTGTCTTGGAACATGATGCAAGGAGCATGGAAAAAACAGCTGAAAACAAGATTGTTATTCGCAATGCATTGGATCTCATATTCTTATCGATTAATGGTACTGACCAGGACAATAAAAAAAACTTATTCGGGTTACCCGGAATGAGTTTCAAAAATCATGCCAGCGGCTTACAATTTCTTTTTCTGTTTTTTTGAAGTTTCAATATATGCTTTAAGATATATTAATGAAATGGCAAAAAAGACCATTCCCAAAAGAAGAAGCATAATGAATGTGAAAACTGATGGTTTTTCCAATCCGGGAACAGGATGCCGTAGCCTGAATACATATCCGTATATGCTATAGATAATTACGATGAATGAAACGCAGAAGCTGAAAAGGATAGTTGTTCCGTCAAAGATCCTGGTTGACCTGTAAAGCTTTGAGTTCCTGAAATTGCTGTAGGATGTACGGGCATATACTTCTGCCCGCCTGCGTGTCTTATGCTGACGGTACTTTCTCCAGTCCTCCATAGCCCTGTTGAATGCCTCCTCGTCATACCGGATCTTTTCTCGATACGCAAGAAGAAACTCATAGGCTTCAGTTGCACTGATAAAGAGATCTCTGGCATTGGAGGCATGGTTGATATCAGGATGGTACAGCCTGGCCTTCTTTCTGTATGCTTTCTTTATCTCGGCAACGGGAGAGTCATCAGGAATATCAAGTATTTTGTAATACTCAGAGGCTGTGAAGATATGTTGCACTGTCCTTGAATGTCTCCAGACCCATCTCGACAAATATGTTTTTTACTCCTCCTCTATCAACTGCTGCAAAGAATTCCTTCCAGTCGACAATGCCCTTCCCGATAGGAGCTTCCTTCTTTTCTGCGGCTGACCAGTCGGCCAGATGTGCAGAGATAAACCTGCCCGGGTATTTTTTAAAGTAATCGGCTGCCTTATATCCGATGCTGATGACGGCGACCTGGAACTGCATCTTGACATATGATGGGTCAAGCTCTTTCATCAGAGCATCGTAAATAAGTGTCCCGTCAATTTTTGCAAACTCCGTATGGTGGTTGTGATAACCCATCTGAATTCCGGCCTTTTTTGTCTTTTCACCTATTTTGTTCAGCTCATCAGCTGCCTTGAGCCAATCGCTTAATGTAGCCTTTTCAGGCAGTCCGGGACTAGAGAGGATCATCTGCTTTTGCCCCGAGTCAATAGCGAAGGCAATTCTTTCGTCAAGGTGTTTCCGCAGTTCATCAAATCCATAATGTGTGCTTTGGAAGATAAGGCCGGCGTCGTTAATGATCTGCTTCATCTCCTTTGCCTTGAGGTTCATTAAAGGACCAAAGCCAGACGATTCATATCCGGGAGGGGAGCACATCTCCACTCCCTGGTAACCGAGGCTTGCTACCATTTTCAACGTTCCGGGAAAATCTTTAACCAGCTTATCCTTTACCGTCCATACCTGAAATCCAACCGGAAGATTGACTGCCCCTGCTTTACTTTTTGCCCCGAGTTCAAGAGGTAACTGAGACATCAGAACGGCTGAACCAAGTCCCAGGGCACTTTTGCCCAGGAATTGCCTTCTCGATAATTTATTCATAGTTTTTATTCTTATTTTAGTGTTATTGTTCCATCTGGAAATTATTTGTAAGATACAAAACCCGTTCCGTTGAAGCTGTTAACGCCGCTGTCGGTACCGATCCATATTACCCCGTCTTTATCTGCTGCGAGGCAGAGAATGTTGTTGCTGTTAAGTCCGTTGGCGGTTGTGTAGGAGGTCCATTTGGACCCGTCATAGACTGATATCCCTCCTCCTTTGGTACCAAACCACAGATTTCCTTTATTATCAGCAGTTATAGCCTGAACGAAATTGTTCACAAGTCCCTCTTCAGTAGTGAATACGGTCCAGTTCTCCAGGGTGTTGTTGCCCTTGTGGGTTGCTACCCCCTGATCAGTACCGAACCATTTGGTACCATCGGGAGCAATGTAGATGCTGTAAACTTTATCAGACGGGATGATTATCGGTCCCCATTGCGCATATACTGATGCACCTGAGATGCCGTCAACGTCATTCCTGTAAACCCTGGCAACTCCGGCACCATCGGTAGCGACATATAGTGAGTCTCCGCCCGGACTGGTGGCCATTGATGTTATCGGAAACTCCTGGAACATGGCAGGAGGATAGGTATCATCATATGAAAGTGTGAGCCATTTATCACCGGCGAAGGCCGCAATTCCCTTATCAGTACCGAACCATCGCAGCGGACCCTTTCCAAAAGTCACCTTCACAACATTGTTGCTGATAAGCGCTGCATTTTCGGCCAGATATGAAGTTGCTTCACTCTTTGCATCAAACGGGAGAGTGGTTACGTTTGCTCCGCTTGTCGATGCCACCCAAAATTCAGGCCCTCCCGGACTGTTTCTGTAAGCTATGTCCCTGAGATTGCTTGTGCCAATTTTGCTGTTTTCATTGTGAAGGACCCATTTGCCTTCTGAAAAACTAATTATACCCAGTTCTGTCAGAAACCATTTATTGTTTTTGTCGTCAATAACTATGGCATGGAAGGTTTTGGCAGGAATTCCTATGCTTACTCCGGCATTTGACTGATCTGACGGAGGAGTAATGTATGCCGGCCCTGTGAAAATTGTCATAATCACTACCAGGCAGGCAATAATATAAAACCTGTTATTTCTGTTTCTCTTCATAATTCCTCAGATGTTGATTTTCTCAGTAAAAGTATAAAATATGAAGCAATAGTTTTAATTTACGGGAGATTTTTCAAAAATGTCAAAGCAGAATTAAAACTGATATTTCATTTTAACATTATTTACTGATTTAGATTTGGACAGAGGCTTTGAAAATTTGTACTTTTACAAGGACCCGGGCGGTAAAAAACATCAGTGCGGAAAAATTTTCAAATGATAATCAACACTTTAATAAATACAAAGCCATGCTAAAGCTTAATAACCAAAGATGTGCCCAATCAGTTACTCTGTTGGTCCTATTACTTACTCTTGTTTTCCATGAATCATCTCTGATTGCACAGGGACAAAATATAGACATATTGCTTAAGGGAGGGCATGTTATTGATCCGAAGAATAATATTGACTCCAGGATGGATATTGCTATAACAGACGGTAAAATATCGCAGGTAGCACCTGCCATTGAAGCTAAAAATGCCAGGAATGTTATTGATGTAAGCGGCATGTATGTGACACCGGGTCTTATCGATATGCATGTTCATGTGTTTTATGGAACGGACAAAGGTTCATACATTGCGAATGGATGGGATGCTCTTCCTCCCGACGGCTTTACTTTCAGGGCAGGAGTGACCACCGTTGTAGATGCCGGTT
>Ga0208980_10003169_pt1 | contig 9978 bp, 8 predicted proteins | sample WetSurMetagenome_3_FD_187993 | JGI IMG/M metagenome (GOLD analysis project Ga0208980, IMG submission 187993) | Wetland microbial communities from Twitchell Island in the Sacramento Delta, sample from surface sediment Aug2011 Site A1 Bulk (version 2) | ecosystem: Environmental > Aquatic > Marine >...
ATAGGAAAGGCCGGAGACTTTTATACAAGCCAGCACCTCCATCCTGCATTTGGCTCAATGATAGGGAAACAGCTTGAAGAAATGTGGGAAATCATGGGCAGGCCTTCTGAATTTTATGCTATTGAACCCGGCGCAGGAGCAGGTCTCATGTGCATGGACATAATGGACTACCTGCATAAAAGGGAAATATTCAAATCTTTTTCTTATGTAATTGCAGAATTAAATCCTTCTTTGCAGAATAAACAGCAGAAATTGCTCGGAAGATATCCGGACAAAGTCAGATGGATATCTTCATTGAGAGAAATCAGGGATATAAAGGGTTGTCTCCTCTCAAATGAACTTTTGGATGCATTTCCTGTTCATCTGATAGAGATGGAAGATGAGCTGAAAGAGATCTATGCCGGCGTTGAAAATGATACCATTCACGAGATAAAGAAAAATTCTGACAGATCCGCTATATTCGACTATCTTAAAGAATTTTCGATACAACTGCCCAATGGATATAGGACTGAGATTAATCTCAGGATCAAAGACTGGCTGAAGTCGGTAAATGATGTTCTGTCAGAGGGATTTATTTTAACTATAGATTATGGTCACCCTGCATGGGACTATTACAGCGAGGACAGGAACAGAGGGACATTATTATGTTATTACAGACACCAGTTAATTGAAGACCCTTTCCGGAATATCGGAGAACAGGATATTACAGCGCATGTCAATTTTTCATCTGTTAAGAAATGGGGCGAAAATCTCGGGCTGGAGACACTTGGTTTCTGCCGGCAGGGCACTTATCTCATATCGCTTGGGATTGATAAGTTAATAAATGAACTTTATGTAAAATCCAGTAATTATCTTTTTGAGGTTGCAAAGATCAAAAGGCTGATCTTTCCCGGAACTATTGGTGAGACCCATAAGGTTATGATCCAGTATAAAGGTAAAGGAAAACCGGAATTAAAGGGATTTTCGATGAAAAACCAGGCAGAGAAACTATAGGTATTCCTTCAGTCTCCGGATGCTTTTCAGGACATCTTCAGGTGTATGGCCTTCAATTGTATAAATAATATCTTTGTCTCCAAGCGCAGCAAATAACCCTTCAAAATCGAATGTCCCTTCTCCAACAGCGATATGGTCATCTGCGGTTTTATCATTGTCGTGAAGGTGCAGTTCGATTATATAAGGTTTTAGCTGCCTCATCCATTCATCGAGGGATACACTGGAGAAGAGATTGAAATGTCCTGTATCAAAACATATACCAAAATTTTCAGAGGCAGTTGCTTCCATAAGAAGTCTCAGATTGTCTGGTTCATCTTCAAAGATATTCTCTACTGCTATTTTCAAACCTGTGTCCGCAGCCCTTTTTATAAGTGGCCTCCAGGTCATTAAACTTTTTTCGAGCCATAAATCTGTCTTCAGCGAATACTTCCATTTCTCATAACCTGAATGAAATACTACCGCCTTTGGTTTCAGGCTTGCAGCTATATCAAGGACACGCGAAAATCTCCCGATAGTAATCTCTCTTATCTTTGAGTCAACTGCACCCGGTGAGAGGTCCATGAATGGCGCATGAATTGTAAATGAAGGATTGTAATCGAGCCTGTCTCTAAGCCTTATGATGTCAGAAGAGTGAACTGCATCAAGTGATTGTGAAGAAAAATATATCTCAGGATTGATCTGGTTTTCTATAATAAAATGAAGATACTCCTCTACCCTCTCATAGGGAACATGGACATGAGGAGTTTTCATTAATTTTTGGCAGCTGATTCTGTCTTAACCTCTGTCTTTGGTTCAGTTTTCCGTTCAGACTCTTTTGCCTTTTTCCTATCAGCAGAGGCATAATCTGTAACATACCACCCTGTTCCCTTAAGGATAAAGGAGGTCTGGGAAACAAGTTTATGCATATGACCACCGCAGTCAGGGCAGATGCTTAATGGTTCATCATCGTGTTTCTGTATAATTTCGCACTGCTTACCGCAGTTATCACATTCGTATTCATATATCGGCATAATCAAATAACCTCCGCATAGTTCCATTTAAACAGACAGATCCTGCCTCTCGTCCTATTATTATATCACCACTCCAATTTTCTCTGCATCAGTCTTTCATACATGCCCCTGGGCATAAACGACTGCTGATGGATCTCATCACTATAATATTTTGTTTTCATTTCAGTTTTAATCCTTATCTCGCGTGGGGATGGACCTTTTGAACTTACCGCAAATGCCCACCAGTTGCCGGGGTATGTTGCAATTGGAGCCGTATACAGGTCAACTACGGGAAAAACCTTTTTCAGCACTTCCTGGATCTCGATAACCATATCCTTGTGAAAATGCAGTGATTCAGTGTGTGTAACAAACATGCCTGTATCACTGAGACAATTTTTTACAGAAGTGAAGAATTCGTTTGTAAAAAGACTCCTCGCAAAACCGATAATATCTGTAGAGTCAATAATCACAGCATCTATATCAGGGGTTTTTCTTTTTGCGACAAAGTCTGCACCGTCCATAATATTTATTTCTACACGCGGATCATCAATCCCCGAAGATACGCTTGGGAAAAATCTTTTCGAAATGTTTATTACCTCTTCATCTATCTCGATAAAATAGACTTTTTCTACAGTTTTGTGTTTCAGGACTTCTCTCACAACCCCTCCATCTCCGCCGCCGATAACGATAACCTTCTTCGGACAAGGATTGGCATGCATTACGACATGGGTAAGCATTTCATGATAAAAGAACTCATCTCTTTCAGTTATCTGGACAACATCATCAAGGATGAGCATTTTGCCGTAATGAGGATTTCTGATAACCATGATTTCCTGAAATTTGCTCTTGCCTTTATAAAGAATCTCCTCGACATCATATAAGTATTCAACCGGAGCATATGGCGCTTTTTCATTAAATTTAATCATTCTTACTCCTTTTCTCTAAATAAGTATTGTTTTTGGTATCGAAAATCCATTAAATTCTGATGCATAGGATACCGTATACGCACCGCTGGATAAAATAAGCATCAGATTGCCTACCTGCGGTTCCGGAAGTGACACATTTTTGTCTATCACATCAAAGCTGTCACAACTCGGACCTGCTATCGTCCATTGTTTCCTTGATCTTACCTGTTTGTAGCCTTCAACAATATAACTGTACTTTATGCCGCCGACACTTTCCATCAGTCCGTTAAAAACTCCTACATCTATATAAACCCAGTCCTCGTCTCCTCTTACGGCCTTACCGATTACTGTACTGACAAATATACCGGCATCTCCGACAACCGCTCTGCCGGGTTCGATATGAATCTCTATATCCTCCGGGAACCTCGCGAAAATAAGGTCGTTTACATTCTTCTCTATCGCTTCTATGCTAACTACATTTTTCGTATATTTTATCGGATATCCTCCTCCGATATTCAGAATCCTCAGTTGCATCCCTTTTTTCCGTGATATATCCCATAATGTCTTTGCCTTATCAAGGGCTATATTCCAGTTGTAAATATTTGTGCATTGCGAACCGACATGAAATGTAATACCAACCGGATTCAAACCACTATTCTTTGCATATGATAAAAGTGAAACAGCATCATCGATTTCTACCCCAAACTTCTTGCTGAGCGGCCATTCACTGCCTTCGTTCGGCACTGTGAGTCTGACATACACATTACAATTTGGAATGAACTTTGCGATTTTATCAACTTCTTCCTTGGAATCAAAGGAGAAATGATTGACTTTATGAGAGGCTGCGATCTTTAAAAACTTCAGAGATTTCACGGGATTGCTCGATATAATCCTTGAAGGTTCAACACCGATTGATGAGAGTATTTCCAGTTCTCCCTCAGAGGCTATTTCGAAGCCCAGATTAAGCCCGTTGAGGAATCTGAGTATCTCAATATCAGGATTAGCCTTGACCGCATAAAATACCTTTGCGTTCTTGATATTCCGGCCGATCATTGTGGTTTTCTCCCTGACCTTATCTTTGTCTATCAGGAGAAAAGGTGTCTCTGTTTTTTCTGTGTCAAGGTATCGCAAGGTCTTGAATAACGTAGATTCAGGAACTATCCCCGCATGATATTTGTCTATCTTGAATTTTCTCAGCATACCACTCCTATGAAATGTAATATTATACTTTAGGTTATTTCAAAAATGTAGCCACAGTTCCAAAAGCCTACAGGATCAGCTTGCGTAAAAAATTATTTAATGGTATTTAAAAAGATTTTGCAACAGATTTTCAGAGACTTGCTATCCTTTTCTGGACCGAACAAGTTTCTTGGCAATAGCCCTGATACCCTCTGTAACATTTTTGTTTTTTTCAAGTATCGAAAGGTCTCTTGTTTTCAGTTCACTCACAAGCGGAAGTGCAATGCCGGGAGGGGTTTTCGGATTCGTAACAAGGGCAAAGATAATATTGTAGTTTTTCATCCACTCCCTTTTCTTGGCTATCCTTCTTAATGCCTCGTCTGCTATCGATCTGGATTTGGCAATTACCTCTATTTCTGTTTCTGTAATTTTCGGATTCTCCATAACAGTCATGCAGACTTCCTTATTCGGATCGCGCAGGAGAATTGACCTTATCTCCTTGCCGCCTCTGAGAGCAAGGTGAATTCTTTCAGAGATGGTCAATTTCTGGATCTTCTGGAGGATTGTCTCTGCGCGCTCTTCCTGTGTTTTTTGGACTTTGGCTATTTCTGATCTTTGCTTTAAAGGAACTCTCAGCACATCTGAAATCTGCTTCCGTACTTCATCAGGTGTTTCAGGATGATCAAGGAGCACGGCCAGTATCTCAGGTCTGTTCTTATTTGCCTTTGCTATTTCCCCGAAGATAGAAACATCTACCGCATCCTCAATAAGCAGTTCTATTGATAATTGTGATGCAGTTGATAAATCAAATCCTATTAATACTTTTTCTTCTTCCATATCAATACTTTTTCATATACAGGAAATATTCTACATTACCTTTTTGACCTAATACAGGGGACCGAAACATGCCCTGAGATTTTAGGCCGCATTTCTTCAGGTCTTCCTCTACATATTTTACAGCTTTTAACCTTTTTTCTTCTTCTCTCACAATGCCACCCTTTCCTACCTCTCCCTTTCCAACTTCAAACTGGGGTTTAACAAGTGCAAGCACCTCGCCTTCATCGTTAAGGCATTTAATTATTTGAGGGATAACCTTTGTCAGTGAGATGAATGAAACGTCTATTGTCGCGATGTCTATTTTACTGTTCACAAGATCATCATATTCTTGTTCCTTGCTGCTTGCTCCCTGCTCTCTAAGTATTTCTCTGAGATATCTTACATTGGTTCTTTCCAGAAGTATAACCCTCGGGTCTATTCTCAAAGACCAGGCAAGCTGTCCATAACCAACATCGATACAATATGCCTTCGTTGCCCCTTTCTGCAATAAACAATCAGTAAATCCGCCTGTCGATGAACCGACATCCATAATTATCTTATCTTTTACGTCAATATCGAAATGTTTTATTGCAGCTTCGAGCTTCAGGCCACCTCTACTTACATAAGGCAGATCAGATGCCTGAAGGGAAATATCTGAATTTTCGTTTACAGGGGAGCCTGCTTTTGTGATCTTGTTACCATCAACATAGACCTTCCCTTCCATGATAAGGGCTCTTGCCATTTCTCTGCTTTTTACAAGCCCTTTTGAGAACAGAACTTTGTCCAGTCTTTCTTTCAATATTTATATATCGGTTCGTGCAGAAGAGAGAGCACTGCCGTATAGATTCCTTCTTCATCGAGTCCATATATTCTTCTTAATTCTTCCTGTGAACCCTGTTCAACAAATTTATCCGGAATACCTAATCTCTTTATCTTGATGTGAGAGAATTCTGTTTTGTTCAAAAATTCAAGTATAGCGCTTCCAAAACCACCCTGAAGGATATTGTCTTCTATGGTAACAATTCGCGGAACCACTGAAGCTATGGATGATATAAGATTGCGATCCAGGGGTTTTACAAATCTTGCATTGATAACCATTACAGAAAAACCTTCCTCTTCAAGCCGTTCTGCTACGTTCAGTGACGGATACACTGTATTTCCCACAGCTATCAATGCAACGTCTTTCCCCTGCTTAAGAATCTCTGACTCCCCGATTTTAAATCCATCAAACGATTTAGCTCCCTGATCCTGTATAGGCACTTTTCCCCTCGGGTATCTGATTGCAACAGGTCCTTTGTGGTTAAGGGCAAGTTCAAGCATGTATTTGAATTCAATATCATCTTTCGGTGACATCACTGTCAGATTTGGAATATGCCTTAAAAAGGAGAGATCAAACAACCCGTTATGTGTAGGTCCGTCTTCACCGACTATACCCGCCCTGTCTATGGCGAAAACAACATGCAGGTTCTGAAGACAGACATCATGGACTATTTCATCGTATGCCCGCTGAAGGAATGTTGAATAGATTGCAACAACAGGCTTTAATCCCTGTGTTGCAAGCCCTGCGGCAAACGTTACAGCATGCGGCTCTGCAATACCTACATCATAGAACCTTTCAGGATACTTCCTTGCAAAATGCTCGAGTCCGGTACCCTCTTTCATAGATGCGGTTATCGCAATTATTTTCTCATCTGTCTTTGCGAGTTCTGTCAGCGTATCGCCAAATACTTCACTGTATGTCAGACCTGCACCTGTTGCAGGAGCGCCTGTCTCAAGTTTGAAGGGCCCGATTCCGTGAAACATGGAAGGGTCTTTTTCTGAAAACTCATAGCCCTTGCCCTTTTTTGTTATAACATGGATGAGGATCGGCAATGGGGATGTTCTAATCCTCTTTAGTGTATCTATTAAGAGCTCAATATTATGGCCTTCTATAGGGCCTACATAATTGAATCCAAGCTCTTCAAATAGTATGCCCGGAAGAAAAAAACCTTTGAGCATCTCTTCTGTCTTCTGGGCTATTTTTGCAGCTTTGCCCCCGAGTTTTGGTATGCCCTCAAGAAAAGATCTTGTTTCCTTCTTGAATTTTTGATAACGCTCTCCTGTAAGTATCCTGTTTAAATACGCCGAGAGAGCGCCTACGTTCGGAGAGATGGACATCTCGTTGTCATTCAGAATTACAATAAGGTCTTTTTTAAGATCGCCTGCATTATTCAACCCTTCCAAAGCAAGCCCTGCAGTCATAGCCCCGTCACCAATCACTGCAATAACCTTAAAGTCCTCCTCATTTTGTTCCCTTCCTTCTAAGATTCCCAGAGCAGCGGATATTGATGTGGAACTATGGCCTGTGCCGAATGCATCATGTTCACTCTCATCTCTTCGCGGGAATCCTGCAATACCCTTATATTTTCTTAAACTTGAAAATTTGTCATATCTACCGGTTATCAATTTATGGGGATATGACTGATGACCGACATCCCATATTATTTTGTCCACAGGTGAATTGAATACATAGTGCAGTGCAATTGTAAGCTCGACCACTCCGAGATTTGATGATAAATGGCCTCCGTTCTTGGAAACGCGATAAACCATCTCGGTTCTTATCTCAGCTGCAAGTTTCTTCAGGTCAGCAATAGCGAGCTTTTTCAGATCTGCAGGTGATTTGATTTGTTCAAGATACACTAAGCCCTCCTTTTCGCCAGATACCCGGCGATCTCCCTTAAGGGATCTGCCTCTGATGAAAAAATCCCTATCGCATCTATTGCTATTGATATTAACTCATTTGCCTTCTTTCTTGCTCCTTCTATACCATAAAGGGATGGATACGTCATCTTCTTTTTCCTGCTGTCTGAGCCGACAGGTTTTCCGAGTTCTTCGGCAGAGCCTTCGACATCCAGCACATCATCAATGATCTGAAATGCCAGTCCTGTATTTTCACCGTATCTCGTTAATGCCTCCAACCCTTTTTTTCCGCTGGCGGCAAGTATAGGACCGATTCTTACAGAGGATTTTATAAGTGCTGCAGTCTTGTGAAGGTGAATGAATTCCAGAGTCTCAATGTCAGGCTCTGCATCCTCTGAAATAATATCCTGAGCCTGCCCTCCGACCATACCATTATGCCCTGCAGCAAGAGTTACTTCTCTGAGAGCTTTCAGCAGTATGGAAGGTTTTATCTTGATATCTGCCTGTGTCATCATGAAAAAAGCCTCAGTGAGAAGGGCATCTCCTGCAAGGATTGCCATTGCCTCTCCGAACATCTTATGGTTCGTAGGTTTTCCCCGTCTCAGATCATCATTGTCCATAGCAGGCAAATCGTCATGGATAAGCGAATACGTATGAATGAGCTCAAGGGCTGCAGCCTGCGGTATGATCTTTTTTGCATCTCCTCCGCACGCCTCAAAAGATGCCAGAGCGAGTATCGGACGGATCCTCTTGCCGCCTGCGAAAAGTGAATACTTCATTGCCTCATGGAGAACAGAAGGAGAGGAAGGTGCAGTAAAATATGTTTTTAGATATGAGTCAATTAATTCACGTTTCTCGTTAAGGTAAGCCTTTATATCTGTCATTAAGTTATCAGTTACTATTTGCTGTCTACTATCTACTGTTTGCTCTATTTTTATTCCCATTCAATCGTGCTCGGTGGTTTTGAGCTTATGTCATAGACTACCCTGTTCACGCCTTTAACTTCATTTATTATCCTGTTTGACATTATCCCCAAAACATCATAGGGAATCCTTGACCAGTCCGCTGTCATTCCATCGAGGCTGTTTACCGCCCTGATCGCAATGACATTTTCATATGTCCTCTCGTCTCCCATAACACCAACACTTTTAACGGGTAATAGCACTGCAAAAGCCTGCCAGATTTTTTTGTACAGGCCTGCCTTTTTTATTTCATCAAGGACAATAGTATCCGCCTTTCTCAGGATATCGCACCTCTCTCTGGTTACCTCGCCGATAACACGTATCGCAAGCCCCGGCCCTGGAAATGGATGACGGTTTATTATTTCTTCCGGCATATCGAGTTCTTTGCCAAGGACCCTGACCTCATCCTTAAATAACTCCCTCAGGGGTTCAATCAGCTTTAACTTCATCTTCTCCAGAAGCCCTCCCACATTATGATGGCTCTTGATAGTGGCTGAAGGACCTTTGAAAGATACGCTCTCTATGACGTCAGGGTACAGCGTCCCCTGCGCAAGGAATTCGACACCCTTGATCTTCTTTGCACCATCCTCAAAAACTCTTATGAATTCATTTCCGATTATCTTCCTCTTTTTCTCAGGATCAATAACACCTTTCAGCTTTTTCAGGAATCTTTCAGAGGCATCAACACAGTCGATATTCATATGAAAGTTTTTTCTGAGGGTCTGTTCGACCTTCTTTGCTTCACCGGCCCTCAGAACACCATTGTCAACAAATATACAGGTAAGCTGTCTTCCTATCGCCCTGTGTACGATAACTGCGGTCACTGTTGAATCCACGCCGCCGCTTATACCGCATACAACTTTTTTCTTCCCTACCTTTTCCCTTATCTCTACCGTTGCAGTTTCAATAAAAGACTTCATGGTCCAGAGCGGCTTGCATGAACATATGTGAAATAGAAAGTTCCTGATTATCCTAAATCCCATCGGTGTATGAACAACTTCAGGATGAAACTGAAGTGCAAAAAAACTTCTCCCTTTATCATACATGGCTGCAACCGGGGAATTGTCCGTATGTGCTATTGGTTTAAATGAAGATGGAACACGTTCAATTCTGTCACCATGGCTCATCCAGACAACGTTTCTTTTGGGAATATCATTAAACAGATCGGTTTTATGGTCAATGACAAGCTCTGCTTTCCCATATTCTCTTTTCAGTGCTTTTCCAACCCGTCCCCCAAGACAGTGCGCCATGAGCTGCATACCATAACAGATGCCAAGGATGGGGATACCGAGCTCGAAAATGGAAAGATCAGGGACAGGTGCAGCTGAATCATAAACGCTTGAGGGACCACCCGACAGAATTATCCCCTTCGGATTGAAATTTCTTATCTTTTCAATTGAGGCATTGAAGGGGAATATCTCCGAATAAACTCTGTTTTCTCTGACGCGCCTTGCA
>Ga0208980_10003170_pt1 | contig 9978 bp, 9 predicted proteins | sample WetSurMetagenome_3_FD_187993 | JGI IMG/M metagenome (GOLD analysis project Ga0208980, IMG submission 187993) | Wetland microbial communities from Twitchell Island in the Sacramento Delta, sample from surface sediment Aug2011 Site A1 Bulk (version 2) | ecosystem: Environmental > Aquatic > Marine >...
ATCAATCCCGGCAACGTCGGCTTCGGCCGCAAGAAGGACGAGCAGTTCGCGCAGATGGTCGAGTTGGCCTGCAAGTACGACAAACCGGTGCGCATCGGCGTCAACTGGGGCAGCCTCGATCAGGATTTGCTGGCGCGAATAATGGATGAAAATTCGCGTCGACCGCAACCGCTCGATGCGACCGAGATCATGCGCCATGCGATGGTCACCTCGGCGCTCGAATCGGCCGCCAAGGCGGAGGAAGTCGGCTTGGCCGGCGAGAAGATCATTCTGTCGTGCAAGGTGTCGAGCGTGCAGGATCTGGTCGCCATCTACCGCGAGTTGTCGCAGCGTGCCGATTACGCGCTGCATCTCGGTCTGACCGAGGCCGGCATGGGCTCGAAGGGTATCGTCGCGTCGACCGCGGCACTCTCCGTTCTGCTGCAGGAAGGCATCGGCGACACCATCCGCATTTCGCTGACGCCGGAACCCGGCGGCTCGCGCAGTCAGGAAGTCATCGTCGCCCAGGAAATCCTGCAGACCATGGGCCTGCGCGCCTTCACGCCGATGGTCGCGGCCTGTCCCGGCTGCGGGCGGACAACCAGCACCTTCTTCCAGGAGCTGGCCGGCGAGGTGCAGGATTTCGTGCGTGCCAAGATGCCGGAATGGAAGCTGCACTACGACGGCGCCGAGAACATGACGCTGGCCGTCATGGGTTGCATCGTCAATGGCCCCGGCGAATCGAAGCACGCCAACATCGGTATCTCGCTGCCGGGCACCGGCGAAGCGCCGTCGGCGCCGGTCTACGAGGACGGCCAGAAGACGGTCACCCTCAAGGGTGACAATATCGCCGCCGAATTCAAGGACATCATCGAGCGCTACGTCCAGCGCACCTACAAGAAGAAACTGCAAGCATGAGTCAGACGCTGCAAGCCGTGCGCGGGATGAACGACATCCTGCCCGACGAAGCCGAATTCTGGGAACTGTTCGAGGACACCGTCCGTTCGTGGCTGAAGGCCTACGGCTATCGCCCGATCCGCCTGCCCATCGTCGAGCCGACGCCGCTCTTCAAGCGCGCCATCGGCGAAGTCACCGACATCGTCGAGAAGGAAATGTATTCCTTCATCGACAGCCTCAACGGCGAGCCGCTGACCCTGCGCCCGGAAGGCACGGCCGGCTGCGTGCGCGCCGTCATCCAGCACAACCTGATTGCCCGCCAGCCGCAGCGGCTCTACTACATCGGCCAGATGTACCGCCACGAGCGCCCGCAGAAGGGGCGCTACCGGCAGTTCCATCAGGTTGGCGTCGAGGCGCTCGGTTACGAAGGTCCGGACATCGATGCCGAAATGATCCTGATGGGCGCCCGCCTGTGGGCCGATCTCGGGTTGGACGGCATCGAGCTGCAGCTCAACAGCCTCGGCCAGCCGGAAGAGCGCGCCCAGCACCGGGCGGCGCTGGTCTCCTATTTCGAGGAACACGCCGAGCTGCTCGACGAGGACGGCAAGCGCCGCCTGTACACCAACCCGCTGCGCATCCTCGACACCAAGAACCCGGCGCTGCAGGAACTGTGCGCTGCCGCGCCGAAGCTGATCGACTACCTCGGCGCCGAGTCGCTGGCGCATTTCGAGGGCGTGCAGCGCGTGCTGCGCGATGCCGGCATTCCCTACACGATCAACCCGCGCCTGGTGCGCGGCCTCGATTACTACAACCTGACGGTCTTCGAGTGGGTCACCGACCGCCTCGGGGCGCAAGGCACGGTCTGCGCCGGTGGCCGTTACGACGGCCTGGTCGGCCAGCTTGGCGGCAAGGCGGCGCCGGCCTGCGGTTTCGCCATGGGCATCGAACGCCTGATCGCGCTGATCCGGGATGCCGGCGGCGAGCCGGCCGCGCCGGCACCGGATGTCTACATGGTGCACCAGGGCGAGGCTGCCTCGCGCCTCGCTTTCCGCGTCGCCGAAGGGCTGCGCGACCAGGGTATCGCCGTGCTGCTGCATTGCGGTGGCGGCAGCTTCAAGTCGCAGATGAAAAAGGCCGACGGCAGCGGCGCCACCTTCGCCGTGATTATCGGCGATGACGAGGCGGCGACCGGGGAAGCCCAGCTGAAGCCGCTGCGCGAAGAAGGCGCGGCGCAACTGAAACTGAAAGTGGATGATCTGGCGGAAGCCATCATCGGACAATTGATCGATTCGGACGAAGAGGAATAGGCACATGGCGCATTACGACCTCGAAGAACAGGAACAGATAGACTCCATCAAGACCTGGTGGAAAATGTACGGCAACCTGGTGACCGGCGTGATTCTCGCCGGTTCGCTCGCGGTGATCGGCTGGCAGGGCTGGAACTGGTATCAGCGCAACCAGTCGGCGCAGGCCTCGGCGATCTACGGCGTCCTCGAACAGGCGGTCGCGGCGCGCGATGCGCAGCGGGTCAAGGCGGCGGCCGGCGAACTGGCCGAGAAATTCGGCGGCACCAGCTACGCGGCGCTGGGCGCCCTGATTGCCGCCCGCCAGTCCTTCGAGGCGGGCGACCTGAAGACCGCCAAGGCCCAGTTGAGCTGGGCCGCCGACAAGGGCAAGGACGAGATCAGGGATCTCGCCCGCCTGCGCCTGGCTTCCGTGCTGCTCGACGAAAAGGCCTACGACGAAGCCCTGAAGCAACTGGAGTCGGCGCATGCCGCGGCCTTTGCCGCGCGCTTCCTCGAACTCAAGGGCGATGTGCTGGCGGCGCAGGGCAAAAAGCCCGAGGCGCGTACTGCCTACAAGGCTGCGCTGGAAAAGGGCGAGGTCCGCGAGGGCAGGGGCGGCGCCGGTCGCGAGCTGCTGCGGCAGAAACTCGACAGTCTCGGCGAGGCCGCATGATGGCGCGCCGCCTGCTTACCCTGCTGGCTGCGTCCAGCCTGCTCGCCGCCGGTTGCTCGACCTTGTCCGATGCCGTCGACGCCATCAACCCGTTTGCCGCGTCGGGCCCGAAGATGGCGCCGCTGATCGCGTTCGAAGCGAAAGTCAGTGTGCGTGACCTGTGGTCGGCCAGCATCGGCAAGGCCGGGGACTATACATTTACGCCGGCCGTGGTCGGCAACGCGGTCTATGTCGCCGCGCGCGACGGTACGATCAGCAAGCTGGTCGACGGGCGCGCCGACTGGTCGATCAAGGCCGGTCAGCCGCTGTCGGCCGGTGTCGGCGCCGACTCGCGGCTGGTCGTCGTCGCCACGTCCAAGGGCGACGTGCTGGCGTTCTCCGCCGACGATGGACAGCCGAAGTGGACGGCCAAGGTGACCAGCGAAGTGCTGGCCGCACCGGCAGTCGGTCCGGACGGTGTCGTCGTCAAGAGCGGCGACAATCGCGTGGTGCTGCTCGATGCCGGCGACGGCGGTCGCAAGTGGATCTACCAGCGGTCGACTCCGCCGCTCGCGCTGCGCAGTTCGGCGCCGCCGGTTTTTGCCGATCGCTTCGTCTTCGTCGGCTTCCCGGGCGGCAAACTGGTCGCCCTTGCCTTGCAGAACGGTGCGCCGGTCTGGGAAGGACCGGTGGCCTCGCCCAAGGGCGCCACCGAACTGGATCGCGTGGCCGATATCGTCAGCGTGCCGGTGATCGACGGACGGCTGATTTGCGCGGTGGCTTTCCAGGGGCGGATCGCCTGTTTCGACATGGCGCAGGGCGGTACCCAGATTTGGGGACGTGATTTCTCGTCGGCGGCGGGGCTGGCGCTCGACAACCGCTTCCTGTTCGTGACCGATGACCGCGGCGCGGTCCATGCGCTGGACCGCAATTCGGGCGCCAGCCTGTGGAAGCAGGACAAGCTGCTCAACCGCCGTGTCTCCGGACCGGCGGTCCAGCGCGGCGTGGTGGCCGTGGCCGACGGCGAAGGCATCGTCCATTTCCTGTCGCGCGAGGACGGCAGCTTCGTGGCGCGCCAGAAAACCGACGGCACGCGGGTGCGCACGCCGGTCCAGACGCTGGGTTCGGGCTTCCTGGTGCAGACCACCGGCGGTAGCGTCGTCGCGCTCGAGGCGCAATGAAACCTACCCTGGTTCTGGTCGGGCGGCCCAATGTCGGCAAATCGACGCTGTTCAACCGGCTGACCCGGTCGCGTGACGCCATCGTCGCCGACCTGCCCGGCCTGACGCGCGATCGTCATTACGGCCATGGCAAGCTGGGGCGCAAGCCTTATCTGGTGGTCGATACCGGCGGTTTCGAGCCGCTGGTCAAGGATGGCATCCTGCATGAAATGGCACGCCAGACCGAACAGGCGATCGCCGAGGCGGACGCCGTCATCTTCGTCGTCGATGGCCGCGCCGGCCTGACGCCGCACGACAAGGAAATTGCCAACATGCTGCGCCGGCTCGAGCGCCCGGTGTTTGTCGCGGTCAACAAGGCCGAAGGCATGAATTCCGGGATGGTCGAGGCGGATTTCCATGAACTCGGCCTCGGCGAACCGAATGCGATTTCCGCCGCGCACGGTGAAGGCGTCCGCGGCCTGGTCGATCTGGCGCTCGAATCCTTTCCCGAGCCGGAAGAGGACGAGGAAAAATCCGATGCGGTCCGCGTCGCCATCGTCGGCCGCCCGAATGTCGGCAAGTCGACACTGATCAACACGCTGCTCGGCGAGGAGCGCGTCATCGCCTTCGATGCGCCGGGCACGACGCGCGACTCGATCGAGATCGATTTCGAGCGCGGCGGCCGCAAGTACGTACTCGTCGATACGGCCGGCATGCGCAAGCGCGGCAAGGTGTTCGAGTCGATCGAGAAATTTTCGGTGGTCAAGACGCTGCAATCGATCGAGGACGCCAATGTCGTGATCCTGATGGTCGACGCGCAGGCCGATGTTTCCGACCAGGATGCGCATATCGCCGACTTCATCGTCCAGTCCGGCCGCGCGCTGGTGGTCGCGGTCAACAAGTGGGATGGGCTCGATGCCTACACTCGCGAGCAGACGCGGCTGACCCTGCAGCGCAAGCTCAAATTCCTCGATTTCGCGAAATTCCACTTCATTTCGGCGCGCGACAATATCGGCCTCGAGGCACTGTTCCGCTCGGTCGACTCGGCCTACGCAGCGGCCATGACCAAGATGTCCACGCCGCGTCTGGCACGCGTTCTGATCGATGCGGTGGCCAAGCAGGCGCCGCCCAAGCACGGGGTTTTCCGGCCCAAGCCGCGCTACGCCCATCAGGGCGGGTCCAATCCGCCGATCATCGTCGTCCATGGCAACGCGGTCGACAAGATTACGGACAGTTATCGCCGTTATCTGGAACATACCTTCCGCGAGGCGTTCAAATTGCAGGGAACACCCTTGCGGATCCAGTTCGTGACCAGCAAAAATCCTTTTGCCGACAAGGACAAGAAGTAAAAACCTTGGCGTCCCGAGGCAATTTTCGGTACATTAGACAACTCATAACAACATACATGGAGCTCCACCCATGAGCAACAAAGGGCAATTACTACAAGACCCCTTCCTCAACGCACTTCGCCGCGAGCACGTTCCCGTTTCGATCTACCTGGTGAACGGGATCAAATTGCAGGGCCAGGTCGAATCCTTCGACCAGTACGTCGTACTGCTGAAGAATACCGTCACCCAGATGGTATACAAGCACGCGATCTCCACCGTGGTTCCGGCGCGCCCGGTCAACCTCCAGCAAGAACAGGCGGCGGAATAATCGCTTTCTGCCGCAAGGCCCGCCACCCCGGCGGGCCTCTGATTCCCCGTTCCGGAAACCTTCATGATTGAACGACCCGCTGCCGGTGAACGCGCGGTGATCGTTCAACTCGACTTCGGCCAGCCCGATCTCGAGGACCAACTGGAAGAAGTGCGACTGCTGGCCGAGTCGGCAGGTGGCGAGGTCGTTGCCGAAGTTCGCGGGCGGCGTCATGGACCCGACCCGAAGACTTTCGCCGGCAAGGGCAAGGTGCAGGAAATCGCCGCCATGCTGGCGGCTGGCGAATCCGATCTGGTGATCTTCAATCACGAGCTTTCGCCGGCCCAGGAACGTAACCTCGAGCGCGAACTTCAATGTCGCGTGATCGACCGTACCAGCCTCATTCTCGACATCTTCGCCCTGCGCGCGGCGAGTGCCGAGGGCAAACTGCAGGTCGAACTGGCCCAGCTTGAACATTTGTCCACGCGGCTGGTGCGCGGCTGGACCCACCTCGAACGGCAGCGTGGCGGCATCGGCATGCGCGGTCCCGGTGAGAAGCAGCTCGAAACCGACCGCCGCCTGCTCGGCAATCGCGTCAAGCTGTTGAAGGACCGCCTGGAAAAGCTGTCGCGACAACGCGGCGTGCAGCGCAAGGCGCGGATGCGCGGCGACGTGCTGAATGTCTCGCTGGTCGGCTACACCAATGCCGGCAAGTCGACCCTGTTCAACGCCCTGACCCATGCCGGCGTTTTTGCCGCCGACAAGTTGTTCGCGACGCTGGATACGACGTCGCGCAAGCTGTGGATCGAAGGGGCGGGCAATATCGTCATCTCCGATACCGTCGGTTTCATCCGTGACCTGCCGCATTCGCTGGTCGATGCGTTTCATGCCACGCTGGAGGCCGCCACCGATGCCGACGTGCTGCTGCATGTGGTGGATAGCGCCAGTCATGCACGTGACGAGCAGATGGCCGAAGTCAACAAGGTGTTGCGGGAGATTGGCGCCAACGATGTCCGGCAGGTCGTTGTCTGGAACAAGATCGACCTGACTGAGGCTGCCGCCGGCGTCGAGCGCGACGAATATGGTAATATCGCGCGCGTTCGTGTCAGTGCGCGGTCAGGCGAGGGGCTGGAACTGTTGCGCGAATCCCTTGCCGAATATGCCCGGGCCAAGGCCGAAAGTCGCCAGGAAGCGCTGGCGGCGGCCGCTCGCGATGCCCAACCGATTACATGAACTGATACCGATACCCAACAGATGATCCCGACATTAGGAATTTTCATGTCACTCAATGACCCGCAGTGGGGCAACCGTGGTGGTGACGATGGCGACAAGCCCAATGGGGGCGGCCCGCGCCGGCCCAATCAGGGACCGCCCGACCTCGAAGAGCTGTGGCGCGACTTCAACCGCAAGCTGAACGGGCTGTTCGGCAAGAAGGGCGGCGGTGGCAACAACGGTGGCGGCGAAGGGCCGCGCCTGCCGCAGATCGATTTCAATCCGAAATTCCTCGGCGGCGGCATGGGGCTGCTCGCCGCATTGGCAGTCGTCGTCTGGCTGGCTTCGGGTTTCTATATCGTCGATGCCTCGCAACGCGGTATCGTGCTGCAGTTCGGCAAATACAAGGAAACGACCGAGCCCGGCCTGCGCTGGCGCTTGCCCTACCCGATCCAGTCGGTCGATCTGGTCAACCTGACCGGCGTGCGCACCGTCGAAATCGGCTATCGCGGCAGCGAGCGCAACAAGGTGCTGCGCGAGGCGCTGATGCTGACCGATGACGAGAACATCGTAAACATCCAGTTCGCCGTGCAGTACTTCCTCAACGATCCAACTGAATACCTGTTCAATAACCGTCATCCCGACGATGCGGTGATGGGTGCGGCTGAAACGGCGGTGCGTGAAATTGTCGGCAAGAGCCGGATGGACTTCGTTCTCTACGAAGGCCGCGAACAGATCGCCGCACAGGCCGCCAAGCTGATGCAGGAAATTCTCGACCGCTACAAGAGCGGCATCCTGATTTCCAAGGTGACGATGCAGAACGCCCAGCCGCCCGAGCAGGTGCAGGCGGCCTTCGACGATGCCGTCAAGGCCGGCCAGGACCGCGAGCGGCAGAAGAACGAAGGCCAGGCTTATGCCAACGACGTGATTCCCAAGGCCAAGGGCACGGCGGCCCGCCTGATGGAAGAGGCCAGCGGCCACAAGCAACGCGTGATCTCGACCGCCGAGGGTGATGCCTCGCGCTTCAGGCAGGTGCAGACCGAATATGCCAAGGCGCCGGAGGTGACGCGGCAGCGCATGTACCTCGAAACCATGCAGCAGGTTTTTTCCAATACCAGCAAGGTCATGGTCGACGCCAAGGGGCAGGGCAATCTGCTCTATCTGCCGCTCGACAAGCTGATGCAGGGCGCCGGCGCCGTTGCCGCCTCGCCGGCGGCCGCGGATCCGGTCACCGCGCCCCAGACGGCAGCCAGAACGGCGGCGCCGACCTCCAACGAGTCGCCGCCGCAACTTGACAATTCACTGAGCAACCAGAGCCGCGTGCGCGAGCCGTCGCTGCGTTCTCGCGACCGGGAGGCCCGTTGATGAACACGAAATTCAATTTCGTCGTCTTGAGCGTCGTGACTGTTCTGGTCATTGTCGCGATGTCGATCTTTACCGTGGATCAGCGTCAGTACGCGCTGGTTTTCCAGTTGGGTGAAGTCAAGCGGGTGATTACCGAACCGGGCCTGAACTTCAAGATCCCGATGATTCAGAATGTCCGTTTCTTCGACAACCGCATCCTGACGCTCGACAACAACGAGCCGGAGCGTTTCATCACCTCCGAGAAGAAGAACGTGCTGGTCGATTCCTACGTCAAGTGGCGGATCGTCGATCCCAAGCTCTATTACATCTCGGTCGGCGGCGATGAAGCGCGCGCCAAAACCCGCCTGAATCAGACGGTTAACGCCGGATTGCGCGAGGAATTCGGCAAGCGCACGGTGCATGACGTGATTTCCGGGGAGCGCGACCGGATCATGGAGGACATGCGGGTCAAGGCCGATACCGATGCGCGCAAGATCGGCGTCGAGATCGTCGATGTCCGACTGAAGCGGGTCGAACTGCCCAACGAGGTCAGCGAAGCGGTCTATCGGCGCATGGAGGCCGAGCGCAAGCGGGTAGCCAACGAACTGCGTTCCGAAGGTTCGGCGGAGGCCGAGAAGATTCGCGCCGATGCCGACCGTCAGCGCGAGGTCATCATCGCCAATGCCTACCGCGATGCCCAGAAGATCAAGGGCGAGGGCGACGCCCAGGCGACTGCCATCTATGGTCAGGCGTTCAACCAGAATCCCGAGTTCTATTCGTTCTACCGCAGTCTGGAAGCCTATCGCGCCAGCTTCAAGAACAAGAGCGACCTGCTGGTCGTCGAGCCCGGTTCCGAATTCTTCAAGTACATGAAGGGTAGCGGGCGCGGAAACGACAAAGGCAAATGACCTCGACGCTGTTGCTGGCCTTCGCGCTGATGCTCGTGCTCGAAGGCCTGATGCCCTTCATTGCCCCGGCGGCCTGGCGTGAGACCTTCCGCCGGCTCGTTCAACTCACGGACGGCCAGATCCGCTTCATCGGCTTGACCTCGATGATCATCGGCCTCGTCCTGATCATGGTGTTCTCATGAACTGGCTGTTACCCGAATACATCGCCGACGCGTTGCCGGCCGAGGCCGAGCGCATCGAGCGCCTGCGCCGTACCGTGCTCGATCATTTCCGCGGCCACGGTTTCGAGTTCGTCATGCCGCCCATGCTGGAGTATCTGGAATCATTGCTGACCGGCGCCGGACAGGATCTCAAGCTGCGCACCTTCAAGGTGGCCGACCAGCTTTCCGGCCGCACCATGGGCGTTCGCGCCGACATCACGCCGCAGGCGGCGCGCATCGACGCGCATCTGCTCAACCATCGCGGCGTTACCCGGTTGTGCTACTGCGACAGCGTGCTGCATACGCTGCCGGCGACCATTTCCGCCAGTCGCGAGCCGCTGCAGATCGGCGCCGAACTCTACGGCCATGCCGGCATTGCCGCCGATCTCGCCGTGATCCGTCTGATGGCGAGCGCCTTCGCGCGGATCAGGGTGCCGGTGAGCCGCATCGACCTCGGCCATGTCGGCATCTTCCGCGCGCTGGCCGAAGCGGCCGGGCTGCCGCAGGAATCCGAGGAGACTGTTCTCAACCTGCTGCGGGCCAAGGACGTCCCGGGGTTGATCGAATCCTGTGCCGCTGTCCCTTCACCCTATCGGGAGGCGCTGCAGCGGTTGCCGCAGTTGTACGGTGGCGTCGAGGTGCTCGACCGCGCGGCGGCCGAACTGCCCGCGCTGCCGGCCATCACGGCGGCGCTCGACGGCTTGC